>Ga0126335_1001136_pt1 | contig 14391 bp, 10 predicted proteins | sample OlaspJWI45metaG_FD_108409 | JGI IMG/M metagenome (GOLD analysis project Ga0126335, IMG submission 108409) | Marine gutless worms symbiont microbial communities from Oahu, Hawaii - Olavius sp. 1 OAHU.JWI-45 metaG | ecosystem: Host-associated > Annelida > Digestive system > Unclassified | place... | reverse complement strand
CAGATGCCTTCCTGCTGCCCAACCAACAGCATCAAAGCACTGAAGGCTATAGCAGCAGCAATAAACAACTGGTAAATTGGTGCTTATTTACTCAGTACTTAGCAAGTGACTATTGTGACAAATGACAAACCTGATAAGATATGAACAGAGTCCACCATAAAGTGATGGCGTATACATGTTACCAACACGTTTGGCAATCAGGAGATACGGCAATGTTTTCTGCTGAAATACCGTCTTGCTGGCTGTCATAAATGCCTGCTCAACATCTCGGTCAAAATATGTATCAGCCAGCTTGGATTCCCTGAAACAAACAAAATAATGGTAGCACTGCAGTAGCATCTCTGATATTATTAATTAGTAACTAACCACTTCAGAAACAAGTCACAGTACAGAACAGAACAGTTCTGATGAAAATACTGAATAAAAATACCTGAATTTCTCGAGGCCAGCATACATTCCATCAAAGTCAGGCTTCATATCTGACAAATAGTCATTCAGCATTAGTCGTGCTAGTGACTTCTGCACCAGTTTGCAGTACGGTGTATGGAAAAGAAATGCATCAGCCGACTGCAATGTAAATGGAATCTTTTCTCCAACTGCAACAAACACAATCACCTTCAGTTTCATAAACTACAAAACCAATTTAGACAATATACAATTAAACTGTGGCCACTTTTTCAGCATTGTAACCTTGATATTAACCCCATGACTTTGAAACTCGAAGGTGACCTAAATATTCTGAAAATGTACCTTCACACCAAAAATGAAGTTGCTAGATTAATGCATTCAAAACTCGTAACAGTGGATGAAATATGTGTGGCAAATGAAAAAATTCTTAAATATCTCTCAACGTCACAGTCAAATGTCACCAACTTCCAACCACTTCTAGCGTTCACCATGGGACATATTCCTACCAAGTCATATCATGTTCTGATGAGTACTTTTCAAGATTTTGTGCAGACAGACACTGCCAAAAACAATACCTGCTCACAGCATAGCTGGCACGCAGGTACAAGCTGACTCTGAAAGAGATGACTTGATGACATACTAACTGGAAACCAGTGGCATAAACAATTAGGCACGTACTTGATTCAGTTCCTGCATTCAGTTTCTGTCGAAACCTCTGATAGCATCGGTCAAGTGCATGCAAGTAGCATTCGACAGACAGCTTTCCGTCAACCACAGGATATTCAGACAGTAAGTCCGGCTTGTAAAAGTCATATGCATGCTGTATGTGTGTGCCTCGTATCCCTGTTAGTAACAATATGCAAACAGTGATAATCAATTGTCACTGACACAAAAATTATTAATGAAATCCAACTCTAGACTTTCCCAGAAAGATTTCAGCCTCAAGGTGTCTCTGATGTGTTGCAGAAGTTAAATAGAAAAGATCATATTTTACACAAAAACCAATTATTATTGCACATATAAACACAAGCCTGAGCACTGGGCATCTGCCCGCCATAAAGGTATGGTATGGCTTCTACTCTTCCTACAAATTTGTGATTTTTCCACCTCAATCTCGAACTGACTTAACCTACATCACAATAAACTGCAATGAGTAGCATAAGCACACCTCGTTCAATGCGTAGAGCTGCATTTGGTCCAATGAGCATTGCTACAGCACCAGCCCCTCCTGTTGGCCTAGCATTACCAGTAGCATAAACAGCTATATCGGCAGCAACCGCAACTGCATATCGACCTGAAATTGCAGTCAACAGTGTGATATATGTAGTACATCAATTCTGTTGAGAACTCTCAAGAAATCACTACTGTTAACAAGAGGAAGAACAAATATCCCAACATAATGAACAAGTCCATTCCCCAGAATGACAAAATGACGTGGTAGACAAAATATACAATGAATGAAGCCTACTAATTATAAAGCACAAAATCTAAGGCACTGCCTTCAACATCAATTGTTGCCATTCACAGGGTAAAAACAAAGTAAAACATTCTGTAGATCACACTGCCTTACAATTTTCTCTGCATTATAAAGCTGCATCAAATGCATGAGATGCAGACTATTGTTACTGACGTGTGCGATGTCTGTCACGTGACTCAACTCGGCTTCACTGTGTGGGGGTCATTTGGTGCAGCCTTTGCCAAATAACTATGGCCTCTTGCTAATAATAATATTCATAATTATAATAATAAAATCCTCAGATACACTCATGGCACTTAAACAGATATTGTTTCAGTTTCTGTGCGAATACTGACTGTGGATTTAGTCACAGATCAGTTGGCAAACTGTTCCAAATCTTGGTCCCAACGACTGCAAAGTTTTGTGTCCCAAGTCTATTGTTCGTTCCAGTAACAATTAAATGTTAAAGCCTCTGCAAAGTCTTAAAAAGGCTGCTTTAAAACTTTAACAGTGTCAATGACACACTCAGGGCATAACAAACTTTTCAATCATGCAGTAATCATGGTAAGTTGTCATGCATGTAAAAACTTCGTTCATCCAGACAGAAATGAAGCCAATGTGGCTAATAATTAACACTGAAATCAATCTCGAAAAGTCATTTAAATCAATCTGAAGTTTTAATGTCCAGTAATGTCAAGTTATGTTAGTGCACATACAGATAACAAGCACATAATGAGTGACAACAAGAATGGAAGAAAAACTTTACCATCCCAAGAACTGGACTCAATCCAATTAACAGAATTGAACAAAGCCGCAGTTCCACCATAGCAGGCATTTGTCGTGTCAACTCCCTCGACGTCTGTGTTGTCTGAGTCTGCAAACAGCTGCATCAGAACGGACTTTACACTTTTGGACTTGTCAATGATCGTTTCTGTGCCAACCTCTAGTCGCCCGATGTCAGCATATGAGATGCCTTGCCTTTCCACCAGCCGTTGAACAACGGTTAGACACAGTGAGTTAATGTCTTCTCGATCTGTGCAGAAGCCCATCTCTGACTGGCCAAGACCTATTGTGTACTTGCCAGCAGATGCACCATCAAATGCCTCCAGTTCTGTCTGGTCAACATACTGGAATGGGAAGTAGATTTCTATTGCTATAATGCCAACATTACTCGGCCATACATCTTTTTTCATAGTAAACGGAGGACCCGGCATAGTGCAGAGTAATCTGCAAGAGTGAAACAAAACAGTTCACAACAATAACTCAATAATAAAGTCGTTCATGCCCCAAAGTCTGCATCCTATTGGAAGTTGTTGGCATTACTGCAAAGAAAAAGCACTCTCTCAGTAACTTCTCAAAGCAGATAACACGCTTTCGTGCACACATGCTGTTGTGGTAACATCAAATAAAAAAACTTGGTGGAAGCACTTGAACAAGGGCAATTCCAAGACAATACCGGCAATGGCGCATACTCCAAGAGCATACATGCATTCAGTTGCACAAACCTTATCACTATAATCTTAAATCTAACTCTACCCAAAACCTGTCACGCCACTTCAAGCTGTGACAACCTAGGGTAGACTATTCGAAAAGGCCAGCAAAGGCACTTGGTAGCGTTCAATTGGCCATGCAAAAAACTTTCAGTACCGGCAATGTCTAGGTTTTCACAGTATTTTAGGTCGCATCGAATGCATGAGATGTGCACTACTGCGATCAACGATCCCGTAGTGTGGGAGTCCGTCAGTCAGACGAGCGACTGCTCTTACTCAGTCAACACTCAACAGATGGCGCCACTTCGATGCGGCAATTACTACATTACCGTAGCCACTTGTTATATTTATGTCAGCAATTTACAACGGTTTCTTACTTCAGAGATCAGACATGCTTACGATCACATCACACTATCACACCAGTCACTGACCAACCAACCTTGAGATGACAACGGTCGGCGAAGACGTAAACAATCTGCTGAATACTTTTACAATGTCACGTCGACTGTCCACCACTACGACTCATACACTATGTGTATTTATTTCACGCATTAATAACTACTTTCCAGCAGCTGGTCGCAAATGACCCGCTACACGGCCAAAATGTTCACGCACTGTTTACACCGGAAAATGACGTCATGGGTGGTACAGAGGAGGCGACCAATGAGCAACGAGCGACATCTCAGCCGATACTCGGCACACGTGACACGGCGTTGTCGTGGCAGAGCCGTTAATAGTGGTGGTCTGACAATATCGCCGTATATAGGACAGCCAATGATCGCACCCCCGCTACAGATAGAGGCATGTCGCTGCGACCAATGAGACCTACCACAGCGACAAGACCAAGCTGTTTCCTAACACCGGTAGGCGTAATAGGCCTACCTATCGCCGTGAGATAGCATAGGCCTACCAGCATAGCCTATTCATTTAATAGATAGCTTATCAGATCGCAGGCCATTAAAAATACATTCGTAAAGAAGTAAAATAGTACGTATATGACCAATTGACTTTCTTCAGTGCTTTCCCACTGTTGGTTGGGTAAAAATCGTCCCTGAAATGACCTATATATGGGCCCAGGGGCGGCGCTGCGGTGTCGAGAGTGGGGGACATAGTCTGCGAGCGGAGCGAGCAGAAAATTTTGTTGTGTATCCCCAAGGGAGGACCAATTTATTTATTTATTTGTTCACTCTGGTATTGAATTCAACACCAATATAACACAAATACAAGGTTCACAATAACAGTTGTATAGGCCTATAGTCCCCTATACAAGAATTGCTCATGACCAGTGAAGTAAGACGCCCCTATATCAATCTACGTAGGCTATATTAGTATATTTTGTGCTATGTTAACGCTTGGCATTTCCATTCCATTAAAGCAGCCAGTGCTCTTGCAATGCCATTAATTTGTTCAGTTTATTTCATGTATTTGCCAGGAGAAGGGTTCACTAGTCCGAAGGTTCACTAGTCCGAACTTGTCTCGTATTTGTTTTCAAGGTATAATAAAATATAATATAATAAAGGTACCCTTTAACCAGCGGCGTAGCTAGGAATATGAATTGGGGGCCTCCCCTCTCTTGCCCCCTCCCTCCCTTCCTCTTCCCTTCTCCCTTCCCCTTCCCTTTTAACGGGGGTGCGGGGGTATAACCCCCGGAAAAAATTTTGAAGTTAAAGGTGCTCGTAGGTGAGCTTTAGAGCATTTTGGGCCTTAAAATTAACTTGAAAGTCCCTCTATTTTAACAAAAAAATTCTTTTTGCCCGGCCATTAGGGGGGGGGGCTGGCCCCCTGCCCCCCCCTTGTCTACGCCAGTGCCTTTAACCCCCAACCTTAACCCTAACCCTAACCCTTTGGACTAGTGAACCTTCGGAGTAGTGAACCTTCGGACTAGTGGGATGTTTCCATTTGCCAGTAGTCATGTCTGTTTCATGCATGCGAGTCGATTGCCGTATTTGCACTAGTCTTAACTTTTCAAGATCGATTCTTACACATGCCTACTAATAAGGCTAAACGTATATTCAGTTCTAAACGATTCGTCAAGAGACTGCTGACATTGATTGCTCTGAAATGGACAGCCATGGTGCACGGTTTTATATACAAATGGCACCGGATGCGATGAGTGATTATTGAATGTTGCACCCCACTACCAATGTGGCATATTTTCAACTTCCAAGTACGGAAGTTACGTAGCCAACATTGTCAGCAACAGATGACGGTTTCTGTAACTCATCTACCTCTGCGTATGGTGTTGCTAAAGATCAGGTCCCATCACAGCGACACCTCCGCTACATTTCAATTATGAAACTTCCAACTGCTATAGGCCTACACTTGTCTTCGTCTATAGTTGCACAACTGTGAGCATTACACGTGTGAAATTGTTTACCTTGGCATCTAGGACGTCAGCGACAAACAGCACAGTTGCTGTGATGAATGTCAGGCCTTAAGGGACATTCACACTGCGCGCAGTAAGCAGTGTAAATGCCGCTTTAGCCACGTGCGTCAACTCGACGTCATAATGTGGCTATGTGGGTGTCCATGTGGGATCACTTTACACTCCAGCAAGTGGCTGGTGACGGACCAATTCCAGATTTTGTCTGTGATTATTATTTTCTCATCAAATTCTTCATGCAACCTTTCTTTTGTCTCAATAACTTCAAAATAATGGGTGGTCTGTAGATTCGATCTTTCTAGTTTTTTGTCCCCTTTGCCTCAAGAAGTTGGGGGACATGTCCCACCCAGCTCCTATGGCAGCGCCGCCCCTCTATAGTCCCGTCCTAATTATTTTAATGTGTCGAGTCGGATGTTCAGCCTTTACTCACTCGGTCACTTTTAGTCTGGTATATCTCTCATTGTGCTGCCAAGCTTTGAGTAAAGCCATTTTGCTAAATGGTTGCTCCCCTGAGCAGCTACATCGCCTACCATCAGACATGTAAGTTAGATGTGCAGTGCAATAAATTGCCAATGACACTGGGAAACGTGCGATGCAAATACTCCATATTCATCAACACCGCCAGAGAACTGGGAGTACTGCATGTGCATGCCCTGACTTGGCGTACCATACCATATACCTGTAATTTGGTTCCGTATATAAATGGCAATTAAACTAGTACTTTCCTTTGTGGTGTGGGCCCCTTATGGCAGGGGTCAACTGCCATGGCACGTTTGGCACCAGCCATGGTAACAAAGAGAACTCATTATACTTTAAAAATTTCTATAATGCTTTTAATACACATCCAAATCTTACAATTCAAGCAAAATAAAGCTCACAACTGGCACTGATAAAAATATAACTTCAAATAACCCACAACACCTACCAGCATATATTACTATCAAATTTTATACACCACAAAAAGTTTTTACATTGTAATGATGATTAAACTCTATTGTAACTATAGTTGGTCGTGTGTCTACTGTTCAGCATTTTTTTCTTTTTTCTCTTCTCTGTGTTAGGTTTAGTGTATGTGTTTTTGTAAATTTAATAACTAATCAGCTTTTACTTGCGTAATGTTTGGTTTTAACTACATAGTCAATTGTGCCTCAAAGTTGTATAATTGTTGATTCAGGACACATTTAAGCACACGCAGTTATCGTGCCTCGGTGTTCCTGCTTGACTGAATGTTTTATTTTTCTGTCAAGCGAATAAAATTCATTCATTCAAAGCAAATGAAATTAGTTACATACTAAACCAAATTTACAACAGAAAATACTTCACCAGTCCAGCAATTTGCACACTAACAACTCTGGCATATACTGTTCAGTGCTCCAACTGTGCAATAAATAATGTGGTGAATCTTTTGTAAAGCTGAATCTTACAGACAGACTACCACTAATATTATTTCAATAGCAATACATAACATAGGTGTGCATGTTAAAAACATGATAAACAATACTAATACGTAAAATAAATGAAAACTGCTTATAACAAAATAACAGATATTATGCAACAATACAAAAACACAACACACGTGGCTGTAAAAGTAACCAAGTCAGTTGTAAAAACCCCCTCTTTCATATCATAAGCAACACGTCTCCTTTGATAATGACAGACTAGACATCAGTACTGTACAGCTACTGTGATTCAAAAAGTTAGACATCAGCTATGTTTTAAATAACTCTGACAAACCTTGGACAAAACTACTGTATAAATCCAATGTCATACATACTACTGAATATTCTGAATGACTGATTCAGGGTTAACCATAGAATTTGTTGTTTCTTACGCTGTACTTTACGAAAGCTAACACTTCACAGTAAATGTCACAAGAATCAACTTTTTGAGCCACTGTGTACATAATACTCATAAACCTACACATTAACACAAAGTGGTTCACAGGATAATAGTCACGGCACACATAACTGGTAATTCTCACACCTGTAAATCAGTACAGATTGGTATTTAAAATATTCTCTGAAATTCACACATATGGCCAACTTTGGGATTCTTTTGGTTTTTAACAGTATCGCTGTAGCGAAAAAAGTGGAAACCAATGACAAACACATGAGCACAGAACAAAGTATGAAACTGTCAAGTTTAACTAAAAACCAGTGAAAGCCCTATTGTAATTCACCTACAATGATGGCTTTAAATCTTGTACTTATCACGTTATGAGTCTTTAACCATCTGTCAACTGAACATACTGTTGCTGCACATCAAACACATCAAATAAGTGTGATGCAGACAAAAGACAAGCAATGTCTCATTTATCATCTAGTAATACTGAGTGCTGAAAATGAATTCAGGATTAAGTATAGTGGTTGAAAATACCAGCTAAAGTAAGTGAAATCTCAATCAGATTAACAAGAACTTATCACTCAGAAAATTTAGCTAACTACATACTAAAAATTGTTTCAAAGACAGAAACTCAACTACTAGCACACACTGCCATTATGCCACAAGCTTCTAATATACAATGTGACCCATAAAAACACGACACTTTAGCACTGTTGTAAGCATACCAAGTGTGGCACAGAACACTTCAAGCAAACGAAATAAACACTGCACTTTCCAGACCCTCACACACTCTGAAAGTACAAAGAAAAATGGTGGTTTTCTGGCTATAACTGAAAGATATTACTTGCAAATCTGCAGCACACAACATGTGCATGCATTTGAAGCAATGCACAGCACTTTATAAACGTGCAGTCCCCATTAAACTGTTGCAAATTATTGAAACTGGTTTGTTTTTCCTTTTTTTCCACATTAAAAAATCAAAGTGTAGTATCATCTGTAGCTTACCACCTTAACAGTACATACTCTAAATGGCATATAAACATGTACATACAACACAAAGTGTAAAAGTGCGGTTGCAACAAACATAAAAATATTATGGTTCCACAAAAGGTAGATGCACTCTGTGGAATTTATCATATGGGATGAACTGCCAATAGCCACAAAAAACCTACAAGAAGATGCTGCTCAGAAGGCTCAGCTCTTTACAAAAGAGTCTTTAGCCTTGAACACTGCCACCTCGTAAACTATGGTGCTAACACAATCAACATTTACAAACGAAATAAACTCAGCACTTTTCAGACCCTCACACACTCTGAAAGTACAAGGAAAAGTGGTGATTTTCTGGTGAAAACTGAAATATATTACTACTCCATTTAATAAGCCCAACTATGTATCTAGCATAAAACTGACACCCTGAATCAAATGTATATTTTAGTGAGATTCAAGTATGACATGGTTGTTAACAGCATATCAAAGACCGGGGGTCTGTTTGGAGAGACATTTTTGAAACATGTATGTCATATGTTAAACCCATCCCCATAATGCATACAATGCCATACATACATACATAGTGTATGACTTGGAAACAACCGAGTAGTTATGAATGAACCAAATTCAGTAGATACAAACTAGCATCACTATCACTGTCAGCATGAAGGCATTACATGTAATACTGCTTATACGTCAACTGTAGCTTAGCGAGACGACATCGACGGATCAGTTACGGCAGTGAGGACAGGACCACAGATCACGACATACGAGTGCTGTCGGATGATTTCGGTGAAGTATGTGAAGGATCGTCACTAATCATGTCAGTTCTTTGTATTTTAGGAATGACTTCTTCCCACGCCTCCAGACACTATACAGAATAAACACAGATGAGTAGTGCCAAGTCAATGTAACTCTGTAGGCAAAAAATCATCTGCATACTGGCTAAATATATAGAAATTAACGGCACCAGTGGTGTAACGGTTAGAACACTGCACTACCATGCAGAGGTCCCTGGTTCAAAGCCAGCCGAGGGTGGAGTTTATTTCTGGACAAATTCTGCCTCAGGTGCTCCCATCCCACAAAGCTGTGATGTATAAACCAGGTTTCTACTTGTACTTGTCAAAGGTAAGATAGATGGAGATAAAGAACTGGCCACTGCTCTCATATACTGAGGTCACTGAAAATGTATGCTTCTAACTCTTCCTACTGCAATGGGCACTGAACTTATGAAACTACCGTTAGATTTACCAAAGCCCTGACCACTATGCAAAGTCTGCATTCACTTGTATGTATAACCCTTTAACAATTTAAAGAATTACAGAATTTAAGAAGATTCAAAACCAATGAGACCTTCTGAAAGTAGCAGATCTGTCGGTCAGCCATGTTCACAAAAAGCTTGCGAAAGTCTTTCCGTTTGTTGATGTGCCAGCGCTCAATGTCAGCCTTGAGGTCTGCGTTGGCACACGTCATCTTGTCATTCAGTACTTCCACCTGCCTCCGGAGCTACACATGCAGCAGAAAGAGTTTATTTACCATATGACTGTTAATCACACAAAATATGATGCAGTGGAACACTGCCAGAATAGGCTGCTCTTAAGCAGGAATGAAACAAAACACACGTAATTCGGTTTCATCTGCAGAACATTTGTTGATGTAATAACAAAAAATGTGTGACCCTGACTGGTAGAAATCATATCATCAGGCAGGTAGTGCAATTCAATGGTGCATTTATTCACCACATACTCGTGGATAACAGTAGCAAATGTTTCCTAGTTTCAATTAAGCATTCTCCATCAAAAGTAAGTAATTTTTATTTTACAAACAACACATCTGCATTACAATACAGCAAATACTAAATGCATCCTTTGATATCTGAAGACACGATTTATCTGACTGACAGCGAGACTGCAATACTTTGCAACCTTTTGTTTTGCTTCAGCATCATGTACGAATTTTCTTACTTATAAGTCTCCAATACATCTAATGATGCACACATTTTTCAGAAAATTACACTAGAAAAGAATAGTGATTCAAATCTACCAGAACAAAAACACAGAAGATCACACCTAACCTCGCCAATTTGCTGTCATCCAGTGGGCAATTCAAAAAGTAACAACATATGCATTATAATGCATTCATAATGTTTATACAAATGACCAACACAATAAGTTGGCGTGTTTGCAGGGACCAAGATGTACTACTTTAAGGTCCAACTAAGCGATAACCACATGTTGAACAAGATATCGTCCGAAACGGCCCATTTCTGTCTGAATGGGTAAAGTCATCATCATCATCATCATCATCATCATCATCATCATCATCATCATCAGGTCCGCATTGCAGGTGAGGGCCGTAGCATCGTTCTAGCACCATGACCATGAAGGACTGCCCTTCTCCACAGATCAGCAGGGAAACAGTTAGAGTCTTGCTGAACTAGATCTAGCCATCTGTTCCTTGGGCGACCAGGACGACGTTTCTAATGTTTATTGCAAAGACCAAAGTGCCAACCTGGAAACACCCAATATGGCAGAACCGTACTTCTGATCATGACTCTGATGTCAGATTCTGAATTGGGAAGCCCAGTTTCCTATTCAAGTTTCCTAGTAACCATATGTCTGTCTTGCTTTGTTTCAGAGATGTTCGCATGTGACAGACAGATGGACAATGTGGACCATTACTATAGCTGGCCCCCACATTGTGGTGGGCCAGCTAATAAGATTAACAAAACACTAACAGACAGTGACTCATATTTAAAGATAGACATATGTTAGATGGCAGATGCACGCTAATCTCAAAACTTCTTTTTTGACATTTCCTCATATTTTGCTCAACCTATTTCCAACATTTCCAGGCTTCCTGGTAAGTGACTACACAGCAACTTAAGACACTCTAATCAAACAAAAATGACTGAAGCCAACAAAACAAAACCATGGACCAACAACAGCACATTTCTCCAAGCCAGCCAGGTATTCCTGGTCAATCGATTCTCGTGTAATGTGCGGGGTGCAGGGTGCGAAATGTGGGGAAGTGCTAACGTGCAAAATGGTGGGCAAAGTGCAGAGTGTTATGCTCAAACACACATCATGAAAGAGTCCGGCAGTGGCATGCACGGCATATCAGCTGCAGACAATCAGTTGGTATGGCTTATAACGATCAAAGGCAACTAATGGTGAGGCACGGTAATCGATTCAGCAATGTCATTGTTGTTCAGTATGAAGTATACACTGCAAGAGCTCAGCTACCACCGAGACAGCACGTTTCGTCTTGGTCATACATCATCTCATGACAAAGAACAGACCGTTCTATTTCACCAGAGTTCCATGATAAAACAGATCATGCCGCCATGGTTTAACCATGGTAATCGAAACATGGTTTATTTATCACAAACCCCATGAATCATGGTAATTGAGCCGTGGTTCATTTACCATGGTACAACACTGGTTTGACCATGGCTAGACCACCATGGTTCAACCATATACGGTGGTCAAACCATGGTTGAACCGTTGTTCATTTACCAGTAAATAAACCATGGTTTTAAACATGGTAATCATACCACGTTTAAACCACGGTGTAACGTTCGGCAAGCCACAACGGTCAGCAGTGCCATGAACTGACCTTGGATCGGCGTGTCTGGACACGGTCTGGCCATCAGACAGACCAGTGTCTGGTTATAGTGACCAGCCGTCGCGACGTCACGGGTGACTGGCCAGGCGGCAGGCCCACGTGGCGATTTTCTTTGTTGTCTGGTCATCAGATGGACCATTGTCTGGTGATAGCGGCCAGCGGTCGCGACGTCACGTGCGACCGGCCAGGCGGCAGGCCCACGTGGCGATTTTCTTTGTTGTCTGGACTGTAGTGAACAGTATATAAAGGGTAAGCCGAGGAACATATGACATCGTCTGACGTGAAGGGACACTCGACATCGTTCGACGTGAGGGGACACTCGACATCGTTGGTCACGAGGAGACTCGACATCGTCTGACGGGAGAGGACACTCGACATCGTTCGACGTGAGGGGACACTCGACATCGTTGGTCACGAGGAGACTCGACATCGTCTGACGGGAGAGGACATTCGACATCGTTCGACGTGAGGGGACACTCGACATCGTTCGACAGCATGGGATGTTCGACATCGTCCAGCAGCATGGGACATTCGACATCGTTCGACAGTCTGGGACAGCACGCGTAAGAACTCAACGTAAACTGTCGCGTTGTTGTGGGCGAGATAAGGTTGCTGGAGTCGCATTTGGTCTAGCTGTTTACCGACTGCTGACGAGTGTGTAATGCTGTGTTGGTGTGTAATGGTATTTTCTTTTATATAATCATAGTATGAGTCTATACTGATGTGAAATGCTGTCATTGTCGACATGGTCATTGTATGAACAGTGACTAAGGGTGTCTGAACGTGCACCAGCTGATTCCAGTGTTTTGTTTACACATCATTATTTCGTTTAGTTAAATTCTTACATAAAACTTCTGATAAATATTGTCTGTGTGGTCAGTGTATCAAGTAATCATTAATATCCTGCCAGCACGCGTCACACATGGTAATCGAACCATGGTCGTACCATGGTCGGTTCCCACCCAACATCGTTCGGCAACAACGTACGTGCAAACAAATTACATAAACTGTCGTCACCCTGCACTTTACACGTTCACCCTGCACCATTTTCCACGCACTGAACGCCCAGCATTGGCACTACCCCACACCCCGCACCCCACATCCTGCATCTTATGTGCTCGTTCTATCCTATAACACCTCAAAAGTTTACATGCATCAAATACGCCAAAAAGCATGCAGTCGAAACCATCATAAGACAACAAGCCACACAGAACTCAAACTGTACATTACACACACTATGCCAGTAACTAGACATATGCACAGCTAGACAAAAAACAGAAGGTCTAAAAAAAAGTACGGAAACAAAAAGACAGTTTATTTGCATTGCAATACCATAAACCAAATTAGCAAGTGTCAAAATATCATTACAACAGCACTGCCTGCTGTGACAAAATTGCACATGTAGTATAAGTTTTGAGTAAAGCAAACTTAGTAAAAAAATAAACTCCTTCCTGAACCACATGGCCCACTGCATGACGCTGATCTCCAGCTTACACCGCGAGACCACAGATATGGGGCTAGTGCATGGCTTGGTTTGTCTGTTTACTCCCGAGCCATTAGAGCGGTCGCAAAAATATACAGCTTGGTGACAGGCACATAGGTGTAAATAACTTGCCCAAGGTTACCACTCAGTAGTACCGGAATGAGACTTGAACCCGCGACTTACTGATAATGAATCCGATGTCTTACTGAAAGAGCCACCACAAAGCAAACTTACAAAAACCAAATATCTTCAGATTATAACCATATACCAAGGCCATCATTATTATTACTATCATGAGAATACTGCAATGCAGTTTAAGAATGATGCACCATCATTATGCTACTGGACATGTTTTATACTCTCACATCAGATACAAACATTGATAATCACATAAAGTCATGCTGAAAATCGAAAACACTACCTTTAAAACATCATCAGATTTCTGCACAAAATCAATGACATTATAACCCATTAGGAAACCTAAACTCTGGGCGCTCGCCCGGAGAGCGGAGCTCATTGGAAGTGGCTGTTCCAACATCCTCGCGCCACCATTTTTAACTATCACTTCGCTCAAACCACACTGTTATTTCAGATTTCTAACACAAAAAAGAAGAAGTTGACTAGAATTATTACAAATTTCACATTATACAACAATACATTCAATTTGTCTACTATTTACCTGTCGATGCTGCAGTGCACTAATTACTGTTGTGAT
>Ga0126335_1001135_pt1 | contig 14397 bp, 8 predicted proteins | sample OlaspJWI45metaG_FD_108409 | JGI IMG/M metagenome (GOLD analysis project Ga0126335, IMG submission 108409) | Marine gutless worms symbiont microbial communities from Oahu, Hawaii - Olavius sp. 1 OAHU.JWI-45 metaG | ecosystem: Host-associated > Annelida > Digestive system > Unclassified | place... | reverse complement strand
CACAGACGCCACCCAGTTATATCTCACAGTACAATAAAAAGTGATGTTCAAAGTACTCGCCTTCACATCAATACTGACAACTGCACGATACCAAGTAATTGTCACATCACTAGGCCACATAATTTCACTGTCAAGTTCATCAAAGGTCATTAAAACTTCACAAAGTCACATCACCAGACCACAAAGCAGTACAACAGAACTAGGAAAGTCGCCTCACTAAGTCCGACAACACACAACTGATGTATACAAAGTCTCATTAACACAAACTCAACTCAAACATGACTAACACTGTGTCGACTCACTTTACTCTAATACAAATCATTAGATTCACATCACAACTGACCAAAGTAACTTGGTGAAGGCCGCATCGAATCCATGGGAAAAATCAGGACCACGTCTTACATTCCTTGGGCCCCAAGAGTCTCCACCCCAATCAGGACGTCGATCCGTTCAGCCGTGTCTGCACAGCACAACCGCGTGACCGACAGACAGACAACCACACTACGGGATCACAATAATCCACGGCTCATGCATTGAATGCAGCTTAATAATTACCTCAGAAACAGCACTGAATCCTTACAATACTAACACACACAGAGAGAAAGTACAGATAGAGGCTATAGCACTGCAGTGAGTTACAGTAGTCAAAGCACCATCGTCACATCTGACCAGACACAGTCACACCACTTCATCTGATACTTGATATTCCCATACCACTGCTCAAATACTACGACATTTGTATGTAAGCACAGTTGTGCAGCCACAATCAAGATGCAACGACACACACAGTTTTCATACAACAGACACGTTGCCACTACATCCCATCTCATCTCATCCAGTGCATGTGATGACAGAAGACCAGATACCAAATGATGTCAAAAATGTTACACAACTCACAATTCTACAACACAGGCGACACCAGACAAGACACAATTTGTAGAACCATTTCAACGTGTTGCTGAATCAGAGCAGTATACATACTTGAGGACTGGCAAGGCAGGCTGTCAGAGCTGGAGATAGCAGAGACAGACTGTCAGACAGAGAGATCAACGTAACAAAACGGAATTTCAGTCCACACATGACATTATGACAGCATTAATATACCAGTCAGACGAGTAGAGCAACCAGCAGACAGTGGTAGGACGGCCAGCCACTGACTGGCACACTGTCAAGCCACTGACTCACAACAGACTGACACAAAACTGGTCTGATATGATAGTGTCACACTGGGTCACGTCACTTTTTGATTTAGTCATTTGCTTAGTCAAAATATCCGACAAAGACTGAAGTAAATAAAAAAAAAACTGAAGTCATTTTTAGTCCAGACTTCCGACAAAGTGCACGACTTAGTCAGAAATAAATCTGAACAAAATGTAAAACAACGTCAGTCTGAAACTCACGATGCATTTAGACTAGACTTGGTCTTTTTGACGAGTGAAATGACTGATTGACAGCTAAAGTCAGCCAATGTCAGCTGGTGACAGCAGCATTCACACAACTCAATCAACACGGAATGACTGACGTTAGGACCACTGAGACCAGAAAACTGGATCAGTGACGTCTTACTCGACTACATCACAAACTGTCACGTGTGTGTCATCAGTAGTATCAACTGTCGATCATTCACAGAGTCACAGTCTCAATCAATCAATCAACACAGACAGTTGCACATCGTCCTATGTAGCTGACTCACAAAGCCGTCATCAGTCACTCTCCCGGCTGGTTGTGGACACGTCAGTCACAACATCCGAGCAACAGACGACTACATCAACTCTGCTACGATGCTAACTGTTCCTCTGTCAAGGAGTCGATGTGGTGGTTCATTGTGCTCGAGTGACGAGTGGCAGCGTCATGTAGTGGTTAGCATCGTCGGGTTGATCAACCAAGTTCATCAATGCTGGGCCTGGTTAGTACTTGGATGCTTAGTACATCTTCACACGGATAAACCATCTAGGTATGTAATCAGCCAACTAGATCAACTCAGCCTTCCATCCCTCAGGGTCGGCAAATGAGGACCAGCTTTGGCTGGGAAGGCAAAGGCATGGTTTACACCGTTCGCGGATAAACGCGTGGGTGTACAGGTAAAACTGAGAAAACCCTTACAAGGCAGGCCATTGCTTCAACGCTTCTGAGGTGGGCTTCCGACTGAGAGGCGCTATAACAGTGTCGTTGCACCACACAGATCTGATGATAACAAGGATCCAACTGCACTGCAATGACCACTAACAGCATCACAGCTATCACAGGAAGCCACAAAAGTACTGACTGAGAGACTACTGAACACAGAAAGCACCTGGACTGCCGCCGCTCAACTGTCTCCAGCAATTCAGCTGCCATGACATCAGCAGGCAGTGCTGACCATCGCCAGCTGGCTGACGACACTACATAAGACGACCGGAGTCCGCAGTCAAGGGTTTGCTGAGTCTGTGAGTGGGTTGTCTAAGACGACACGGCAGACATCACAGGAAACATGACAGCTGACACTAACTGGGAGACCGCGTCAGTGTATAATGAGGTCAGTATGTCGACATTACCCACATCCACACCAACGAGAGGTGGCAAACTGGGTCAGTAGGTCACAAGGTCACTGATATAGCTAGGTCAGTGCGTGGGCGGGGTGTATCAGGAGAGAATGGCTTTGCTAAGTCTGTGATTGGTGACGGCATCGAGGCTGTGAGTTCGGCGCATCATGACACGGCCTTGTTTGAGACGATCTTCACAGACGCTGGACATTGCCTACACAGCAAGCAAACACAACATGTGGCACACAGACATGGCGTGAACGGAGAGGCAACCGTCTCTAGGCTAATCACAGCGTAAGGATCCCAGTGTGAGTGACAAAAACCCAATCTACTGGACGTATATATAAGCTGCCTAAAACATCACGCAACAAGAGTGTTGTGCTGTATCTAGAGCAGCTGTGTTAATGTTCCCACATTACTCCAAACCAATACCACCAATCATATGAGGCCACGGAGACTGAGGGGGAATACATGTGACAATAAACTGTAAAAGTGAACAAGCTTTTTCTGTCATGGCATCTGATAGAGACTGAAACACAACGGTGGTAAAAATGTCTTGGTTGCATCAGTGATGTCTTATACATCACTTATTAACGGTTCCCATCTCTTGCTATCATCACAAACTGTGTCTATCATCACCCCATAGTCAGACATTAGCCAAAGTTTCACAGTTACAGTATAGTCTGCTACATTATTATGGAACTGGAGACGACCACCTGGGTGGCTTTGTACCACCTGGATGAAGAACATCCAGGATGATCTAACTCTGATGGTGCTAAGACTGCATGAAGCTAGAGATGCAGCTCAGAATTGACCTCTCAGGAGACTGATGGCTTTTTACAGTACATGGGGTGACACGGTGGCTTATAGGTTAGCGTCACTGCGTTCGGGCTGAGAGGTCGACGCTCATAGCCTGCTGCGTTTCCAGTTGCCCAGTGAGACGTGACAGTCTGAGTAGGTAATAAATTACAAATCACAGTTCAGTTTCAAGGTCATGGGTCCAAGGTCAAGGTCTGTGATGGGGTTAGCCCATAAAAAGGTGCTATGTCAAGTGTCATCTACCTTTGCCATTACACAGTACGCACACATATCAGAGCAGTAGTTAGTTACCTCCAGCTTGGCAGCTCTGTCCTTGCTCAGCGGTTCGGCAGGAAATGAGAGGTCGTGGGTCTCAGCGAGTGCACGAAGGTCAAAGTAGTACTTGGCGTAGACACTAGATGGAACGTTGATGTTAAACTGCAGCGTCTCCAGGAAATACCTCTCCAATTCATTGCTAGACATACACACAAACACAACGTTATCAGGATTGTGACAACATTACAAGAGATTGTGCTCTCAACATAGACAGAAACAGTAAGTACGTTCTGCTACATTCAAGGACACCCAAATGCAGAATTTCTCGTCAACTGCACAAGTATAAACTGTTATTTCACTGCTATGTTACACATTCCTTTCCAGCATCAAACATTTTAGTGGTTACATGGTTGTGGTTCTGAAACGAGCAGATATATACAAAGATATAATACAACTACAGTTCACAATTCCACAAGATAAGCTGATGTAAAATGCAGAAAAATTTTTTAAGAAACATTTAGATGAAAACTGGGACTCATCAGTAAGACTGCAGTCGTAATAATGCACATTTGCTCTACACTAAAGCCCCTGTCACACATTCTGAATCCCAGTTGGTCTATCCTGTACTGGCATCTCAAGATGCTTCTCATCAAAGCCAGCTCACACTTCCAGGAAGCCCAGGATGTCCATGTGACCTGCGAGAATGCTCCGTGCAGGCACTTGCATTCTATATGCTCTCTGTAAGTTCGACTCTCTGCTGGTCCTGATCTCCACACGGCACGGCTAAACGTTTCTGTCGTCTTCACAGAGGCTCCTGGTGTCAACATGGATCACTTTCTTCCGGGATGCTCCAGTACAAAAATTAAACATGTTTAATTTCTTTCCGACAACCACAGGCGACCTTGGATACAGCCAAACCCCAAGCTGGTTTCTATGCGGTTACTGCCGGATTGTCGCGGATGACTCATCTGGGATGCGTCAAAGGTTCATGACCTGCCAAAGAAGAGCAATGTTACCAACAGAGTTAAGTTTTAGCCAATGATAAAGTAACGAAGTGACAGGTCATTCTCTGTAGATGCAGAGCAGAACTTAAGGAGTGCATTGCGACAGACAGACATCTACAATGCAATACTAACACATCTTCGACAGTCACTTCTTTCAGTATCTGGCAGTAGTCAACGTTCCAGACAGCCTGGTCATCCCAGACCTTTGACGCCAGCAGGATTGAGCCCAGCACCACTCGTTTCCAGTTCGCAGGACACAGCTCCATCCCGGCGTACGTCAGTAGCCGCTCCAAGTATACCTGGAAACATGACAGACTTACATCTAAACACTATCTCTCAACACCTAGTCTACACGGTGTTCCATGACCGCAAGGACATAACTTCGTCAATATGTAATTAATTTACACAAAAATTTGCAGTCAAGAGTGAGATAACGCAGCTGAAGTGCTATCACAATTTCCACATGTACTATTTAATGCGTTATTCTGCATCAGAGAAGGCAGCACAAGTGAACGACAGCAAACATGAATCCACACATTGAGAGACAAAGTGAAGAAGATGATTAAGATGCAGCATTACAAAGAGAGAACTAACAAGACAAGAACTGACAGAGACAGACACATACGAGGGTGACAATGGCACACTCTGCTGTGAGCTGAGCGGAATGAAAGAGATTCCTAATGAACCGGTAGATAGTGCGGTGGTCTGGATCACGACAAAAGTAATCCTCGGGAACTGCGTCTTTCTGCACAATGCCAACATGCAACGTAGTGAGTAAGTGATTAGAGGCTTAACGTCCCACTCGACACTTTATAGGTCATTTCGGGGACAGTTTTTACAGGCCAAATGACCCAACCAACAGCGTCAAAGCACTGAAGGAAGCCAGTTGGCCACTGAGATAGGCTTCCAGTCCACTAGAATCACTCCACTGCAATACAATATGAACTGTAGGCAACTGCCTCTAGGCTAATCACAGCATAAGGGTCCAAGTGTGACTAACTGGTTCTTGTACTGTAACAGATGTTTGTTCACTGCTACAATTTGTAGACTTTGTGACTGCATTACACGTTTAAACAATCACAATCACAGCAAGACAGTCAATATATTACATCAACTTACAATATAAACACTGGGAAAACATAACACACATGGTGGTCCAGACTTTACAAAGCACTATATATACATTCACACAGATTAAAATGCAGTAATCAAGGATCAAGTAATTACCATACAGGACTGACCATTAAGGACAGAATTTCACACCACACAGCATGTAACTCAGCACAGAGAACCAGCGGACTCACAGAAAGCGGGTGAAGTTTTTCATCAAATATCTCAACGAGTCTGTCCTCCTGCTCCTCGGGTGGGTAGATTGAGCCGTTGATGCCTCGGTTGCGATTCTTAATGTGGAAATAGACGGCGAGTGCCACAGCACGGACTGTATTCTTGAGGTTCGGCTGAGAGACGGTTGAGTCGTCTATGAAGATTGTGGAACATGAACTGAACTTGCGTGTCATACGACCGTACACTCGCTCCTGCACCACACCACAATTAGTCACAATGTTTAGCACAAAAACCACAAATACTGTCGTGTGTCTAGACAAACTCAGTGCAAAATAACGACACATGACCATTCTTTAGTCGTCTTTCACAACATCGAGTCATTCTCACCATCAGACAGAGCACGTCTACTCTACTCTTGCAACAGTGAAGTCCATATTAAGTGAGTTGACACGTAGCAGCAGACGTCAGACGACCAATAACAGAGACAGACTGACGAGTGCACTTACAAGTCGATGATTGTCGTACTGACTGCGTCGCCGACGATGATCTAAACAGCATCAACACATAGGTACCCTCTCAACATCACGTCCACATCAAATCAAAATCCTACTTAAATCAAGAAAATCTGATTTAACCCTTTCAGCCCGGATGGACGTAGATCTACGTCCACATATAGCCACCACACCATCGAACATAACGTTATGTCCGGACAGCGTGGCTGACGTCACTGAAATTTATAAGTAAGTAACAGTACATACTGATCTACAAATGTGCCAAAGGAAATTTCGCCCCAAAAAGTATACGCGCCGTTATAGTTACGCAAAGTTCGGGACGTTTTTTGGGCCACCTGCTATATACCTTCTTACATAATTACATTTTAGTCAGTAAACACAAACACCATGAATGATGCTCTCTTATTTATTTATACACTACCAGCACAAATTACAACAACAATATGATACTGAAACATGTGTACATGAAGCAAACTATGACACAGCACTTACTTACTTACTTACTTACTGTTGCAGCAAGTACCACCAAGTCTACATGCACAACGAAGTGTTTCCATAGTTATTGCATGATTTCCTATTGTTCAGAACCCAAAACACTCAAAAAATATATAGGCCAATTTTAACCCCATATTTGCATGGGCAGAACATGGGCTGGGCTGAAAGGGTTAAATAAAATAATCCAATTTTTTTATTTTTAAAAAATCGTGTATTTTTCCAACTCTGCACCAGTCACAGGGGTCAGTCACCGGTCAGTCACTGATGAAATGAAATAAACATTTAACAATTAGGGATGTAAAATAAACTTCGAACATTTGATGTTCGAATTTAAAACAGAGGATAGATTTTGGCGACATATAATCGATAGACTGCAAGTAGCAGCTGTCGATCTGGTCACAGCTGTAAACTGCACCACTACTAGCTTCCTATCGTTCACAGCGTGACGTGCCGACACATTAAGCCTCTGATCAGCAGCTGCGATCATGCTGCATTTGTGGGTCGTTTAAAGGCGCTGCTCCCCAGCCCCTCCTAAGTGTCGGTTATTAAGAACATGCTGCCAGAAGACTGCAAGATTAGCTGACAACAATGGCACCATTTGTTTACTTGTAGGCTGTAAGCCGGTAATAACATGCTCTCACTGAGGTGGGGGAAGGGATTGATGCAGGTGATTTTATTGCACTTGTTAAAGCTTCCAGAAAGTCCGGAGCTGCATTCTAAACCCCAAATCACACCCAGAAACCTTAAAACCAAAGCAATGTTTCTTTAAAATACCATTTTCTAGTCTGTGTGCTTCAGGAAACATTCGCAACATTCTTCCCCACCGGTCCAACACACTTCATAATGGGACCTATGGTTGGTTTATATTGTGCAACAGCACAGACTTTTACAAAATGCTCAAATAAAAACATCTGTTGCTGTAAGTTGTGTTAATGTTCTGTAAGCCAGAGTGATTCACCATTTATTAGCTCCACATTCAGAGGCTTTTTTATCTGCGTTTCTCAACACACAGAAACTGTCGGCTTACAACTGCTGCAAGTACATCTGACCATGAGCGTAACAGCAAAATACCATCAAATTAAAGCATCGATTATTATTTGAACATCACAAAACGATCATGATTATAGAACAAAATTTGAGCTTAATACTCCATTGACCATCTCACAACACGCAACTGCAGTTCGGTACGACAGTGTGTTTAAGAAATGTCAATTACTGGGTTAGTCCGCAATGAGTGAGCACTCAGCTACACATACTTTTGCGATGTTTATCACTCGCCGATCTCGAGAGGAAAATAGTCGCCGTCTTGGGATGTACGGAAGGATCACCGTCTGCATCTGCACCGTTCACAATACATGACACAGTGTGACAGTTCTCAGCTGATATTAAAAAGTTCTACACCATGCACCAAAAAATGTCAATATCTTTACATTAGAGTAGTTTCTATAAATGTTGACCGATTTCAACAATATTTGGCGCACAGTAGACTAAAGAAATCTGCAACACAACGATTATTGACATATCCACCTCACCTGCGTACTGCTGCTACACTACCTTGGAAAAAATTAATTCATGATTTTAGGACATTTTGGCTGATCTGATCCATCAAAACGCTGGTAAAACGAATTAAAAACTTGAAGACAAAATCTGATACTTCAGGCGTGTGTGGTTGAACGAGGAGGCTATTGTGAATGCCTGCTGTAGCACTTAGGCTCAGCAGGACAATGATTGCATGAAAAAGTGCCCGCTGTCAGAATCTGAGTCACATTATAGTGCTCATAACACAGTCAGCATCGAGCAAGACATGAAAATAGCTACCAGACAAAAACAGAACTTTAAATCACTTAATAAAACTCGACGTATTCTGTGTCAAGAGAGAAGTAAAAGACAACTCAGCCACTCACTAAGTCACTAAACGAACGGCGAATGACGTGTGAAATGTGACATACCATCGGGCTCACGTTCACTGATATGTTGAAGACTTGTACTGCTGCTCACAGCACGTCGACTCACGCTTCCCCCCATATACGCATTGTGTGACGAGCCTTGGCTGTACGATCCACTGAACCCGGACATGTTGGACGTGTTGGACTTGTTGTATGTTGACGTTGGTCTGTACGCTGCGGCCACATCTTTCCTGGATCCCCCGCGACGTGGCACACGGTAACAGTTGCCCATTGTTACTCGTCAACTACGCCCCGCCCCTCTAAAACACACACATCAGTAGATCACTAACGGACTAATTTACAGAAGTTCACCTACGAACACAGATCTGATGGTGTCTAGAAACACTGCAATGCTGCACCAGCTAGCTGTATGTGTTCTCTTCCTCCTGTAATCCGGTGGTCAACAAGGACCGTGGTGGCTAGCCACGAATGTTCTCCTTGTCTCAGTCTTCCGTCATCATCATCTCTCCTTTGATGTCTTGACGAAACCACATTGGGATGTCATCGACAGGGCTGACGCGAGTACTGAGTGCTCAGCCGAAAAACTAGACAAGCAGTTTTTTACTACTTGAGTACTCGACAAAAGACTATAAAGTATGGATTTTAGTACAAATATTCTTGATGTGTTGTTACGTTATAGCTTTCCTTGCAAAATCTAAACTGAAATATTGCCACCATACAGGTGTGGACACTATACAGAAATGGTAAGTTCAGAATTTCAGACATTCCACTACTTCTGGCACTTGATGAGTACAAGTACTCAATAAGATACTTGATCCACTTCCATGCAGGCCGTCCTTGTTGTCTTTACCTTCAACCACAGATAGCATGATCGGTTTGGGTTCATGGTTAGGGTTAAGTACAGGGAATCACAGACTGGGTGGTAGCACTAACCTGTTATATAAGCCATAGTCCTAAGAGGAGGGAAAAGGCAGATTTTGACTCCTCGTAAAGCCGAAACCCATGTTGCTCTGTAGGATACCGGCATGTTTAGCTAAATTTATTTACCGTACACTAAAAAACTGATGATTTGTTCATTGTTCAACTGGAGATTGACATTTTCCGTGAAAACATTTCTAAATACTATTACACTACATAAACAAACTAACGCAGTTTTTCTTTCAAGACAGCAAAAATTGAAACACTGCCACGATACACGTATGGACCCTATAGAGAATCGTGAACTTCAGAACTTCAGACATCCAGTACTTGCCAAGTTCTTGAATACTTGATTGGATAATATACTCATTGAGTACTCGAGTAACAAACTCGATATTGGCAGCCTTAACAAATAGGTGGTTGACCATTGCAGATAGCGCTGGGTTGATATCGTCATTGCCGATATCAATATCACCGATACTTTTGACTGTAAAATATTGACAATATCAATATTTTACTGCAGCGCTCTCTGGCCTACTCGTACTTTGAGAAGCTGATCCAGTGCCCAACGTTTTCGCTTTCAATCAATAGCACCGATAATTTATAGTCAAAATTATCAGTGAATATCAATATCGGCGAAATATTGGTCACGTGGGCAACTAGAGGTACGCAGTTTCTGAAATTGAATATAGGCCTACTGTACACTATAAGTGTTACTACCATAGGATATTTTACACTGGACAAAAGCAAATGTCATCTCACCGCAGTGGTTGTAAAAAGTTTGAAGTTATTTATTTGATTCAAAAACCAACCAGTGAGCTATCCAATACCTAGTAGGTTATGCCTAGAGTGTGGCTAAGTTGGCCATATGTGCAGTTAAATTTCGGTAACAAAACTGCAAATATTAAATAGACAAAACTGCACTCAGTTATACTCAGGTATACAAGCATTCTCCATTGCTCAAAAACCACAAAAAAATTTGAATCACATCAGCAAGCTTATACAGTTACAGCAGACAACTGGATGATGTAACTGATGTAGTAGTGGTTTAGCAGTATTTGTACTTTAGGCCACTCTAAATAACTCTAATGATTATGTAATGTAATGTAACTGTGGAAGCTGGCACATGTGATTCGTTGTCATAAAATCAAAAAATTTTCATTTTTGAGATTTTAGAGCAATGTCTTATATAAACCCGTAGTAAAACTGAGTGCAATTTTGTCTATTTATCCTTAAGATGTGGGCCCCTTAATCACTGTGCATACATTGTAGACCAGCGCAGATCTTGAGGCCGGTGCGGTATTACAAAAGACTCGCCTACTTCACGGAGGGGTAGTCAAATACACGAGTAACTGCTGATACATTCACGTGGCCATTCCAAGCACATCCCTGCCAAGACGGCGTGCCACAATGAACATGTCACACCTCAACAGAGCAGCAACGCCAATAAGAGCGGATGTTGAAATGGTGTCTGACGTCTTTCTACTCGCTCAACGACATTGTTAGCGAAAACGTTTTACAAAGTCTTAGACAGCAAAAAATGGCAGAAATAACACGCAGCAGATAGATTAGACAGCTAGCCGGCTAGTCCATTGACAGACGATCAGCGAAATTACGTTCTACAACAAATTACACGAACTAACAGCGTAAACAACACCAATAAACCGTCAACATGGCCCGACGTATACATTACAAAACCGACACCGATTGGCTAATAACTAGGTCACACTGACCCACAAAGGATTGTTCATTTTTCACTGGTCCTATTCGGAAATGTCTCACCGACAGAGCTTGTGAGCGGAGCGGGAGCGGCATATTTTCCGCTCCCCGCTCAAACCTATTTCTGTGACTCCCGCTCTCGGCTCCGCGACCTCCCGCTCCCGCTCCAATGCTTTAACTGCAAACCAGGGTGTGTCACAAAAACTGATATTTGGCCGACCGTACTGTAGGTAAGGCCAATTCCGTATGTGCGTCCGTGCGTCTGTAACGAGCTTGATCTGTGGCGGGCGAAACGGCTGAACCGATCGAGCTGATTTTTGGTATATTAAGCTGGCATCATAAGAATTTTATTTTCTTACCCTATCTGGAAGTACGTTTGTTCATCTGTTTTCGTCCACCTGCCAGTGCCCACCTGCCTATCAAACACTGATGCTGTGTGGCAATATCATTACAAAAGTTAAAAGTTAGTCCTCACTTTCAGTGCAAACTTAAATTGTATTCATAAGTTTTTGAATAAACATAATTAAGCGATTTTCAACGTTGTATCAAAATTTTAACGGCAACGAAATACTCGAATTAGAACACGGAATTTCGAATTAGTAATCGTATGATCACTGGATCAACTCTGTAGTTGGTGACGTCAAGAAATTTGAGAACTATTACATTGGAGTGGAATGTGAGCGGCCAATTTAGTCCGCTTCACGGCCTCCCGCTCCACGCTCTGCTCACGCTCCGGTAAATTTTTCCACACCTGCTCACCGCTCCTCTCTCGCTCCACGGGTTTTTGACCCGCTCCGCTCCGTTTTCCGCTCCGCTCAAGCTCTGGTCACAGACAATACTCGCATGAGTAAGCATAGGATTTCGCCATACTGCCTACTATCTCAAATGACTAACTATAAAACTGTACAGCTCCCGGATTCTAGTTCAGGCGAAAGATGCTCCTTAAAAGTGTTAATGGTATTACAATTAACGCAACCTACGGATAGTGAGTTCCAGTTGTCAATAACTCTGTTACAGAAAGCATACTTTCTAATATCAAGTCTGAATCTTCTCTTGAACCATTAATGTCATGTCCTCTTCTACCGCCTTCTTCAGGCCAAAAAATAAATCACAATTAGATCGTATTCTCCAGTCATAATGTTAAAAGTTTTAATAAAATCACTTTTCACTCATTGTTTTTTTCAAATCACATTAAAACCCAACAGTTTCAGTCTGAGTCTCTCATTATATTTGTAACGAAACAGCGAGAAACGAATACAGGCTAAATGCAGCTTATGCATTTAGGATACAACAAGTGTAGTCTGCTTGATTGTAGGAAAGTTGTCTTTTTCTTTATCCTGGCTTTTATTACAATCAATGCTGAAAAGTAGAACATTATGATCAGAATTATCAAAGAGGAGCTAGAAAGCGAATAGGTCTACCACGATTAATAGTCAACTCTTTGGTTAAAACTAATTAAGTCCAGTATGTTATTGGACCTAGTTGGTAAGCTCGCATGTTGTTCTAAGTAGCAATACATCACTAACTTCAAGAATTTATCACCATTATTATTACCTTCAACATATTCCACTTAATACCTGGATAGTTGAAATCTCCCATTACGGGTACAAAGCGGTTGGTTTCACAGACAAACTTCATGCAGTCAAACATCTCACAGTCACATAGGCTCTATTTCGCTTTCTTCTGCCTCATGACTACAATAACACACACAAACTACAAAATGGCCTACAGTCTCTGCATAAATTTTACACCATGTATACATGTACAGGGTGGTCCAAAAAACTGCACATTTCCATTTGCTTGATTTTAAATTGATATAGCTTTGTGAAATTTTATAATTTTTGGCAGGCTTACACCTGAATAGATCCCCCCCCCTCAAAAAAAATCTATATACTGTCCACAGCACCTATTGCGCGTTCCTACACTACCTTGTAGAAATAATATTGTCCGTTTTCTACAACTTTAGTTACCTGATACAGTGTTTCTGAAGTATTTCCCAAGTGTATCTAAGATGCAATTTTCTTACTTACTTTATAGTGTCTTTTCAGTGACGTCATCATTGCGTCATACAAGGCCTAGTGTCATAACTGTACCTTTTTATTGATTTTAATAGCTTTTATAGTAATGTAGCGCTTGAATGCTGAGGACCGTAGTGTGATCTGTAATCTGAGCACTCATAAAGGTTGGGTCTCAACGCGTATGATAAAAGAATTTCCAAATAAGACGTGGAAACGTCGAGCTGTTCGATGTAATAAAAGACCTGGGTGTGATATTTGACTCATAATTAAGTTTTGTTTCTCACTGTAAAGAGAAGATAAACAGAGCATATTCCATGCTGGGCTTGATTAAGAAAAATGTTATACATTTAACAGAGGAGACTTTTTGTTACACTATATAAAAGTTTAGTTAGATGTCATTTGGAATATGCTAAACTCAGTATGGAATCCACATAGACAAGGTCTAATAAAAGATCTAGAAAAGGTCCAGATGAGAGCAACTAAGTTGATCTTAACTGTTAAGCATTTAAGGTATAAAGAAAGACTTGTGCAATTGAAATTGCCAACGTTGAAATACAGACGTTTAAGAGGTGATATGATTGAAGTTTTTAAATATTAACAGGCAAATATGACACTAATGTTACTTTCAATTTTGAAAAACATCAAGATTGTAGAACCAGGGGGCATAATTCAAAACTAGTCAACTATAGATGTCACTATGATTTAAGGAAATATTTCTTCTGTACACGAATAATAAATAGTTGGAACAGTTTGCCAGAGTCTGTCATCTCTGCTAGTACAACTGACTCCTTTAAGAATAAGCTAGACAAATTCTGGAGCAGTCAAGATCTTCTTTATAACTACAAGGCTGAATTAACCGGAATAGGAAGTAGAAGTTTCATTAATAATTTTGATTAATAATGTACAATTTGTACAAATTATGTTCTATGTAATTTGGAGGGCAT
>Ga0126335_1001134_pt1 | contig 14397 bp, 12 predicted proteins | sample OlaspJWI45metaG_FD_108409 | JGI IMG/M metagenome (GOLD analysis project Ga0126335, IMG submission 108409) | Marine gutless worms symbiont microbial communities from Oahu, Hawaii - Olavius sp. 1 OAHU.JWI-45 metaG | ecosystem: Host-associated > Annelida > Digestive system > Unclassified | place... | reverse complement strand
GTATACTTGATGCCACCGTGCAAGTGGAAATGAAATTGGCGTTTGTTACTGTTTGTTGGTTTTTGGCAAATTTTTTTTGCCGAAATTAAATATTAAAGCAGTGAACCTCAGTTCTCCACACTGCGTAGTGTATAATTATGTTAAATTATCTGTTCTCTAAAGATGTTGAGATGTGGTCTGTGACAGTTACAGTATGTGGTTTTGTGTATAGGAGGGGATCATTTCCTGTATGCATTTGAAGTGTTGCTGTTTCGTCTGCTGGTTGCCGGCTGTCTGCAGCCACTCTGTGCTGTCTTTACTGCTGTCGTCATTCTCCCTGTTGCTTCCCTCCTTATCTTCATCGGTCAGTAACGTTTCTATGTGTTAAAATGAATGCTTATCTTTTTTGATTTTGTGAATAAATCACGATGAATTGTCATGTGAGTAACCAAAATATACTTATGACATTGTCTACAGTTAATTGTATTTCATAAATTTGGTAGAACTTGTTTAAAACATATTTGTCGTATAATGTACAGCACATTTGTGAACTGCTGCCGTAGAAGTGAACCAATTGTTTTCACGTAGACAATACTTTTGACCTTTGGATTGGCTTAGTGATAAAGTATGAGCTGATGGTGAATTTGTTAAATGTTGCTTTGGCTGAAGCACTTGTACAAGATGCGTATCACATACATTGGTTTACAAGACGGTCACCGTAGTACCTGACAGACGAACTGTTCAGTGTTGCTGTATGTTGTGTTCCTGGAACCCGCGCAAGTGTGGGCAGTCGATCCTTTGCATCTGCTGGTCCCATTCGTAGAACAGTGTACCATCTCATCTATGTGACTCTAAACTAACATTTATAGAATTCTGTTGGTTACTGAAAATGCATTTGTTTAGCTGACAACCACGCCACCTAGTGACCTTTTGCCCTTAGAGATGCTTATAAATGTGCTTACTTACTTAGAGTTACATTTATTGTTGCAGTTGGTGGCGTTCGTCGTTGCTTGCGGTCGGTCTGGGATGCATTCGTATTTCATGCCGTCATAAAGAAACGTGGTCTTATTCCAAGCCGAGACGGTTTTACAGTTCGTCGCATTGCAGGGCCAGGACTGGCATCCAGCTATTTCTTCCAGGTAATTGTTCTGTTCTGGCATCTTGCCAAGCTGACATTTCCGGTAATTTGCACTTTTACCTCCGTTGGTTGCACTGTGGAATTGTGTCCATACTGCTGGCCAGATGAAGCTATTATGTAAACCAAGCTGATATTGCTTGGCTGGGGAATGCTTTGCTGTGTGTGCATTGTTTTCGGAGGCCTTCAAAGAATAACATACTTTTCCTGTAACCTTGTTTCAAACCATAGAATGAGCTAATTTGATGCTGTCAACACCAATGTGTCCACTGAAGTTGTAAGCGATTCTTTGATCCTGACAGCTTGCCATTTCTTGAAATTTCTGGCTTTTTTACTTCAGTTGTACAGATTCTCATATCTGGGTACTATATGTGTGTTAATGCGTGCAATGTGCTTCTTTGATCTCATTGACACACAGTAAACCTGCGGTGCTCGCGTGATTATTTCTGACATATCTGTTTGGATTGATATTACTTGTTCTTGTTGTGCGACAATGATTTTGATGATGATGCAGATTTGTTTGTGTTCCGTAGATACGTCCTGAGCAGGCGTTGGCAGCAGCCGAAGCAAGGATGGAGCTTCATGAGTTAAATGTCTGGAAGGACAATTTATTGTGTGTCATTGAACAGCCCAGGGAAGAGTTCAAGTATGCTGATTTTCACTGCTTTGGCACAGCTTCTTAGTCCGTTCTCAGCTAGTTTTATGATAGTTGCCGAATTATGATAACAGCAATCGTACTATGATGTAATGCCACATGTGGGTTTCGGAAGCTGTATTATAGACCCACTCTGTTTCACGATATTTACTGTTGTAAGTGCTTTGAATGTAATATAGTAACAACATTTACAACAGTAAATGTCGTGAAAATTTACTAAAATGGCAGTTTGGCTTTGCAGTTAACCTCTGGAACTTTGCATTGGTGCCGTAGAGTGCCCAGCTTGTCTGAGATATTCAATGACTTTGGTTTGGGTCACTTTAGGTTTAGTGTTGTATAAGTTGGTAGTTTTTTCTGTGTGTTGCTTAGATTTTTTTGTGTTTGTTGCAGTTAGATTTAGTTTAATCACATTTTGCACCAGTAAAGTTATTGGCTCAGAATTCCGTCTCCAAAATGACGTATAGTGTGTCAAATGATGCTGCTACTGCTACTTATAAAGTATAGCACTGATTGTTTGTATGTGTTTGTAGGGTATTTGTTGATCAGTGTTTTCGGCCGTTCTCAGCTGCGTTGCTGGACGATGGTGTGTACAAGACGCTGTGCAAGGAAACCAACCGCTACATCCAGGCCGTCAGCAGCACCGTTGAACAGTTAGTCTTTGTACTTTTGGTATGATAGATAGAGTCTATAGCTATTGGCAGATACAAAACAAGAAGGTGTTTGGTTCTGTTGATTTTAGCACTTCAGCCACGTTAACGGTAGGTTATGAGGTTAACGGTAAGCTAAACTTCATACACACATCCCAGGAATATATCATGCTTAGGATTGCTGTTGAGATAAAAAGTTCGAAAGTCAGGGTAGATGGGTGCATAGTGCCCAGCTCATTGGTGCTCTTGTTTTAATTTTTATGCTGTATGAATTACATGTAGCGTGCCACGTATGCGGTTTGACATGTTGCATTTGACCCGTAGTCGAATCATTGCAGTTTTCAGCTGTTTCTAGCAGTAAGCTGCTATTTCTGCTATCTCTCAAACAGTGCACTCTTTCACAGTAGCTGTGACAGTGCTTTTGATTCAGTTTATTACCGTACAACTGTGCAAGTGCAAAGTTTGGAAGTTGTGGTTCAATGATTGTCTACTGTCGTGTTGTGCTAGGCGGAAGCAGAAACTAAACACTGGTCTTACGCCCGACATTCAGTGTCGCGTTCGGTTAACATCTCGAGAACTCAAGGTTTGAGATTTTCCTAAAAGATGCTCACTTACGCTTGGGCTTGTGTTAGACTATTGTTACTGATGTTCACGGTGTCTGTGGCTCAACTCGGCTTTACTGTGCAAGGGTCATTCAGTGCAGCCTTTGCCAAATCACTTTGGCTTCTTGTTTTATTAAATGTCTAGTTTAGAAAATTTTAGTAGAATGGTTGTTTAGTGTTTTTGGGCCGTCATGTTTTTATATTTTATTTGTTGTTTCTACGGTTGTCAGTACCAATACAGTTGATTTTCTGGAAAGACTTATCTCTAGAAAGACTTTGAATTGGATTTGCCATTCCAGGGTTTTGCCATTCTGGGTCCTCGTTAATTTTATGACTGGCACTAAACCTGCAAGTCACCCTAATCGTAGCTTTAAACCCTTATTCTGTAAGCTTGACTTTTACCCTAACTTGGAATGGCAGACACTCAGAATGGCGAACCATCACCTTTACCTGCTATGTCTCGAGTGAGACATAAAACTCTTGTGACTTAAGATTGTTTGACTCTGCGGCAGGTGGTGATTGCTCAGACGTCCAAACTGCTGGAAGAATTCTACCCAGAACACGTGCTGGGACGGCTGCGACGGCCAGAGCATCTGTTCTGGGATGACTGTCATCTTGAGCCTGGTGACTGGCAGGGTACATTGTGTTGTCATTTGTAGCTGCATTAACGTTGTAACGTTGAATCTTCGTGCAAATGGCGTGCTTGCAAGGGTCTCCTGTTGCAAAGGTCTGCCATCTTACAGGGGTAGATTAGGGTTAGGCTTCTCTTCTTTTTTGGTGGTCTGCTGTGTGGCAGGTTTGCGGCATTCTATTTCTGTTTGTGGCCGTCCATCCTTCACAATCTTCTGCTGCCCTTGTCACTTCCGGTAGATGCAGTCTTTTGTTCCTTGATGTGCTTTACCCTTCATTTTCCTTCAGTAATTTTTTTGCAGCAAACTTTATTCCTAAGAACATGCTTTATCTATCTGTGTTTCCATTGCCAAATTGTAGTCATTGTGCTTCCTTTTTCCCGCATCTTTTCTAGAGCTGAGGTATTTGTTACTTTGTTCTTCTAACTGATCTCTAGGGTTAAGGTTAGATTTTCGACTCTTGCTTTGTTAATTGTTAGACATTTGCAGTGGTGGACTGGAACTGTCTTTGTGGGCTTGTGTTGCTACTAAATTGAAGAAGAAAAAGAAGAATTTCTTATCACTCTGACAGCTGCATAGCTAAATTGCGATGTATGAAAAAATCACAAATGAAAATCAGAATATGCATGATATAGCATTTATGATACTATGATATGTACTATATAAAATATTTAGGAAATAACTTATTAATTTTTGTGTGTGTTGCATTATATACCACACTGCTACTGTTGTATTATGTTCTGACAGGCCTAGCTACGCAGCTGTTGACTGAAGTCTTTTCCTCATCTTTCCTCACACCGCTTGAGGAAACTGACACGTGCTTCCAGCTTGAAGTGAGTGAGCACTGCAAAGGCTTCAGTTGTTGTGTGGCACATTATTGCATGTAATAACTCGCACATTAAGTGCCATTTTGCAGCTTTATGATGCAACTTTACTCGCCATATATATTATATCCTCTTTGTATTTGTGGGTAAAATCGTCTTTATTTTTTACAGTGTACTTCAGCGGAGCAGTAAAGTCTTAAATGTGATGCACAGCATTCTAATGATATGCTGTATTACTCCACTTGTTAACATCATTTCAGCCGAACTCTGTGGTTCATAAGGTTGATTTTCGACAGCAGTGTTAAGATCACTGCCAAGATGTGTAGGTCAGAAACGTGGTCCGAGTCTAAGCTGCCTCTTATTGATCAATTGTTGACAGTACATTTGCATTGTTGTATCATACATACATGTTGAGTTTACCCGTCTGAAGATGGTCACCCATCCAAGTACTAACCGGGCCCAATGTTGATTAACTTCGTTTATCAAACCAACATCACTAACCATTACACCACATTACCAACCGGTACAGGTGGGTGGTAAATGTGACTGTTGAGAGCCGTGGTATGCTGTGACTGTGATAAGGTCCATCATATCAGTCTGATGCGCTATCTGGAGATGCTCAAGTCTGCAGAGTTCCGTGATGACCTCGATGTAGTCAGCACCATTCACACTCCAAAAGGTCTGCACAGTTCTCTTTGTACCTGACGAAAAGTTGATTTATTATGCAAATATTTGACTTGGTTCGGCATCAAAATCACAGATGCAGAATCCTGATTTTTGAAGAGACTCTCAACTCCAGGGTTATCGAAATGTAGGGCCTTAAAACTAGCCCAAAATTGGATTCTGTAACTTTGAGTCAACATTCCTGATCAAAATAACATGCATATACCTAACATGCAGTATGAATTTTGTACTGTTGAGTGTTGCATGTTACCAAATGTTCCGTTAATGTGTTGCTGGCATTTGTGCCATTGTTATTAAAAGAGTATTTTACATATATAGATTGTTGAGTGGAATGTAAAAGCTTGCTAACTACTTGTAATTTGTGAAAGTGGATTAATAAATGGATACTAATTTCTAACTGTTGCATGTACTGTCTGATCATTATGTAACAGGTGACATAGATGTGGAGACACCGTACTTGGACGCTCGTATTTTCAATGCACGTGCCGAGTCTGCAAGTTATGTAGCTGACACGCTGTCATCTCTCCGACGGTAAGTTGTGCTTCTTGCCGTGCACGTTGTGATTCCTTGCTTACTAACACTTGTCACTTCGGTGACTCAGTGGCTGAATGGTTAGCATCGTGGCTTGTGGCCCGAGAGCTCATGAGTTTAATGCAACAAGTGTGATAGCTGTCACATAGTGGTCTTGGGCAGACTGTTTACTTACGGTGGTGGTGCTTTTGGCCAACTCAGCCTTTCATCCCTCTGGGGTCGGTAAATGAGGACCAGCTTCGGCTGGGAAGGCAAAGGCAGGTATGGTTCATTCTATTCATGTTTGATAATAATAATAATAATAATAGTACTCAGAAGGCACAGTTTCTGGCGGCGTCCGCCCCTCATAGCGGGGACTGGTTGTTGGCATTCCCCATAGCATCATGTGTGAGCTCAATGTAGACGATGAGGTGGTTCGTATGGTGGTAGCACTTTGTTTGGGCTTAAACCTCGGGGCCCCTCACACTTGCTGCTGCCGAGTGACTGTTGATGCTGTCGGCCAACACAGCCTGCAAACAGGCTTCAAGCAGGATAACCAGACATCAGCACCTGAACGACCTGGTGACCCTTGCCTTGGTATCAGCGGGCGTCCCTGCCACAAAGGAACCAGTCGATCTTATTTGCAGAGACAGCAAACGCCTAGACGGAATGAGTCAGATCCAGTGGCATTCGGGTAAGCTCTGGGTTAGGGATGTGACAGTCGTCGGCAGCACAGCAGAGTTGCTGCCACAGCTCGCAGATGAGAAGAGCTGGTGGAAATGGCTGCCACCAGGAAATGTCAGAAGTACTGTCCATGGCATACCTGGCCTTCCAATTGCCGTGGAGACGCTGGGCCAAATAATGACTCGGCATATGAGTTCTTCTAAATTCTCGGTCGCAAAATAACTGATGTATCTAACGATAGCCGAGAAGTTTTATGTCTTCTTCAAAGACTGTCAGTCATCGTAAAGAGATTTAACGCGGCCCTGTTTCGTGACATGTTCACTTTGCACGACGATCCGGACATCAAGCCATTCCAACTGTTTTTGCCAGTTTTGTTTTTATTGTTTTTAACCCCTGGAATCTCTACTACCGGGGTGAAAAAAAGAAAAAAATAGTAGTAGTAACTGTTAATAATAATAGTTGTTGACAAGGCAGCTACTGGCGTGGGAATGGTAGCAGAGTTGGCAGCTGAACGAAAGTCAATGTAATACAGTAATTTGCCAATTAATCTTATTTTCCAGCCTATTGCTATGAAAAATTTGGGAGCATTTAGCTCATCGTCTTCAGACTTTATCTTGGCCCTTGGTCACAAACAGCAGTGTGTCTGGTGAGAAAACAGAAACTTCATTCTTGTTCCAGCATCTGTCTGTGGCATCGCAGCGCTTCAATGTGCGACACCTTTTTGTTCCATAACAATCCGGACCAACAGCCATCACAGCTATGTTTTTATTGCTTCTGACCCTTGGGAACTATGCACCCAAGGGTATTTAAAAAACAAAACAAAAAATATTAATAGCCGCTGTATGTGGCACTTTTGCCCACACACTACTGCCCACTGAGGATGACCTCTAACCATTCCAGCTTGGTCTCTGTACTACCGCGGGATTTTAAAAATGTAAAAAAAATAATAATGAGTATGTTGTATAGCGTGAAATAAATATCTTCAGTGGTGCAAAATGTTGCCTCTGGACCTTCACCACCTTCCTGTGTCATATTAGGACATCAAGTGGAAGCGGTCAATAGGTTTACATATCTCGGTAGTAATGTTGACTCATCGGGCTACTGTACACCAGAAATTCTTAGGAGGATTGGCTTAGCCTCATCCATTATGTCCCAGCTGGATCGTGTCTGGAGGCAGAATCGGCTGAGTAACACTACTAAGTTTCACATCTACAACTCGTGTGTCCTGTCATCACTGCTATATGCTTCTGAAACATGGACAATATTGAAAGCTGATATAGCAAAACTGGAGGCCTTTCATATGACGAACCAAAGGAGAATACTCAGCATCCTCTGGTATGAATTTGTCACAAATGAGGAAGTCGCCACCCTTTCACAGCTGCCATCCATAAATGAAGCTATAAGTCGGAAGAGACACTCTTTCTTTGGCCACGTCAGGCGTATGGACCAGGCTGCTCCTGCCCAGCCAGCAGACTATTCCAAATGTTGGTCCCGGTGAAGGGTGATGTAGAAGGCACCTACACCAGGTTATAGTTTTATTAGGTTAAGTACTGTGAAGGTTTCTTACATGGTTCTTTATTAGTTAGTTTGTTCCACCAGTGTGCAGTATTTTATAACTTTTTCTAAGCATTTGTTGAAAAATCTACAGTTTGTCTGTAGCTGTCAGTGTGTTGTACTTTATGGTTTGATAATTTTTCGGTTTGGTTACTGCAAGTCATGTTACCGCGAGTTATATGGCGGAGCACTGTAGAGCTGATAAGTTGTTATGGTGTGAAGTCGTCGGAACTGGCGCCGATGTCCGTGGAAAGCTCGCGACAGTGGAACTATGATTCCTCTGGAGAAGATGCGTGTGCCGTTGCCAGTTTGTCACCCGGCTGTCATCTCAGCGCTCATTCATAACCGGTCAGTTATGGCTCACTTGCTGTATTCTGCCAAAGCATGTTGTCAGTTGTTTGAGCACTGTAGTGCAGTACTACCGGACAACAGGACAAGGATTTCCTGAATGCACTAGCAGCTGAATGCTGAACAGCTACATAGTAAGCGGTGTCGAAAAATATAAAACTTATATAATTTGCTGAGTATGAGAGAAAAGTGAAATACAGTCTGAATGTATAGACAGTTTATATGATATCAGTAGCTGTGATTGATCTAGATAACGTGTAAATTGAATATGAGATCTAAGCTGTCAAAATATACAGAAGATAGAGTATTAGAATGTAGCAGTGTTCGTTAGGAATTTGGTCCGATGTTGAGTAAGGGTGTAATGTGTGAAGGAGCCAGTCGGAGATGTAAGCCATTGACTGGTACTATGTTATGCTGCCTTATAGGTTGTGTTGTCATTAGGCTGTGTTGAATACAGGAGATGCAGACTATTGTAATTGATGGTTCCGGTGTCTTTCAGTCTGTCTGTCATGCCGGCAGGCTGTGCAAAAGTGGCTGAATGGATCGACATCTTGTTTGGGATGCAGTCTCTTGGGGACCCATGAAATATTTTATTAGCTGGGGATCTTCAGCCTCCCCCAATGGAGAGGGGAAAAGGATTTAATGCAGCATTTGCCAAATTACTTTGGCCACTTGATATATTATTAAACCATTGACTGCTGTGTGATGTTTGTAGGGATGTAGACGGTGAACCCATCAATCTTGATGATAGCATCTGTGATCAGATACTCTCCGCTGCTGAAGCATTACCGTACGTGGAACTTGGTGATGGGGCAATGCCAGCCGGCACCAGCAGTTATGATGTAGACCTGGATAGGAGTACTCCGGATCACATGACGTCAGGATCAGATCCCGACGTTGTCCAAGTTGGTGAAGTATGCTGTTCATTTTTAGCTCAGTTGGCTGCAGTGAGCTGAGTCAGTCATACATAAGCTGCCTGAGTGGTGCCTGTCTGTTAACCAGGGTGTTGCACACTGTAACCATTGGACATAGAGACTTGTAATTTTGCATGTGTAGACATACTGACCAACCCCCATCGCAGACTACATACTTGGTCAGTGGTCACCCAGCTACTTAAGCCAGCTGAGCGTCACTACCCATAGGTGGCTTGTTGTTGCATCATAGGCATGTAAGCCATGGGCAGTAACAGCATCACATCAACATATGTATACGGCTGCCATTTGCCACATCCACCATCGCCATTTATTATTACTTAGCCAGAAGGCTGATACTCATTTTACTGTCCCACGGAGGGTAGAAGGCTGAGTCGACCTAGTTGGCTGGTTACATGCCTAGATGGTTTAACCACCTAAAATGGTCACCCATCCAAGTACTAACCGGGCCCGACGTTGATTAACTTCTTTGATCCGACCAACGATGTTAACCATTACGCCAAGCCGCCAACCAATAATAATAAACAGATTTGTATAGCGCCATAAGGTCGTAACTTCACAGGCGCTGGCAGGTAAAACAATGTGATCCATTGACAGTGTGTGCCACACCTGAATGCTTCTGTGATCAAGGTTCCCTCATGAAAAGGCATATATCAACTTTACCTTTATTTTCCTGTTTCTTATTTAAAAAAGAAAGCTAAAAGCTTTCGGTGATTTTCAGGGTGAACAACTTACAGGTATATACAGAAATCTTTCATGATCGTGTCATCACGAGAAGGAAAGAAAGTGTTGTTCCCAATGCGACAAAATGATAGATGTCCTGCGACCGTTAAGCTCTATTACTTTATGAGATAAAATGTAATGGCATCCCGAAGTCTCGACATGAAATGCCCTATATGGCAGAGCTGTTCTTCCGGCTGTGAATCTGACGGCATATTCTGAGTCAGTAACCGTGATTGCTTGTTCATGTTAATTAATAGTACCCATTTCAGTGCAGTAGTTTCACCTAGGTTCGGATTTATTCGCGTGTGGCATACAGACGGATGGACGTTAACAAGTAAGTAATAGATGGCCCCCAATCTGGTGGGCTACCTAACAAGATGTAGGCCTGACATTACTTACTAAGTACAATTGTGAACCTAGTGATAATGTGTTTAATGTTGATGTTAATGTGGATGATCACTTTGTGTTACATGCAGTAGTCTAGTTTTATGTGCAAGCTCAGTTTCGCTGTTTTGTGCATCTGTGTTTGTTGTTTTGCTTCCTTGTCTTCTATCCGTGTTTTCATTTGACGTGAATTGCTGCAAATAAATGTATTCATTTGTTGTTGTAATGTCCAGGTGCATGTTGTGATGGAGCAAGAGATGCCAGAGGGGGTCAGTACAGACATGTCAGCAGCTGCAGCCACAATAGCACCTGACAACGAAGCACAATCATCAAGTGCTGCGGAGCTGCGTGTCGTCTATCTGGCAACGGCAGCTGACACTTCATGTGTCAGTCACGATGATGATGCTAGTCAGCATGCGGTGGTCAGTGTAGGTGGTGTGACCGCGGACATGATTATGGACATTGATGATGATGATGACGACGACAGCAGTGCAGAGACACAGCAAGGTGTGGCAGGTTCTGGGACGATGCTACAGCGAAACTAACTAGTCTTAATGCATACAGTGACAGTGACATCATTTGCTATTAATTTCCGTCTATGGTCAGTGTGGTTGCCACCATCTTGTAGGGCATTATTACCTTATTTCATGATCTACAGAAATGGTGTGCATATCCGTGATCGTAGATTTTGTCAGCGAAGTGATGTCAGTGCACTTTCTGGGGGAAGCTGTAAGAGCATGTTCCTGATTCATGACGTTGCCCAGCTGAGGTCGTGTCTGGTCAAAGAGTGGGAACATTTCAGCCAGATGACCATTGAGGATGCAGTCAGGCATTCACGTCTTCAGGTTTGCATTGGAGTATGTGGGGGATCAAATACAGACTTTCAATATGTCTGACTTGTGCACTTTGACAGGCACATGTCTAAGCGTTGCTAATTGTGGATAACTGGATACTTCATGTTTTCGGGTGACCTCGCTAAAGTTGTTGTAACTTTTGCAGATGTTGACAGTTTTTACTGAAATTTACTGATTTGTTCTCAATTATATGGTACATTGTTGGTGAGAATTTGTTTGAAATCTGACATTGTCTGCTGGAGTTATGAAAATGTATGCAGTGCTTTACTTTTTTCGAGACACACTGTATGGTCGTGTAGTCAACTAGGACTCTTGTGTGTCATGACTAGTAGGCTAGTAGCATGTGCATGTATAAAGATAACAGGGCAGATAATGTATGTGATCTGCAGTCTTTATAGTTATCTCTGGCAAGGAGTATTTTGTTGTTCCGAAGAGCCGAAAGAGTATTCTCTATGCCGTAGTCACTTGCATGTTATAAAAGTTAATTGTTATAATAATGTTACGAAGGTTTGTATGTTTCTGCCTACCAGTTAGGGGCATGCTGAGGCACATGTCGTTACTGGCAGTTGACAGTGATTAAACGTTAGTTGATGCATAATTCTGAATGAATTTAGTTTATTCAAATATATACTGTATTTGTACTGTATTTAGCCTGTTGTTTTAAGTTGCTGTAGTCCATGTGCTTTAGTTGGCCTGTGTGTGCATCCATTTGAATTGCATTCTTTCATGTTGCTGATCATGTACTAGTTGCATAGGTTGTTGGAATTCTGCTTCTTATTTGCAAACACAGCAGACTTCAGTTGAACATTAGTTTTATTGCAGATATTTGCCATGCAAAGAGAGATGTTGCTGTTTAGGATACTATGCAAATGTGTGCAGTTTGATGCATTGGTTTCTGGTGAAGCCTGTTACGTATTTCGCAAGTAAAAGATTAGTTGGATAGTGAAGCAAACACCCTTCTGGCGCATTGTTCTAATACTGTTGCATATTATGTGTTAATACACTGTTTAATGATGTGTGGTGGATTGTTTTAGCTTTGCCGTTTAATAACAGTGTATTATCTGTGTGGTGTCATGTGCGATGGTTTGTTATGGAGTGTGCTTCTTGCTTCATCAGCTGCTGTAGTGCTATGTTTAAGTTAACAGGATTGTTAATGCAGCACTGTCACTTAATATGTAAGGTGACCACTCACCTGGAAAACGTTGCAAAGTTGGGCACTTTCAAATTGATCAGGGAGAAGTCTGGGATTATTTTTCATTGCATGTAATGTGTTACCGTATATGTGATGGACGTGGACTGTTAAAGTCATTAGGAGGAACATCTGTATGTCATTTTGTTGCTTATGATGTGTAAATTTAGCTATTGGTTAGGCATAGATTGATGTTTTTCGTTGGATTGGTAACACTGCAGGTTTCATAGGCATATGTGTGTCTCGAGCTGCAAATGTCGGAGAATTTCAAAAATTAATGGGGACTCAAGAGAGGCCACCATGAGTTTGCTATAGTCTTGTTTTGCAGTGCTGTTAGGAGTATGGGTGGTATTTTAAACGATAGAGTCTGCGTAGTTTCCAGTTTCTGTCACGACAGTATGTGTTATCAAATGTTTAAAGTGTAGTGAATGACAGTGTTGACTATCCTTTTAGTCAGTCATATTTAGTTGCCATGCCATGCTTCTGTCTACAATCTGCATGCAGCTTTACTCTATGCAGTAAAAAGCCGACGTAGACTTTGGCAGAGTTAAGTAACTTTAATGTTAGTAGCCAATACATTGTGTTCAGTAAAAAAAGAGACCTTGTGTTGCATGGCTCCTAGAAATTTTTCCCATTTTGAGTGAATTATTAACTAGTATAGCTAATAGAATGCTGATTGTATATATGAAGAATATAGTAATTTGTTTATAAGTCTTTTAGTTTTCTAGAAGTGATGTAGTGAGATGTCGTAAAGTTTTGTTGTTTTAATGGCATTGCTGTTGAAAAAAACTGTTTTTCAAATGGTTGTAACTGATTCCTTAAGCAGGAGATATTGCGTGACAGAGAGTGTTGTGCTGAAATACTGCCAACACATCTGGCAAATATCAGAGAGATGTCTTTTTTATTCAGTGTCCAACCCAGCAAGATTTCTATCTTCTGCAACAAAATGCACCTTTTTAACCATTCATACTTTATGCATTCACAGCTGTTTTATTTCGTGGTATTTTTCAATGGCAAATGTCATTAACCTAACTAATAACTATACTTATATTGCTCCGTGTTGCTTCTATCAGAAATATTTAATAGATTTATGAAATTGAGATACCTAGCCGTCAATCTACCATTCCCTGGGCTACGTTGCCCATTATCGTCATTCAACTTGTTTATTTTTATAAGCTATGCAGTTACACTCACTGTTGCACTTCTAATAGTTATATGTATTAATATTGTTTTTTCTTTGTTGCTGTATTAATGTATGCTGTTTTAAGTCTTAAATTTTTATGATACATTTGTTGTGGATCACGCATAGATTGCAGTAATTCCTGTTTTAGCAACTAGTTTTGTTTTTAAATGTGGATGCACATACATTACTCTAGTATTTTGTGCCTCTTCTTAGTTTGCGAGGCACGCTGATGTTATTGTGGTTGATTGTTCTAAAAAAACAGATGCCAAGTTGAGTGACAAGACAAGTGTGATGCTTATAGCATTGTGTACAGTGCTAGGACAGTGTATCTGTGTCCGTGAAAAGATCTGATTTATGTGTGGCTTCGTGCGTCTGTTGTTCACTGCACAGTTAGTTGATGTGCCAAATAGCCGGACTGCTGTTGCAGCATGCATCAGTGTGCCATCGTTAATTTCGCTCTGTATATGTAAGTGTTGAAAATGATGGCTTTTGTTTAGGATTTAAACTGCAGAGCTGCCACATGCGACTTGTATGTCTGTTGTCACGATTCATTAAGGCTGTTAGATGGATGCAGAATGTGATGTCATTGCTCACTATTTGGGCCATCGTTGGTTCAGTCATCTGGCCTCTAAAACCATCCCCAAAATGACCAATAATGTGTCGAGTGGGATGTTAAGCCTCTGCTCACTCACTTTCCACCGTCAATGTAGTTTTGCATGGTTGTTGGTCTGTCTCTCTGTAAGCAAGGTTACTGAGAAAGTTACCCCGTGTGGGTTCCGGGGCTTAGAATAGACCCACTCCGTCTCCTGGCCGGATGTCGTAAAAGGCGACTAAACCAGGCACCCCTCAACCTCCGCGGCCTCATCTGATTACTGATGATG
>Ga0126335_1001133_pt1 | contig 14401 bp, 8 predicted proteins | sample OlaspJWI45metaG_FD_108409 | JGI IMG/M metagenome (GOLD analysis project Ga0126335, IMG submission 108409) | Marine gutless worms symbiont microbial communities from Oahu, Hawaii - Olavius sp. 1 OAHU.JWI-45 metaG | ecosystem: Host-associated > Annelida > Digestive system > Unclassified | place... | reverse complement strand
GATCCGCTCACGAAGATCCAACGAGAAAGCTCTGCCCATGATCCACCTCCAGGGAGGATGAATCACAAATCAGCGCCTCTGTGAATCCCATCGATTCAGATTTCTCGCAGAACGCTTTAGGATGAAACCCCGGCGGAAGCCGGGGTCTACGGGCAGCGACGGAGAGAGAGCCGATGGCGTCAATTGCTGCAGAGGCAACGCGAGCCAGTGACACCGTGCCGGTGCTCGACCTCGCCGACTACTTTGCCGGCGACGACGCTGCGCTGCCGGGCCTGGGCGAGGACCTGCGCCAGGCGCTGGAGACGGTCGGCTTCTTCTGCATCACCGGGCATGGCATCGACGACGGGCTGATTGCCCGGGTCTATGCCGAGGCCGCGCGCTTTCATGCTCTGCCGCTGGACGAGAAGCTGAAGATCCCCATGTCGGCGTCCAATACCGGCTACGTGCCGCTGGCCGGCGGCTTCTCCCGCGCTTCCGAGGTGGAGACGGCGACGCGGCCGAACCAGAACGCGGCGTTCTTCATGAAGCGCGAGCGCGCGCCCGATGATCCGGACGTCATCGCCGGCACGCCACACCGCGGCCTCAACCAGTGGCCGGACGGACTGCCCGGCTATCGCGAGACGCTCATCGAGTATTTCGACGCGATGGAGGCGATGGCGCAGCGGCTGCTGCCGGTCTATGCCGTGGCGCTGGCGCTGCCGGAAGACTTCTTCCACGACTATTTCGACCCGGGGCAGATCACGCTCAGGCTGTCGCACTATCCGCCGGGGCTGGTCGACGAGAACCAGTACGGCCTGGCGCCGCACACGGACTCGGGCTTCATGACCCTGTTGCCGCCCAACCCCGTACCGGGGCTGTCGATCCGCCCAGACGGCGGCGACTGGCTCGACGTGCCGTCGGTCGAGGGCGCCTTCATCGTCAACTCCGGCAACACGCTCAGGCGCTGGTCAAACGACCGTTTTCTGTCGACGCCGCACCGGGTGGTGAATGCCGGCAGCACCGACCGTTATGCGATCCCACTGTTCTTCGATCCCAACACCAAGCGCGAACTGGCCTGCCTGCCGAGCTGCTGCTCGGCCGACGAACCGCCGAAGTATGACCCGTTCACCTACGGCGACTATCTGAGCTGGTTCATGAACCGCAACTACCGCGAGGCCAGCGCGCCGGAGCCGGGGGTGCGGCGGTAGATCGCACGCGTTGACGCCGGCTTTCGCCGGCGTTTCTGTTCCGGTGGAGTCGAAACCCCGGCGGAGGCCGGGGTCCACGCATGGCGCCTGATCTCACTCCGCCTCCGCCAGCGCCTGCAGGCGCGTGCGGTCGGTCAGCACGATGCGGCCGCGCGACAGGGCGACCCAGCCGCGCCGCTGCAGTTCGCCGAGCTGCCGGCCGATCACCTCGCGCGCCGTGCCGACCTCCGCGGCGAGGTCCTGGTGGGTTGCCAGGATGGTGTCGTCGTCGCCGGCCAGGGCCAGCAGGTGCTGGGCCAGGCGCTTGTCGAGGCGTTCGAAGGCGACCTCCTCGACCACCGCCATCAGGTCCGAGATGCGGTGCGAATAGTCGGTGAAGATCAGCCGTCGGAAGCCGGGCGAGCGGGCCATCGCCTCATCGAACGCCGCCTTGGGGATGGCGATCGCCTCCACCGCGGTCTCGGTCACGCCCTCGGCCCTGTAGGCTTCGTCCGAGAGCAGGCAGGCGCTGGTCATGATGCAGCTTTCGCCGCCGGTCACCCGGTAGAGCACGATCTCGCGGCCGTTGGGGGCGACCTGCTGCACCCGGATGGTGCCGTCAAGCACCAGCACGAAGTTCTCGGCCTCGACCCCCGGGGCGAATACCGTCGTCCCTTCCGGCAACGACATCGGCACCGCCGCGCGGGTCAGGATCGCCTGATCCTGCGCCGGCAGCTCGTTCAAATCGGCAAACTGTTCGATCCAGCCGTCGGTCATGCGTCGTCATCGCGCCGATGGGACCAAATCTCGCGGGAATGTGACTAAGTCACAGACAGTTGTCCCAGGCAAGCGCAGCTTGTCGTGAAGCCATCGAAGGCAAATGCCTCGCAGAACAGGATGCGTCATGAAACCCAACGTCACGACCTTCTTTGACGAAGCCACCTTCACCGCCACCCATGTCGTCTCCGACCCGCAGACCGGGCACGCGGCGATCATCGATTCCGTGCGCGACTACGACCCGAAGTCGGGGCGCACGTCGACCGCCTCGGCCGACGCGGTGATCGACCATGTCCGCAGCGAGGGCCTCACGGTGGACTGGATCCTCGAGACCCATGTCCACGCCGACCACCTGACCGCGGCGCCCTACCTGAAGGAGAAGCTGGGCGGGCAGATCGCCATCGGTTTCCGGGTCGACGTGGTGCAGGGCGTGTTCAAGGGCGTGTTCAATGCCGGCGACGGCTTCGCCACCGACGGCCGCCAGTTCGACCACCTGTTCGACGACGGCGAGCTGTTCCGCATCGGCGAGCTCGAGGCCCTGGCGATGTGCACGCCAGGTCACACGCCGGCCTGCGTCACCTATGTCATGGGCGATGCCGCCTTTGTCGGTGACACGCTGTTCATGCCCGACTTCGGCACCGCGCGCTGCGACTTCCCGGGCGGCGATGCCCGGACGCTCTACCACTCGATCCAGAAGATCCTGGCGCTGCCGGCGCAGACCCGGCTGTTCATGTGCCACGACTATGCGCCGGGCGACCGCGGCTATGTCTGGGAGACCACCGTGGCGGCCGAGAAGGCGGACAACATCCATGTCCACGACGGCGTATCGGAGGACGACTTCGTCGCCCTGCGCAGCGAACGCGACGCGCAGCTCGACATGCCGGTGCTGATCCTGCCCTCGGTGCAGGTGAACATGCGGGCGGGCAGCCTGCCGCCGGCCGAGGACAACGGCACCAGCTATCTGAAGATCCCGGTCGACGCGCTGTGACGCCGGCCGCGGGGCGAGGAGGAGACCAGAACATGGACATCAAGTCCGTCGATCGTGAAGTCAGCGTGTCGGCACAGATCAGCACCGCCGATGTGGAGGCCATTGCCCGGGCCGGGTTCAAGACCATCGTCTGCAATCGCCCCGATGGCGAGGGTAACGACCAGCCGTCGTTCCAGGAGATCAAAGACGCCGCCGAGGCGGCCGGGCTCGACGCACGCTACCTGCCGGTCGAAAGCGGTAAGGTCAGCGACGACGATGCCGCCGCCTTCGGCGAGCTGCTGGAAGCGGTCGCCCGGCCGGTGCTGGCCTACTGCCGCACGGGCACCCGCTCGGTCACGCTGTGGTCGTTGAGCCGGGCGGGACGGCTGCCGCTGCCGGACATCCTGAGCCGGGCCAAGGGCGCCGGCTATGACATGTCCGGCGTGGTGCGGCGGATCGCCAACCAGGGCCAGACCCCCGGCGATGCTGTCGACGGCCGCTTCGACATCGTCGTCGTCGGCGCCGGTTCGGCCGGCATCTCGGTCGCCTCGTCGCTGCTGGCGCGGGCGCCCGACCTCTCGATCGCGATCATCGATCCGGCCGACATCCACTACTACCAGCCGGGCTGGACCCTGGTCGGCGGTGGCGTGTTCGAGGCCGACGAGACGGTGCGCACGCTGTCCTCGGTGCTGCCGGCCAAGGTGCACTGGATCAAGGCCGCCGTGGCCGCCTTCGAGCCGGCGCGCAACGCCGTGCTGCTCGAAGGCTGCCGGCTGATCGAGTATGGCCGGCTGGTCGTCTGTCCCGGCTTGAAGCTCGACTGGCACGGCGTCGACGGCCTGGTCGAGACCCTGGGCAAGAACGGGGTGACCTCGAACTACCGCTTCGACCTGGCGCCCTACACCTGGCAGCTCGTGCAGGAGCTGAAGGCCGGGCGGGCGCTGTTCACCCAGCCGCCGATGCCGATCAAGTGCGCCGGCGCGCCGCAGAAGGCGATGTACCTGTCCGCCGACCACTGGCGGCGGGCGGGCGTGCTCGACGACATCGAGGTCGCCTTCTACAACGCCGGCGGGGTGCTGTTCGGGGTCAAGGAATATGTCCCGGCGCTGATGCGCTATGTCGAAAGCTACGATGCCGCGCTCAACTTCAACCACAACCTGGTGGCGGTCGACGGGCCGGCGAAAAAGGCCTGGTTCGCGCACAGCGACGGCGACGGCACGGTGACCACGGTGGAGCGGGACTTCGACATGATCCATGTCTGTCCGCCGCAGTGCGCCCCCGACTTCATCCGCGTCAGCCCGCTGGCCGATGCCGCCGGCTGGGTCGATGTCGACCAGAACACCCTGCGCCACCAGAGCTACGACAACATCTGGAGCCTGGGCGACGTGATGAACGCGCCGAACGCCAAGACCGCCGCAGCGGCGCGCAAGCAGGCCCCGGTGGTGGCGCAGAACCTGCTGGCGGATATGGGCCGGGCCAGCGGCGTCGCCCACTACGACGGCTATGGCTCCTGCCCGCTGACGGTGGAGCGCGGCAAGATCGTCCTCGCCGAATTCGGCTATGGCGGCAAGCTGCTGCCAAGCTTCCCGAGCTGGCTGATCAACGGCCGCCGGCCGAGCCGGCTGGCCTGGCTGCTGAAGGAGAAGATCCTGCCGCCGGTGTACTGGCGGGCGATGCTGAAGGGCCACGAATGGCTGGCCAAGCCGGACGTGGTGCGGCCGGAGGTGATGAACTGAGCGCCAGTGTCGGCGCGGGCACTCAGTCGGACCAGATGTCATCCGGCGTCGGTGCCTCGAATACCAACCGGTCGGGTCGTTCGTCGCCTGCTGCCGCCGTGCCGCGCCCTGTTCGACTGCGCATGCGGGGTCGAAATATCCCTTTGATGCCCTTGATGCGAAACAGCGGGGTCAGGTCCGGCGAAGCAAGCTGCGAATAGCCGATCTGCCCCTCGCTCAGGAACTTCAGGCCCAGGTCGGCCTTGGCCAAATCCGCTTCGCTGATCGCCGCCGCGCCATCGGCGACAATGTCGACGCTGCTGCCGGTGTCGGATGAGAAGATCACGGTCGTTGCATCCGCACGTAGGACTTCGACAACGATCTGCAGGTCGCGTTCCCACTCTTTGGCAGCATAGCGCCGCTCGATCTCGCGTCCGACTTGCAACTGGTTCGCCATGCGCCACACGCGGCAGCCATTGGTCCGCAGCAGGACGGCGTCTTCCTTGGAGAAGCGGATGTTCACGCCGGCACTCGCCTTGCCGATCGCGCTGTCGGGCAGGGTTGCTTCTCCCGAACCCTTGGCCCGTACTTGAACGGCGCCGCGTGAGGTGAAGTTCTGACTCTTGGCTTCGCCCCCTGACTCGACAGAGAACCCGACGTCGAGACTCTTGAGATTGTCGACGTAAGAGTAGTCGTTGCGCCCAACTCTAAGGATCTGTCCGACTTCAATCGGTGCGTTCGGCAACCAGGTTGCATAGTAGTCAAGCTGCTTGTGAATCTGCTTCTGATAAGACCTAAACATCTGCATAGCTTTGCCCCGGATGTGCGCTTGCGACAGGGATTTCTCCGGGCAGTCTGTCAGTGCCGCACAAACGTTACAACTGTGACGGAGCAAGGCGCTGTCGGCTCGAAGCACACCTCTATAGGACGTCATTCCTCGGACGTAGGTTGACGAACTTCCGCAGACGTGGCTCACCATCGTTGCCATGCCTGCAGCCTCTGCATGGCAGGCGCTTAATCATCTTGGCCTAGTTCGCACTTCCCTGTTCTGCGCAATTTGACCGAAACCGTTGGTCCGCATTAAGCTGCGTCAAGGCGTGGCCAGTTTGTGTCCGGCGTCAGGTTCGCAATGCCTTAAGCAAGAGGGCATGTTCTGGATGTCAGGCGTCGTCGACCTCCATTTTTTGCTTTCAGCCACAGCAGATGACGGCTCCTCGGCGCCGACTTACCGCGTCGAGCTGAAAATCGACGGGGAAGGTGGCGACAACGGGGCACCCCTCACAGAACCTGTCCAGGTCAACCTCGCCCGCATGGTTGCTATGCCGGCGAACGAAGAAGAGCGGGAGGAACTGGCCAACGACCTGATCTGGCCCAAAGTTGAGGAGATGAAACAGGACGAGGCGCCGCTCACTTACTTTAGCGATGTCGGTGCGGAACTCTGGGGTGCGCTGTGCGACGGCCGGATAAAGACTCGCCTTGAGAAAGAGTTCGAGCGTGATGATGTCGTCAAGCACATCCGGCTCAGCATTCCGCCGGAGTTGTCGGAACTGCCCTGGGAGTGCATCTACGACGACGACATTAGTTCCTACTTCGCGATCCGGGACGGCTTTTGCGTGATCCGCGATGCCGGATTCGGTGCGGAGCGCTACGCAAACCTACCGCGCGATGTCGCGCAACCCAGCCTGCTCGCTCTGGCGCCGAGCTTCTCCGGTCTCATGGTTGAAACGGAGCTGATTGGGATCAAACAGGTGTTCTCGGAATCCGGTCAGGTTGAGCCAGAAGTTCTTAAGGGCTTGGTGGATAGTGACGCGTACGGACCTCGAATCCGTTCGCGCAAACATGAGATCGTCCATTACATAGGTCACGGCCAACTTGCCGATAGCGGCCGTGTGGAGATCCTGTTTAATTCCAAGGAAGATCCCGAGAACTGGATTCCAGGGGAGATATTCTCAGAGAGCTTTCGTAACAGCGGTGTCCTGTTGGCGGTGCTCAATTGCTGCGAGAGCAACAGCTTCAGGTCGTACAGGTTGTCCGGGCTGGGTGAAGTGCTGGCCGAACGTGGCGTGCCCGTCGGCGTGGTAATGCAGTACGCGATCGAAGACACGATCGCGGCCGAGTTCTCGAAACGCTTCTACGGTGCGCTGATGGAAACCGGCGGCCGGATCGACATCGCCATCCAGCGCGCCCGATCCAGCCTTCTGCATGAACATAGTGCAAATAAGCCTCGCGCACCTTTTACGCCCGTGTTGTTCATGGTGCGTGACTTCCACCAGTTGTTCATGTTGCCTCGCCCGCCAGGTGGAGGTGGTGTGGTCGAGCCCAGGCCGGTCGAAGTGCGAGGAATCGATCTCCCATCCCGACTGACCGAGGCGGCGGAAGCTTGCAACCTCGTACCGATCGTGGGGTCGGGTCTGTTGAAGCCGCCGACGGAGCGGCGGAGCGACGAACTGGAGGCGGCGTATAACTGCGCGTCGGTCGTGTCGCTACTGCACAGTATTGACGATGCACTGAAGACAGATGATGGTTCGCCAATCTATGCTGACCGGGAGGAAATCGCCTTAGCGGAGAGATCCGATTTCTTCGCTCAGATGGCGTTGTCGCGGATGGCTCAGCTCTTCGTGGCGCGGGAAGGGGTGGAAGAGTCGGATCTGCTCGAGCTACTGAACATGCAATTGAAGTCGGCGGCACCGACAGCCAGTCATGTCGCCATTGCCCGGTGGGGCGTGCCGGCGGTCTATTACTTGCCCTTTGATGGCCTCATGGAAGCCGCGTACGAGGACCAGAGCGTCGGCCGTAGCCCCAACCGTGTCTATGGCGTCAAGGACGCGTTCACGGAGCAGGCAAATACCCACCACCTGGTGCTGGTCCGCGGATCTATTACGCGGCCGGACACGATTGCCATTACGGAACAGGACTGCACCAGACTACTGGACGAAATCGGCAACATGCCGACAGATATCGATGAACTGCTCGCCCGCAAGCTCAAGTGCAGCCTGCTGTTCCTCGGAGTTCATCCGCGTGATCCATTGGTGCGAAGGCTGGGTGCATGCCTCCTGGGCATCGGTCGGAGCATGGGGCCGGCTTATTTTGTTGCGCCAGACTACGACAAAGCAGATGAGGCATATTGGAGTTCACTGGAGGCGAAAACCTCGATCAATTTCGTCGATGCAAATCCGAAAGACGTGGTCCTGGAGTTGTCCAAATGGTTTCAGTGACGACGATCGAAGAGCATGCGGACTGGTGGTCTATTCCACCCTTCAAAGGGCTCGACTATTTCCGCGAGTCTGACGCTGACGCGTTCGGCGGTCGCGATGAAGAGGTCCGGAGCGTTATCGCCCGCATTTCCAGTCGCCGGATGCTAGTGCTTTACGGCGAGTCCGGCGTCGGCAAGACCTCGCTGTTGTTGGCAGGTGTGTTTCCCGAGCTCACCAAGCGGCGCAGGTGGCGGGCGGTCCATTTCAACACGCTGAGAAAGCCCGCCAGGGAGCTGGTCCACGGCATCACAGATGCACTTGGAGGCCGACCCAGCAGCGATACGGAAGAGATGCTCAAACTGTTGCGGCGGTTTTCTCAGGACAGCCCGATCGTACTGGCGTTTGATCAGTTCGAGAGTCTGTTCCGGCGGCCGTTCCGAGACCGCCGCGCCTTTATCCGTCGCGTCGGTGAGATCATCAATGACCAGAACATCGATTGCCGGCTGATCTTCAGCCTGCGAGAGGAGCACATACATCACCTCGACGAGCTTTCCAGCGTCTTCGCCGAGCCACTGAGCAACCGATATCGATTGCACGGCCTGTCCGTCACCGGTGCCCGTCATGCCATTCGTCGGATGCTGTCAGGCACTAGGTATGACGCCGACAGTGGTTTCATGTCGCGTCTGCTGTCCGAAGTTACGACGCGGTTCGTCGATCCGATTCTTCTGCAGATCTACTGCCACGAGGCATGGTCCATGGCAGTGAGTGCGGATTCGTCATCCCCGCCCGAAGGTCTGAATGACGTCGACCGGTTGGTCCTGACGGCACATCACCTGGAAAAGGCCGGCACCGCAGACGAGATCTTCGAGCGGCAGTTCGACAAGGCGCTGCAGCAACTGGATCGAGAGCAGCGTTTCCTGGTCCGGCTCGTCATCGATGCCATGGTGACCGAGGCACACACCAAGGAACCCCGGTCGCTGATTGATTTCGCGACCAGTCCAGAATGGCGATTTACCGATCTCCGTGCTGTCTCCGACAGGCTGGAGGTCCTGAAAGAAGCCCACCTCGTCAGGGCCGAGCGCCGCGGCGGAGAAGATCTCTACGAACTGGCGCACGATCGCCTGGTGCAGTTCCTCCGCGGTGCCCTGCGTCGGAACAAAGATTTCCTGATGCTCTTCGCGCTACGGGAGCATATTCGGACAATGGCGCCGCTGGAGGCGTGGCGGAAGTCACCGCAGATGCTGCTCGGTGAGGGGATGATGGCCGAGGAAGCTATCCGCAAGCGCCACGCATTCCTTCAGCTGGACGACATTGAGCTAGAGTTCGTGTTGTGGAGCGCGATCCAGGCCGGCGGAAGTGAGTACGGCACCTGGGCGGTGCGGATCGGAGAAGATATCGCCAAGGACACCGTTATCCAGCAGATGTCGGCCAGCACCGACACGATGAGGGCTGGTGCTGCCAGGTCCGCGGCCAATGTCGCCAATTTCGACTCTGGCCTGTTGCAGCGTTGTCTGGAAATGGCGCTGGGCGATCGAGAGGAGAAAGTCAGGGACGCGGCTGCCGATACGCTCATCCAGCGGGCATCGTCGGCCCAACTCGACGCCATCAGCGAAGCGTTGAACGCCGGTGGCGACCGGCGGAGGCGTGCCGAAGACGTCCTGCTCAAGATAGCTTTGGCCGGCCGGCCCTTGGCGTCGTTTGGCAGGTATTGGCGCATCAGGGCGCGACGGCGTGCGAATGCGGAGATCCTGGCGAAGTGGAAGGATTTCGTCAGGACCGAGGCCAACAAAGGGATCATTGTCGGCGTCGGGGCCAGCCTGCTTTGGGTCGTCGGCATTCTGTTTCCCACTGCGATCGCGTTGTCTACCATCTTTGTCCAGTATGGACCGGTGTCAGCCGCGGCCAAGCTCACGCTGGTTGGCTTTTTTCCGGCGGCAACCATCGGTGGCACTCTTGGCTGGCTGGTGACGCGTCGCCAGACCAAGATGGCGCTGTTGAACCGGCGGCAAATGCGAATCGTCAGCCTGCTCACCAATCCGATCTACTGGCTCGTACTGCTGGTACCGCTTGCCGGCTTGGTGGCGTCGCTGATCCTGCGCGAGGGTTGGTCCAGCATTCCAGCCATCAGCAGTGCGGCCTTCGTGGCCGCTTGGTTTGTGGTTGCGATCGGTGCGCAGCTGGCCGAGATGGCAATGCCGGCAGCAAAGGGGCTACGTTCGTCAATCTTCTGGATCTGGCTCGTGTCGCTGGTCTTGCCGGCTACGTTCCTGGCTGTCCTCGTCCCCGGTGTCTTGTCGCTTGAGATGGGTCTTTTTCACAATATGAGCGCCATTTCGTTTGTGTTTGCGGCGGCGATTGCAAGTTTCACCATCCTCGTCGGTGGTGTCTGTCATCTGGTTGGCCGAGCTCGTTTCGCGAATTTCGGTGCCGCGGTACCGCTCCGGTCCTAGCGACGGTTTGGCCATGAAGCAAAGCACGGCAAAGAACGCACAACAGACCACCAAACAAGTGTTTTGGCGCAAACTGTACACCGTTGCCGGCCGCCATATGGCGCGGCTGGTCGTGTTGCTGGCGTTGCCAGCGCTGTCGGCTTGGCTGATCTACGACACCTTTCGAAGCAATTTCGACTGGGCCGCGCCGTACCGCCATTCGCTCGTCTGGGGGGAAAACGAGCTACCGATCGATCACCACCATGCGCCGGCTGCCAATGTGCATATGGAGTTAAGTTTGCCGGGTGGAGAGAAATCCCTGCTGTTGATCGACCCTTCTCTTTGTTGTGAGGACGCAACCCCGTACACCTTCCACTCAGACGATCCCGGTGATCAAACTGACGCCTATCATCATAGTGCGGAATACATACTTTGGGCTCACGCGCCTCTATTTCACGCTGCTTTCGTCAAGAATTTCGAGGATCACGAGCCTCGGCCCCAAATTGGCATTAACGCGTTTCAGATCGTCAAGTCGGATCACGAATTCGATCACGCTAGTGGCGGCATATACGGGGTCGAACTGGTCTGGACGCGGGAAGAGGGTGCCTCGGTTCGGGGGCCTTGGCTCGCAAGTATCAAGGGGAAGGGCCTTCTTGGATCACGCCTCACGCTGTACCTGCCAAAATCCGGACTGGTGTTGCTGGGATCAGGCGCGGGTGCCAGCCTGCTACAGTTCATTGAGGAAGCTGAACTCGAGTGGGCAACGGTTACGGCGAAGTCCGGCAAAGAACGAGCTGAAGGTGATGGCCCTGTCCACCGACGTGGCGAGGGGGACACCAAGCCGAAGAGCCGCTATCGTGAACTGGGAACGAACGTGACGGTAGCCACGCTGTTCCACGGTCACATTTATCCGTTCGCGTGCTGTTACGATCTCAAGGAAGATAACAAGCCAATCTCCGGGGACTGGACAATCCAATTTCGTATGACGCTAAAGGCCCAGGGAGAACGACGCCTCAGGAATTGGGTAGATGCTAGTTCCAAAGGTCAAACAATAGATCTGCAGAGAATTGCCGCGATGAAGGTGGAAGTAGAAGATCGACAGCGAGAAATCGAGACTAAGTTTTCAAGATTGATCCATATCTCGACCATGATGATCGTAGAGTTGTACTGAAGTCATACCGGTGGTCCACTAGGAATTTTTCTGGGCGGAATGTCGACTGCGACAGTACGGGCGAAAACGGTGCCCGTATCCGACCGTCGACGCAGCCAGACTTCGTTGGGGATGGAAGTTTAACGCTTGTGTACAGCGGCGCGCCGTAACCGCAGGCCTTGTGCTAATAAGGGCGGATGCTGCGCTCGCCGTTGCTCGACCGGGTCGTCACCACGCCGCCTGCCCATGACGCGGCGCGGGCGGCGCGGGCCCTGGAGGATCTGCAGGCTGCCGCCGTCGACAGCGGCGATAGTGCCGTCGAGGCCCTGGTTGCCGGGCTGCTGGCCGACGGCACGGGGCGGCCGCTGTTGCAGGGGGTTTGCGGCAACAGCCCGTTCCTGACCCGGATCCTGCTGCGCGACGTCGACTTCCTGCCGGCGCTGTTCGGGGCCGAGCCGGAAGCGGTGCTCGACGACCTGCTCGACCGGCTCGACGCAGATCTGGCGGCGGCCGAAGCCAACGACGCGGCGATGCAGGCACTCAGGGTGACCCGGCGCCGGGTTGCTCTGCTGGTTGCCCTGGCCGATGTCGGCGGCCTGTGGCCGCTGGCGCCGGTGACCGATGCGCTGAGCCGCTTTGCCGACGCCGCGATCGGCGGCGGCGTGCGCTATCTCATGCGCCAGGCAGCGGCGCGCGGCGAGTTCGAGCCGGCCGATCCGATGCGCGCCGAGCTCGGCAGCGGGCTGGCGGTGATCGGCATGGGCAAGCTGGGCGCGCGCGAGCTGAACTATTCCTCGGATGTCGACCTGATCGTTTTCTTTGATCAGGAGACGACGCCCTATGTCGGCTGCAAGACCGCCCAGGAGGCGTTCATCCGGGTGGTCCGCGAGCTCGTCCGCCTGTTGCAGGAGCAGACCGCCGACGGCTACGTGCTACGCACCGACCTGCGGCTCAGGCCCGATCCCGGTGCGACGCCGGTGGCGATCTCGATGCAGGCGGCCGAGCAGTACTACGAGAGCCTGGGGCAGAACTGGGAACGGGCGGCGATGATCAAGGCCCGCGCCGTCGCCGGCGACCTGGCCGCCGGCAGCGCCTTCCTGGACCGGCTGACGCCGTTCATCTGGCGCCGCTACCTCGACTTCGCCTCGATCGAGGACGTGCATTCGATCAAGCGCCAGATCCACAGCCACCGGGGCCACAGCGAGATCGCCTTCGCCGGGCACAACATCAAGGTCGGCCGCGGCGGCATCCGCGACATCGAGTTCTTCGTGCAGACCCAGCAGTTGATCGCCGGCGGGCGCGATCCAGGCCTGCGGGATCCGACCACCTGCGGAGCGATGCAGGCGCTGGCCGCGGCCGGCTGGCTGCAGCCGGGCGTGGTCGACGACCTGACCGGCGCCTATCGTTACCTGCGGACGCTGGAACACCGCCTGCAGATGATCGCCGACGAGCAGACCCAGACGATGCCGAAGACGCCGGACGGCATCGACCACGTCGCCCGCTTCATGGGTGAGAGCGGGACCGGCGACTTCGAACAGCGGCTGACGACGGAGCTGCAGGTGGTGCAGCGGCACTACGGCAACCTGTTCGAGGCCGCGCCGGCGCTGTCGGAAGAAGGCGGCAACCTGGTGTTCACCGGCGCCGACGACGACCCGGAGACGCTGGAGACCCTGAGCCGGCTCGGCTTCGCCGAAGCCCAGGGCGTGTCGACCACGGTGCGCGGCTGGCACCACGGCCGCTACCGCTGCACCCGGACCCAGCGCAGCCGCGAGATCCTGACCAAGCTGATGCCGTCGCTGCTGAAGGCGATCGCCGATACCGCCAACCCGAACGCCACGCTGGGCCGGTTCGACCGCTTCCTGGCCGGCCTGCCGTCTGGGATCCAGCTGTTCTCGATGCTGTCGGCGCAGCCGCACCTGCTGGCGCTGCTGGCCGAGGTGATGGGCTCGGCTCCGCGGCTGGCCGATTACCTGGGCCGCAATCCGGGCGTGCTGGACGCAGTGCTGAGCGAGGATTTCTTCGATCCGCTGCCGCCGCAGACCGAGCTGCAGGCCGGACTGGAGCAGGGCCTGCGCCTGGCCGCCGACTACCAGGACGTGCTCGACGAGGCCCGCCGCTGGGTCAAGGACCGGCGCTTCCAGCTCGGCGTGCAGTGCCTGCGCGGCGCTGGCGACGCCGACATCCAGGGCCATGACCAGGCCCTGGTCGCCGAAACCGCGATCGCCACGCTCTATCCCTTCGTGCTGGAGGAGTTCGCGCAGCGAGAGCGGCACGGCCACATGCCCGGGGCCGGCATGGCCATCGTCGGCATGGGCAAGCTCGGCAGCCAGGAGATGACCGCGACCTCGGACCTCGACCTGGTGCTGATCTACGACTTCGCCGAGGACGACGGCCAGTCCGATGGATCCCGCCCGCTGATGGGTTCGCACTACTTCACCCGGCTGAGCCAGCGGCTGATCAACGCGATCACCGCGCCGACGGCCGAGGGCAAGATGTACGAGGTCGACATGCGGCTGCGGCCCTCCGGGGCGGCAGGGCCGGTGGCGACGCGGCTGGCCGGCTTTGTCGAATACCACGACAAGGAGTCCTGGACCTGGGAGCATATGGCGCTGACCCGGGCGCGGCTGATCAGCGGGCCGCCGGCGCTGCAGGCCAAGGTGCGCGAGGCGATCGACGCGGTGCTGCGGCGGCCGCGCGATGCCGCGGCGACGGCGCGCGACGTTGCGGAGATGCGCGCGCGCATCGACCGCGAGAAGGGCAGCCGCGATCCCTGGGAACTGAAGCTGGTGCGCGGCGGCCTGCTCGACGTCGAGTTCACCTGCCAGTATCTGCAGCTGGTCAACAGTGCCGCGCTGCCGTCAGCGCTGCATCCCAACACCTGCACCGCGCTGGACAACCTGGCCTCGGCCGGGGTGCTTGACGGTGCCGTCGCCGAAGAGCTGACCGGTGCCTTCCGGCTCTACCTCGGGATCAGTGGCCTGCTGCGCATCGCCGTCGACGGCG
>Ga0126335_1001132_pt1 | contig 14408 bp, 6 predicted proteins | sample OlaspJWI45metaG_FD_108409 | JGI IMG/M metagenome (GOLD analysis project Ga0126335, IMG submission 108409) | Marine gutless worms symbiont microbial communities from Oahu, Hawaii - Olavius sp. 1 OAHU.JWI-45 metaG | ecosystem: Host-associated > Annelida > Digestive system > Unclassified | place... | reverse complement strand
TGTCCGCTCAGCCTGGAGACAACCAAACATTTCCAAGCATACATCAACAGTCTCTTGTGATCTGGTGTTGAAAATTTTTCTAAATGTGCTGTTTATGACATAGTTAATGGACTTATATTGATATTTGCGCAAAGAACAAACCTCCAGTCCGTAAAACAGGACTGGGAAGCATTTAGATTTTACAAGCTGTACAATAACCTCGTTTGAGGCAATTCGACCAACTCTTCCAAAAATACCATTGAAAGACCGATAGAAGGAACGTTTAGCATTGTCTAAAGAACATTTGAAACATGACGCTGACTCTATAAAAATCCCAAGATAACGTACAACATTAGTAACTTTCTTTACAACAGATCATCCATTAAATTGTAAACTCAATCGGGTTGGAACATTAACGGTGGGTCGGTGGAGACAGCAGACACAGCACAGTGGATTGGAATGAAATGGATTGGATTGGGATGGGTTAATAAAAATAGACTCAAGTGCAACTATGGTTACATCAGAGATGGGCACTGACAAACTTCGGGTTCATCCATGGGTGAAGAAGCTAGGTTGGGTCTGGGTGGGTCAAAAGTTACATGCATGGGTCGAGTAGAATCGTCTATGGTCCAAAATAATATTTGTAAAAATGGTCAATAATCGATATGTGTTTAACAAATAAACCAACAGTTTGAAACTGAATATACCTGTTAATGCAGAATTTACTTTTCATTTCGTAATTGGCGGAAACCGCCGGAAAGTGCGAAAGTTTTCTGCAGTGAATTCATGGCTGTGGCAGCACTGTTTGATAATGACTTATGAATTTAGGAAGATGTGACGTGTGAATTGCTAATGCGATAATAGAGTACAATTTGATCAATATTTTCAAACTTTGCAATATAATTTTGTGACAACCGGAAACTTGGTCGGGATGGGTCATTTACACAGTGGGTCTAATCGGGTGCGTAAGTCACGAAAACTGGGCTCACGTCCAACTCTGAGTTACATGTGTAACAGCCTACGAAACATGTTACGATATTCAGTAATAGACCATACCGTATTAAAATTAAACAACTTAGATACATAAAAACAGTGTGTGCATTTTTTTGCGAAAAATCGCTCATTCGCACCTTGCGGAGGCTACAAAGCATTATTGCAGCGTGAGCCTCCACCAAGGTTGAGAATATACGCGCGATCGAAAGACAATTACATTACAACGTAAGTTTTCTTGCTTAACTGTCATTACTACACTGTAGTGTCTGTAGTAACATTAAATCCGGCGAACTACAAACGACACTGCACAACGTGGACGAAACTATTGTCGCCCTATATTAAAAACTGTAACGAATGCCTCGACATAAACACACAGACATCTGGTATGATCTGGATCATCGTTAAGTTCCAATCAGTTGTTCAAAAGATTCATGAGTTTGAGCCGTGGCAGAACAACAAACAAGCCGAGTCAGAAAATAACCAGAAATCTTTTTATGTCAACCCTTGGAAACAGAATTTGGGCGAAATCATTTGTACAAAAAGATAATGAAATGAGAAGCAGCCCAGGCTTATCACTTTCGTCAGTTTAAACTAAAATTAATAGAATAATAATAAAAGTCATCAATTAATTAAGTTAATTACTTGTAGTAACAATGCTAAAGTTGCCATTTGAGCTAGAAAATAATTGTATTAAAATGACATGAATCGCGCTGACCCATGACTTTTCTGCATATTCTAAATATGTCTTTGTTTTTCTTTCGCTACAACTTATAACAATTGCATTACATTTGTATAACAATTGCTCATAATCAAGCTATTCAACACGAACAAATCAAGCCTCGTACATTCACGCATAGAAACATTTAGCAATACTAACTGACATGAGTTTACATGCATACATGTACACGCTGACATAGAAAGCACTACATAATAAACTGACATAAAAACTGTGCCATAATCAATACACTGTTTGTTGGCTTGCAAAACGTAAACCTGAGAATTTTGGAGTTCAGGCCAGAGTCACTCAATATTTCACTTTATAATTCCAGGAGAAACGGTTACCATTGACGGCTTTACTCAATGATTATTAAAGCTCTCAGAACGACGTTAGTTGTTGAGCTAATCGATGATTTTTTAGCCGCCAAACTAATCAGGTGACTAGGGCCAAACTATTTCAGCAATCACTGGCTAGTAGGCCTACTGAGGGATACAACTTAACAAAATTTGCTAAGATTATGTAATACTCAGCAGGATTGAGGAAATAAATCTACTCTGTTCAAACTATGATCTGAGGTGGCGCATAAGTTGCTTAAGTTGTTTCGAGACCTGCTTCTTTGTAGCCGACTGTGTCGTTTTTCTTTTACATTTGCATATTTTAGAAAATTTTACTCTGACGATTTGAATAGAGGGATGAATTATGTAAATTATTATTAGTGGTAAACTCCAAGTTCTGTATTAAGACTTGAAGCAACGCTTGCGAAGATGGCGGCGTATTTTATGCCGTCACTCAATCGCAACTCACGGAATTGTCACGTGACCGGAGCGTTCGCCAATCAGCGGCCAGTTGGCGGGAACCAGTTAGGTGGGCATTATACGGCAGTAGTAGCCCAACTGTTTACATTTCTCGCACAGATGCTGCGGGTGAATCTTGCTCTGGTCAGACACGTCCAGGCCGTCAGGCTTGTCCAGTGGTCTCTACAAAACAATAATAATGGTCATAACAAGTGGCCAAAGTAACTTCGCTAAGGCCGCATCGAATTCCATCCCCTCCCCTCGCCGTGATGGATCGAGACCCATATCTAATACAATGTTCCTTTCGTCCCCAAGAGTCTCCAATCCAAACAAGACCTCGATCCGCTCAGCCGTTTCTGCAGGGTGCAGCATCCGTGACAGACTGACAGACAGACAGACCACGCTAAAAAATCATCGGTCTCATTATGCACATTGTGCATTCGATGCGGCTTCGTAACAAGAAATTTATATCATCATCTTTCCGCCACCGTTTACGAATGGTGATTCCGAATGTTCCCTTAATCTTCGTTGCAAAATGACAGAATCTGGCACAGATGTGCATTTAATAATTCAAACATTATCTTTAAAATTCACTTTTTCTTTATTTAACATTTTACTTTTTTTAGCCGCCGGCAACCAAGTTGCCAGAGGCTATATGTTTTACCGACGGTTCTTCCTCTTCTTCTTTTTTTAGCCAACCGTCCAACGTGTGACCAGACCGCCGATCGCCGCCGGGTAAAAAGTATACCGGTGTTTAAAACCTATGTGTGGCACGAATAATTCGAATAGACATTTCCACCAGCCCTCCTCTATTTTTACCCGGGGTCAAAAAGTGCGAAATTTTCCCCTTTTTTGACCTCAGTCGCATTCCAAGCGCTCTGATTTAAAAATAAAAAAAAAATCAAAAATCAAAAATCTAAAACAATAATGTATAGCGCCGATGTCAGGGCTCTCATCTGCCGCAGACCCAGTGCAGGAGCCCCCAACTCTGAGATCCATTTGCCCAACTGGGGCCCCTAAAGTGCGACAATTGGAAAAACGGTTACATCGCTCTAATTCAGCCGCACGTGGACAGATTGCGTTCAAATTTCACAAGATGGTACTCTGTGGCTGCAGAAAAGCTGCAGAATCAAAACTTACTAAAAGTTGAATCCAAGATGGCGGGTGATGCCCAAATTTTTAATATACGGACTGGAACGGCTAAAACTAGAGACTTGAAATTTGGTGTGTGCATCGACTACGAGGAGTAAGTTTGACGGTATGCAAAAACTAGGTCAAAGGGGACGTAACCCGGTTTATGTGACCTAGGTTTAAATTTACGGACCCCTGTAAATATCTGTTGAACGGCTAAAGATATAGGCTTCAAATTAAGCAGGTACATAGATTGTTAGGTGTAGATAATAAGCAATATAAAACTAGGTCTAAAGGGGGCAGAATGTAGGTCACGCGACCCACTTTTAAATTTTGCAAATTTTTCAATATCTCTGCAACGGCCGAAGGTAGAGACTTCACATTCAGCGTGCATAGTTTCTACGAATACTACAATCTACAAATGCAAAACTAGGTCAAAAAAGCGTAAGTCGCGTGACCTGTCTTAAAATTTTAAGATGGCGGCTGGGGCGGTTACGGCCCAACGTTTTTAGGGGACTAGCGACGAGTGCCGAAAGCAGGTCAAATGTGAAGTTCATGACACAAAAACGAGATCCATCACGAGCTAAGTAATATTATGGTGTGTGAGTCGCGCTTCATTGCGCATCATAGCGCATAAGCACGTGCGTGTGTTGATGACACGTGGCTATGTTGATAACAGTTTGTTAGCCTCGTCAGGCAGTGGAGTTAGTCTTGCTGTCTGGAATCGAGTCAGTGGTTATTGATTCGAGCTGACGTGAATTCAGTCAATATGAACGGTTGTCGTGAATAAGACGTGTCGTGTTGCCGCGTACTGCGATTTAAGATGGCGGATGTTTTAGGGCGCCCTGAGCCAGCGGCTATAAGTGGCAATACATCTTAATTGTCGCATTCTCTAGTTAAACATATTTTGTCTTATAGGGATACCAATTTACGACAAATAGAGATTTTCACTTCTTTTACAAAGGGCTTCAGCAGTCGCTGTCAAAGTGGTAGAGTGAAACAACAAACAATAATAACACAGCTTCAAATTTTATTCAAACTAGCAATTGTGTTAAGTTGCTAACGCACAACTGTGGCTCGGTAGGTCTATTTATCGCGCTGCGCGACCACGCCCCCAATTAAACACAGACCGTGAGACGCTAGGAACTTTTATAATATAGATGCGTAAAGTGTGAATCCGTAATACGTAATCCGTAAAAACTATAACCACTGGATGCACAGACATGGGCTATTCGGTGCAGCAACATAAACCAATAAAGAATGACATAAGTGCATCGCATAAAACTCGCGACTGAGTTATAGCACAGAGCGAATCTGCTGCAGGTGAAACTGCTTAGCATTTACCTGCTCTTACTGCGACCAGTTGAAACAGAATTAGGTGGCTGGATAATTTCAGACACGGCGAACTGCATCAGGTAGCAACATAAATAGATTACGTACCATGGCGCGCCTCAGGCCCAATAAGGCAGTAAAGTGCATAGGCCTAAGTCGGTAAATATAAAACATACACAAACGAATACCGAATTTCTTATTCAACGTGATGATTTTAGGTGTTATGCCTAGAGCCAATAAATTGACAACAACACTTATACATTAACTTACTTGCCTGCTAAGTTAAACACGTGATATTACAGTTTCACACAATGGAGAAACTACGCCAAGAGAGTAAATACATGACCCATAACGGCTACTTCAGTCCAACTCTAACCATTTCGATTTGTTGTAGATTTGTTGTACAGTATACAAATTATGCTTGATGCCGCGGTTGTTGACCCTCAGTTGTCAAATGTTGCCCAAGGTATCGGGCATAATTTGTTTTGTTATATCCCGATATGACTTGCAATAAATTAGCTGTGAGCCTGTTAGAGGCACTCTATGCGCCGAATCACTTTAATCAACAAACCAGTCAACTATCTTGTGCAATAAAGTATTAAAATACAATTCTACCGAACAGGTACATAACTTTCAACGTAGAAAATTTATTTTAAAACATCACCATATCCGTATCCGCATTTTACACTGACGAAGTCGAGCGCGTCGAAAGCTGAAACGAAATCTACGTCTTACTTACAGCGAATGAAAGACACAAATTCGTTTTCAATTAATAATGTGTATTTTCACTGCTTAAAATTGCTTTTAAAAAGTCCATAAACGCACAAAAATGAGTTAAGTATCATTTTTGGAACGACACGTCGCAAATCAACAACCAAAGAATATGTATGTCACATTGGAAGAACACCCCAATGAAGTAACGATTTTGCACTTTTCTTTTAACGACTCTTTTATATTTAAGACGCAACTTCCTGAAAACAAATGAACCAAAAACATCAATATTACCTTTGGAGTATATCCCTGAAAAAATGCGTTAATTATTTCATTTAAAAAAACTTCCGCAAGTGCGTGACTATCACCGATACCGGGCATCAGTGGCAGCTAATGATGCCCGGCTAACCGGGCATAATTAGCTTTTTACTCATGACACGTGATGCGCGTTTGACCAATCGCGATCGTGCACTTCAGATCGTCATATTACAAGAGAGCTTGTTGTACAAAGTGCAGTGTGTGTAGGCCTAAAATTTGCATACTTGCTGTAGACTGAAGAATTTTAGTCGAGTTTAGACTTTAGTACTGAGTCGCACCGGCCGGCCCAGCGTGTCCAGTACCTGGTAACCACAGCAGGTGCTCAATAGACTGCCCATGACTCATCTTTCATTTCGGTGGCAATGCATCTTTGCTGCTGCTGCTGTTGCTGCAGTTGCTGCAACTTCGTATCGACCACACATTAATGCATTTTCTTTACGACCTACAACGGCGGTTCAGAGTGCCTTCCTATGCTTCCACCTATGCCTATTATGCTACAAACTGTAGAATATCGTAGCAAAAGACGAAGTATCAATTTCAGAAACATGAAGGAAATAACGCACACTGCATAATAAACCAGTTATACACACTGACTCGTGACTCAAAAACTTGTCACTTTGCAGTCGATTCTAACTTTGTCAAACCTTACCCGATTTTCATGTGTCTTTTACTGCTGGAAAGAGACAATGACATGTATATGATATTTCTCATCACACCTGTTGCTGTTGCACTAGGGTACCTTGGAAAGTTGGAGTCTACAGCAGGCGTGGTAGGTAAAGCATACATTTATTATATGCGACGAGCGCGGCACTGTTTTAGCAACCAACAACCGCGAGTATGTGTGTGCGGTTATTTACCTGTAATTGTTTACAGTTGACGAGTAACCACCTGTTCCTGGCTATCGCCATTCCTCGCGTCTCTGTTCCGGCCTGCACCGGCCGAAATTCCAGCAGCCAGATAGGGCTTTTAACCTTCACCGGTGGTTGCCAGTGTTCTCTTTGCTCTCCTCTATTGTCGATGACAGATAACACTAGCACATGCAGTTGTCGGAGTTGGCGCGTGCGGGTCGAACATATGGTCTACTTACTAGAATAGAGTATAATGTATAGGTTTCTGCCGTCTGAATCCAAGGACAAACATTAATTACCGTACTGGTCGTGTGTTAGAAATGCGCATGAACTTGCAACCGGTTGGTCCAGTAGAAAATCGCTAGCTCAGCTGTATACCGCACGCGCCGTAACTTCAATACAGAAGTGGATACCGAATATTTTGAAGGGGCAAGCTACGCTTAAATGCAATTAGTCTAGAAAACAGAAGTCTTCCACCCTAGTACAGTCTACATACTAGTGGCGGATCCCTGAATAGACACATATATGCAATGGTGATAGTCGCCTTTTACATCATCCACCGGCCCGACAATCTGGCCAGAAATCGGATAGTGGAACTTTTCAACCCCGAGACAGTGACATTTTTGCATTTTTAGCGCCTGAATTTGCGCGTCGTTTTGTTCTCGTGGCGTTTTATCCCGTATAGCGTTTTAGCGCGCGTCGTCGGACGCCGCTATTGCTATCGCAATTCCGTCCGTCTGTCTGTCTGTCCGTCCGTTCGTCCGTCGCACTAGTGTTACATGCCAAAACGGTTTCAAATATCGCAATGTGGTTTGCACCTTACGATGCCCCAATGTATGAGGATAATTCGCGCCAAATGTCGTGGTCATAGATTTAGGGTGTCGCCCCCAAACAAATGTGTTTAACAGGCGTACCCATCAGCCCATCAGCAGCAATTTTTTTGAGTTTTCGATTACGGCCGATTCAACGATGTGGCCTCCATATTTGTCATAAGTGACCATACAATTAAATTTTTACCACGCACCGACATCTGAGCGACAGTGAATACTTTTGAGCAACGTCTTAGGATCACACTCCTTCACGGTGTGTTGTTAGAACTTAGAAGCCACTATTGCCATCACAGTTCTGTCTGTCTCTCCTTTGTCACGAGATGGTGAGTGACCAAGATGACGTGCGCTATCTCCGCGGTAGCTGAGCTCTTGTGTCTAGTGGCTCTTAGTCCGGGATTCGAGCCCAGACGGGTGTCATATTTGAGTATTGCAATACGGTGCAATGGTGATAGTCATATCCTGCAACCTCTACAGCGCATGCGTCTCAGATGCCAAGCTTAGAAGCAGCATCTGCTCAGTAGGCAAGTTGAATGCAAACCGCGGCCGCTATAAGTCTGCAATCTCAGCTTCCTAGGTCGCAAACCTGTTGCGATCATTTTCACTATCGCTTTATGTCGGCAACATACCGGTGTCGGCGCAAGCATTCCAAGCCAGGTTATATCGCTCATTCTCGCGCCACTCAGGCATTAATTCACTGCACTTACGCAACTGATGGGCGGTACAGCTATAAGGTTCAGTGGAACCTGCGAAACCAGTATGCAGTGTGTACTCGGGAGATCGTTTCCGTTGTTAATAAGACAAATTTTGTGATAAGAGTAGCAACTGCAGTCTGCATAGCAATGCTAACAATCACCACCTGTTAGCTGCAGTCTCTATACAATACACATATATGCCTCGCCAGCGGCGAGCTTGCGTTAGGCCTATGTACCCGAGCTTTATGAAGCCCGGACACCTTGCAGTTGATCTGGAAATACTAATACGATTTACATGTATCGTAAGTGCGAAAGGATGCGTACATTTTTCTCGGGTTCGGGTATAGTGTACGGAAAATCTATACAGGAATATTATAATCGATTTTCAGTGTTTAACACATACTGATAGCGATATGTATAAGTGTTCCAAACCAAACATGTTTATGTTACCGTTATTCTCACACCATTGTGGCGAATATCTTCGGCTGCTTATCTTGCAAAACACTAAGCCGTTTGTAGTAGTAGCAAATTTACAATTTCAATTTTCACGTATAAAGCGAATTCAAACCAACATGGATGACAAGTGGTCAAAGTAATTTAACGAAGGCTCATCGAATGACCCGCACACACGACACGTGGCGTAGACTGCATGCGCCGCCGCCGATTTAAGCCGCGTGACAGACAGACGGACAGACAGACACCGCGAACATCGGTAAGAATAGTTTGCATCTCATATGCATTCGATGCAGCATAAAAGTTGAACAAAAAAGTTATATGTGGCATAAAAGTTTTGCATTACAACGTAAAAACATACAGGTAGGCCTAAACTGTTAAATGCAAAGGCACTTAATGTTACGCATTTATCCATGAATGCGATGAATCATACCTGCATTTGCCTTCCCAGCTGAAGCTGGTCCTCATTTACTGACCCCGGGTTGGCCTAGACGCCACAACGGTGAGTAAACAGTTTGCCCAGGGCCGCTACGTGGCGGTTATCGCAGTTGTTAGCTATTCAAACCGTCACACCTCACTGGGCAAGTGAGTGCACACAGCTAGCCCATAGCTGATTCCGAAAGTGCAGAGGTCAGGCGTCGAACCGTGGTTCCATACGACCCACTGAGTCGATACTACGCTACTACACCCGATGTACCATCTACGAAAAGTACGAAACTATGCCTTCAACAAAAAAATTCTGACACATCTATACGGTGCCAGATGAAGAACGTACAATACGCAATGCACGCAATGAAGAACGTTAATACAGTACACTGATAAAATAGCACTAGGCGAGTTAGTATCGAATAGATTTATGGAGAGAAGGAAGGGAGACGCGGACTTCTCTTTTATGCGGATAATTTTGGCTTGCAGATGCTATGTTTTCACACCTCCCATCACGAGCACCGATGGCTGCGAGTATAGGCAAGTTTTTTTGCAATGCAATGCATGGTAATTAAATGTACTGGGAAGACGGACCGACGCCAAACAGTACCGGTACAACTAAATAATTTTGTCGTACCCGCTGCATGGTTCTGTTCGGCGCAGAAACGAACAAATACAGAAACTAACGCCAGACAAAAACACACACAAAAGACCACATCTGCATGAAACATGTTTCACTCTGTTTGGCGTCAGATTTCAATACATCTGTGTCTGTTTAGGTTTTCTCTTATAAGTTACTCTTAGGTACGGTTTTAGACGTGAAGCGATTTGTGCCTCGAAGCCAGTAGCATTTTCGTCTTTCCACAAGATGTGAGCATACTTTACATATAGCCCAGGAGTACTTTATGCTTTAGCTGAGAGTCTGAGCCCCATGAACAGCGATCACATCATCGCGGCTCTGTGACCCCCCAAGACGTGGTCACCGTATAGAACGTTTTATCCTCAACGAATAATAATATTTACGTTATAATCACATCTGATTTGTGGCTTTAATTCGAGGAAGTTCGTACCGCTATTGAAGCTCTGATGCCACTAACAAAGCTTAAAGTGCAACGTGTATGCTCAGTATTATAAGGCTACATCATCATCATTAGGCTTAATTTGATTCTTGCAGCCAAAATAAGGCTGGATTAGCAGTACAATATCAAACAAACATTATAAATACTAAATTACAAATGTAATTATAGAGTTACTGATAAGTAAAAATGTCATAGCAAATGAAAGAATTTTTACACACTTTGTATAAACTTAATGTGATTGTAATCGGTTTCTGAGTGCAGACTGCAGGAGATGTGTATAGGCAATAGGCTATACTTTCTCCCATAGCGCCTTTACATATGCTTTTAGGGCAGAAGAGGGACTTTGCCGTGCGAGAAAAAAACAGAGAAGACAAATGAGAAAATGAGAGAGACGAGCTGTATCTCAGCATCAGTTCCATTGCCAATCACTGTCACTATTCTGCCCGCACGGGTCGCGTACGGCGGTGCAAATAGTACTAGTAGAAGCCGGTGAAGGGAAATCGATAGCAGTTTGCGGCATCGATATTCGGTAAAGGCCAGGACTGAGAATAAAGCGAACGCAGCTGGCACCTGTTTATGCGGGTAGACGTTGACGTGGCACTTGATGCATTCCTGGCCAGAGTTGGACCAGCTATTTCCCGACATCCACTTTCGTTTACACCTCGGACACTGGTACTCGCCGAAACACCGCTTCTTTCCCTGGTACGGCGTCATCGCCTCTGACCGCGGCCGTGCTGGCACACACTGCGTACATACATACATTTATACTGGTATTAATTTGTGTGTCCGTCCGTTCGTCCGCTGTCCGTCCGTGCACTCTGTTTACATTCATATCCAAGTGGGTCATAAAACTAATGCCTAACTCGATTACACGAGTGACTGATCTAGTGGGCCTGCATGCCGTGGCGCTACCTAGTAAATGCAGTGAAAACGCACTACCAGCCTATGCAGCAATCGCCCTTTAAATCAGGCAATATGACCCATAGTACAAAGAAAAACAAACAGAGACCGCAGACAGAAAGCAACTTGCAGTGGCGTAACTTCAAATTCTGCCCCCCTCCCTGCAGAAAACCACTCGAGATCTTCTCCCCTGGCGAGATTCTTTGCAGAGTTATCTACTGCTTTAGTACATTTATATATATGCATAGGCATAATGTTAGCATTATTTCATGTGGTATGATTATCCAGGGGGGTAGCCAGCCAGGGTTCAACGGTTTGGACAAAGCTGCAGTGGCCATGGGTTTTCTTACTTTCTTTTCCTTTTCCATTTCATTCTTGCTGGCTGCTATGTGGCTTAACGAAATCAGCTAGCGGAAGTTAAGCTCTCAATGGAGTCCGCAAAAGTATTTAAAAAATAATTTAGCTATAGGCAGTTTGTCTAAAGCAACGATTTTAGCTTCTCTCGTGTGGATCAAAATGTCCATTGAAACCAAAACGCAGAGTTTGTGCTGTTGCATAGGCCTACTTTTGCATTGTGAACTAAAATTTTTACACCCCATGCAACTGTCGAGCTTGTCTATTTCTAAATACTTACACGGCCACTGTCTGCCTTTCGAGCTTAGGCTATTTTAAGGCACCACTTGTACCCTCCTGGGTTCGTCGCACGCATTGCAGGATCTGTAAGGCCGGCAGTTATGCCCGTGCGCACGTTTGAATAAGAATTAAATGAGCTGTACTGCTAATAACTACATTTTTTCTTCCAGCAGCGAAGAGCCCCGTGACCCTTCGGGCGCCCCACATGACGGGGTTTGCGAGGGCGGTAGCTACGCCACTGAAAGCAACTGAAATGCATTTAAACGAGGAGCATGCCTCCGCCAGAGTAATAACTTGCGGTATTACAGCTCACGCTGTAGTGCTCACGTGACAGCAGTGTACGTGGGACAGTGCGACAGAATCACCTGCCAGGCCCACTGCTTACCCGAGAAAATGCCTCTCGTGCCTATCTAGGCATAGAAATAGCAGTGAGGATAACAACAGCACCTGAGGACTCACTGTCAACAACTGACATTATTTAACTACTTTTAGATAACAATCGCTCTGGAATAATTTTTTTGAAATTCTACGATTATGCGAGTTATCGGCGCTTTATGAAAGTGGACACTGCTGGAGAATAGTGACGCGCTTCTCTTTTCTGTTTCTCGTGATGCCACTGTCAATATTCCTTTCGATTAGCTGAGCGACTGTTACAGAAACGTGGAACATAGAGGTATTTCAGTTGATGATGGACATCTATATCATTTCAGTCTGTAGCAGAAATTGAAAGGTCATCGGCAACGCAGCAGGTGACTAGTATACCAGCAGGTAGGCTAATGCTCGGTTCAGACCACCTGTGTTCACGGGCCGTGAACACGGTGGTCGCTTCACATTACCTGTGTCCAGGGCCCGCGTTGGCTTGGGCGTCTGGGCCGTGTTATAGCTGTGACGCTATTGTAATCAAAGCTTACCAATTATTAGTGACTTGTCGACCGTGTGGACATCGATTTTTCGATTATCCATTATTTGTTAACAATGTTAGTGGTTTTAAAATGACGGTGAAGCGTTAAAATAAAAACAAGTGCAACTCCAATTACTGGATGTATAGTTCTAGCAATCATTTTGAATGGACTATGTTGTTTTTATGCATTAACTTTAATTACATACTGATATCGTATTGAAACTGAAAATAAGATATTGAATCATCCCTACAACACAGGCCCGGGTTTGCAACGTCTTTTCAGAACACGGCCCGTGAACACCGGTGGTATGAACCGAGCGTACCTGCTGTAGCCCCCCTAGCCACAGATCAGTTTGACCCAGACCGTGCTGTGATAGCAGCTTACTGCCTATAAGCGGTTTCCAGATGTGAATTGGCGGCTGAAAAATGTCTCGTTTCCATGCACAGGTGCACGGCGTTCGGTGGTTGTGGAAGAGCAAAGCATCGTAGATCACCATCTCTGGCCTGTTGGTGTACACACACCTGTTTCAAAGTCCTACATCAGGCCATTTGCGCCTAATATTTCAGCACCAGCCCAACAGAGCCGGTGTGTCCAACAAGCAGATGATCCGCCAACACTCTCGACCACCTTAAGACTGTGAAATGTTTGTGTGCTCCGGGGAAACGAAGTAGTCCTACAGTCACCACCGACACGTGGCGAATTAAAGGCTGCATCGGACCGACGAAAGACACGTCGGTGCGGTATACAGGCTGGGCCAAAAAACAGCACCGTCTGAAACCTACACACTGCGATCGTGCATTTGTGCACCCTGCACCGCCTTTGAATGCCAGAGCGTACGTAAGGTTTGATAACGGTAAATCAGCAATAATAACTATGCTTGCAAACTTACTACAAGTCTGTAGACAGACCAATAGCTAACTAATTCTAGCTGAAACTATCTCCAAAGCTTAAGCGAAGGACAAAAAGGGAGTTACAACTTGCAATTCGCCGAACAGAAAAAAATTTTCTAAAAAATCAAACGCCAAAAGTCTTGGAAGAAATAGAAGAATATCAAGACCGAGGTCTCCAAGTTGCCATCAGACAAATTCCTCGTCAAAACTGCCAACAATCTCGCATAAAACAGCGAACAACGATCAAAACACAGACAGTAACAAAACGCGTCTGCGCTGCACCACCACCAGACGAAGAGAGAGCGCGAAAGCCACAAGTTGGCGGGAACCGCCGCTGTAGACGGACGGGGGGGGGGTCCGCACCTTACCGTATCTGAGGGGGGTTGTAACTTACATTTGGCCGAGGATTCTGAATATGCTATCCTCACCTCGCTAGGCCTTATAATGACCAAGTTATTCACTCTTGAGTCTTGGCCTTACCATAACGACGAAGGTAAATATGGACTTGGGCCTTAGAAGTAAAGCTTTAACTGTCGGCCCTTTTCACTCATTTGGTGAGGGCTTTTTGCGACCAGTTGCTCTTTTGTCTTTCCACACTTGCTATTAACTGTTATCTTTTAACAGTATCGGCTATCTAAAACAAATCGAAGATGTATATGAGTGAGTGAGTGAGCAGAGGTTTAACGTCCCACTTGACACTTTATAGGTCATTTCGGGGACGATTTTTACAGGCCAGATGACCCAACCAACAGCGTCAAAGCACTGAAGGAAGCCAGTTG
>Ga0126335_1001131_pt1 | contig 14422 bp, 5 predicted proteins | sample OlaspJWI45metaG_FD_108409 | JGI IMG/M metagenome (GOLD analysis project Ga0126335, IMG submission 108409) | Marine gutless worms symbiont microbial communities from Oahu, Hawaii - Olavius sp. 1 OAHU.JWI-45 metaG | ecosystem: Host-associated > Annelida > Digestive system > Unclassified | place... | reverse complement strand
GTGTAGGTGGGGGCATATTCTTACCCCCGAAGGATGGTCATGAGGGGTGCGGGGTGGTGGGTGGAGGTGCCCCCAAATTTGGCAGATGCCATGTTTTTCAGCGCCGCTCACCTGTCCCCGCAGTGGGTGGGGGTGGTGGGTGCGGGCAGAACAGCTAGTCATTTTATTTAAAAATGTAATAACTGTTGCATTCTTTAAGAACTGGTAAAATCAAATGTTTGAAGCAGCGAGAAAAGACGTGAACAGTTGGACGCATTAATTTTGCCTATTATTGTGACGAACTGTAATTCTGCCTTTCAATATTTTTATGACTTTAATAACAAAAATTCAATCACTCTTCTCGAACATCCAACGGCCGGGAGGTAAACATACACACCACGCGATGCATCAGACACTGTAAGCTGCTGATGTCTGACTGAGGGCTATTGAAACGGAGATCAACGCCGCCACATGGGCCACATGGCACGAGAATGGCTTTACTACTACTTAGCTATGGCGTAGAAAGGGTTAACAGTGAACAGAATGGGAACACAGACAGACAGACAGACAGAGACAGACGGTGGCGTCAGTTTGATAGCGTAGTGCCGTGGTCGCGATGTGGTCATTAAGCGACGGGCACCTTGCACATGTGGCGCCACTCAGCGGCCACTGCACGCCTCACATAACGTTTGCCACGTCTGATTGCATCAATATTCTTGACGCGGGTGACGGCCCGCCGCACGGACGCGATGTGATTCTCGTTGAACATCGCGAGATTTCGCCCCCGCTGCAGACAATAACTTGAATTTACGCCGACAATAATTCTTAACGGCGATCTGAGGAAATAGAACAGTAGGCTACTAAGTAGAATACTAGGCCACTTCAACCTCCCATCCCAGCTTCGGCTATAGGAAAACAAAGGCACGTATGGTTCATTCCGTTCGTGAATAAACTCGTGGATGTGCAGGTAAAACTGTGAGATCACTGATGCCAAACCTGAGCGCTTCTGAAATGAGTTTTTTTATTAAAAGGCGCTATATACGTTTACCTTACCTTAACCTTCACGCAGTAATGTACGCCGTTGAGCGAGCACGGACCAGAGCGTGGTTGACTGCTATCAAATGCAGCCAACGCTACTACTGATCAGCTAAATATCGCAGTTATCGCATCCCGCTGTTGCAGCATGAAGACCGTTGTTACCGACGTTCGCACTGTCTATCTGTCAGTCTGTCTGTCTGTCACGCGGCTCAACTCGGCTTCACTGTGCTAAAACGGCTGAACAGATCAAGATGCGGTTTGGGCAAAACACTCCTGGTGGCCTACGAAACATTGTGTTAGACGAGGGTGCTGATCCCCACAGAGATAAGGTGAGGGGCATACTTTTGAATTTCGGGACCCCCTCGTATACCCGGAACGGCTGAAGTTAGAGACTTGAAAGTTTGCATGCCTATAGATGGCTGGGGGCAATAACGAAAAGTATGCAAAAGTAGGTCATATGCGGGTCCACGGTGGGGTCACGTGACCTACTGTTAACTTATGCGATCCCCGTCGTCCACACGACAGACAAATGCCTGACCACACAGGTCGTTTGGCCGACAAAAATTTCCTAACCCGCATGCTGTTTAAAGACTCGTACTGACTTATCTCTATTGTAATTGTGTATTCCCAGGTTTCAGCATATGCGTTTTGTCATGTGTTAATAAAGAAATGATTGATTGATTTACATATCTAAAGAACGGTTACAGTTATACGGTCCATCGTGTGCGGTGTGTGCACAGTGCATTCGATGCAGCCTTTGCCAAATTACTTTGGCCTCTCGTTTTAGTAATGCAAAGAAAGGTTTAGACATATGGAGCAATAAGCAGTTATCAGGGCTTGATTGGTTGACACTTTACAAAGTCTTCGAGGCTCAGCAGAGCTACATTTGAGAATTCTCAGCGGTAATTGTCTAACTGGAGTCAAGTCCTAAAGGAGCAGCTGTCGCGTGCTGTGACATCGCCGAAGCAATAAAAAAAGAAGACAATCATGCAACATCTTGCAGGCCCGTAGGCAGGAAATGAAATGGGGGGAGGGGGTGCATTTTGTAAAAAAAAGTAAAAGTGGACCTTACCTCCACAAAATGAAACGAAACTGAATCAAACTTTACTTTTTTATTTTACATTTTACTTATTTGGGGGGAGGTGCGTACGCACCCAACGCACCCCCCCCCTCTGCGGGCATGTCTTGGCACCGAATAGCCGATAGTATGTGCTGATGTGCCGTTAGGAAACTAACTAGTAACTACTTACTCACTCGGGCACTGGCGTAGACAAGGGGGGCCCGGGGAGCCCAGGCCTCCCCCCAATGGCCGGGCAAAAAAGAATTTTTTTGTTAAAATAGAGGGACTTTCAAGTTAATTTTGAGGCCCAAAATGCTCTAAAACTCACCTACGAGCACAATTTAACTTCAATATTTTTCCTGGGGTTATACCCCCGGACCCCCGTTAAAAGGGGAGAGGGGAAGGGAGGGAGGGGGCAGGGGAGGGGAGGCCCCCCAATTCACATTCCTGGCTACGCCGCTGCACTCGGGTACGTTTCGTTAAATATTTCTTTTTCCGAGACTCAGCTGCGTGCCGAGGGTGGCAAGCAGATGACAACATGATATCAGCTGAACACACACTGTGATGACAGCAGCAGTAGGGGCGTCATATTTGGTGTGGTCTGTCGACCCCAAAGATTGCGAAGTGACGAATTCGGTTCAAGTCGGAACGTCAAAATGACACTGCAATATGTACAAAATTGGCTTCTAATCAAAAGCGAGACCACCCGCGTTTTTTAATGCATGACCTTGACCTCGACCCGATGACCTTGACATACGAACCGAAGAATTCCGTGAAAAGCTGAAAATGAACTTTCTAGGTCAAGGATTTCGAACAGGTACCCACACGTTCTTCTTCATGGACACATTGCTGGAAGTCGTCCTAAAGGAAGACCACGGAACTGACAGAAGCAGTAGAAAGACAATATAAGGAGGATTGTTTAAGCCCGGAGATGACTCTTGCTAACGCTACAATATCTGCTTAGGACCGACAACAACGGAAAACACTAGTATGATGTTTGGGTTGCCAGCGCACAAGGATCTCTTCGTTGCCAAGGCATTAAGTTAAGTAAGTCCAAGATTTCGAAAGTTATATCGTATGACAACAGACAGATTCCCCCCCCCCCCAAAAAAAAAACTATATATGCCATGCCATTACGCGGGTGGTCCCAAATTCAACAAAATTCTGAAAAATCGGTATTTATTTAGTTGGACATGTTGGACCACCCAAGCACTGTGGTAGAGATGGTTAGCTTATAGGCCTAATGCGTTAATCAGTTATAGCCTAGATGGGATGTAAACAGACGTCGTGATTGGCTAGAGACAGAGGCTTGACGTCTTGTTATTGTTCATTGGTTAGATGTTTAGCCTAGAAGTTGTCTATTGGTTGACAAGTAATGTCTGTAGGCAGTCTTTAGGCGGGGCTGCTAGTTTGCTAGTTTATATACGGAGTCGGTCCGTCAGTCAGTCGGTTGGAGTCAGTCAGTCAGTCTGTTAGGATAGAGCTAGAAATTGTCGGTAAATTGTTCGGTGAATCATTAAACGAATGCAAGGAATTCTCGGAACAATGTCTCGGCTTCATTTATTGACAGCACACACTCATCTGACGTTCCTGGGGTCATTACAACAGTAAGTAGGTGGTCTTCCTCCTTACGACAGCACTGACTGAAATGACGCCAGTGAGCAACAGCAGCAGCGCAACACGGCATAACGCGACTGTCACAGCTGTAGTGTAGCACATCAGACTTCCCTCGCTGCGCCGCTTGCGTGTCTCGGTCGTCGTCGTATAAGTCGTTCTGATGATCAATGAACAAACGGAAATAAACGCCGTCCCCTCTCCGCCGTGCAACCTCCTCGATACACCTGCCCATCGCTATCGATCGCAGGAACCTCCCCCCCCCTCATCACCGCGGTCGCCCAGGAGTAGCGCCCCCATACCTGCATTATGGCGTGTAGGGTCCGGGTCAATATTACCGAGTCTCTGAATCTTTATCGCAACTGAGCATCTTTATCTGTCGTCCAGCAGCCCAACAGAGTGACACAGTAACACCAGACACCAGTCGCCGACCGCGGTCATCTGGCACATTCACTGATCAAAACACGGCTGAGTGACAGGTGAACCAATGAATCGATTTATTCCTCACACACATAATACATTTACATCAAAAGCGTATATGCGGTATAATACATTATTATGTGGTGCGACCCGTCGCACCACATAATGGTGTACAAGACTGCCGAGCAGATGCTCTGCATGTGTTTGGTATTACAAAGTACAATTAAAGCAAAGCCCAATAGGCTACATACATGTGCTTGTATTTGTTTTATATATTTGGTTCAATTATTTTTTATCATGCTACCATTTGCGTGGTGAAATAAAGCTTCGTGATACAAAACATGAAATTCAGAAATACCAAAAAACACAAAGAACACAAAACATGTCACAAAGTCGTTCGGTGTTGTTGGTTCTCGTCTATGGAACATGTTGCCAGCATGTGCAGCGTATTAACTGTTGGTCGTAGTTCGATTGACGCATTATATTGTATTAAGGGTTTTTCGATGCCATGTGGCACACAATGTCGCAATCTCGGTGTAACAATAACCAGTTATTTGTCGTCATCACAGCATATAAATGAAATCACGGCTAAAGCACATAAGCGTGCAAACTGCATCCTCCGCTGTTTTGCCTCCCGAGATGCAAAATGCCTTCACTGTTTACGTACGCCCAATCTTGGAGTATAGCTCTGAAATACGGTCACCTTACCCGAAAAAAGAAATCTCTCAAATCGAAGAAAGTCCAGAGGCGTTTCACAAAGAGGTTGCTAGGGCTCCGTAATGTTGGATATACTGAACGACTAAGTCGTCTTGGACTACCAACTTTAGAACTGCGACGCCCTCAACTAGAGATTATTTGCTGATACAAAATCGTTTTCGAGTTACCATCGTTAACGTCTTCGGATTATTGTCAGTTCGGCAGCAACACAAATACCAGAGGTCACGCTTACAAACTATACAAACAGCAAAGCTCTTGTAATATTCGAAGAAAATTTTTATCATGTAGAATTCTAACAGTGTGGAACTCACTCCCAGCTAACACAGATTTTTCATCACTGGCGGCTTTTTGACGAACAGTGCATTCAACTGATCTTGCGAAGTTTTTACATTGTATTAACGATTAAACTCATTGTAACTAGTTGGTCATGTGTCTACTTTTCAGCGTTTCTCTCTTCTCTGTGTTACGTTCAGTGTATGTGTTTTCGTACATTTTATAACTAAACAGCTTTTATTTTCGTAATGTTGGGTTTTAACTACGTAGTCAATTGTGTCTCGAAGTTGTATAATTGTTGATTCAGGACATCGGTAAGCGCACGCAGTTATCGTGCCTCAGTGTTCCTCCTTGACTGATTGTCCATGCGAATAAATTCATTCATTCATTCATCTCTACGTTTCATTGATGACTTTGCACGCTTGAAGCGTTTTCTGAAGGCACATTGTTTTGCTTGGTTGAGGCTGCATCACGTGTATAGATATTCGCACACATACTCACTTACACTTGACGTTAACTCTGAATTGCAAAGATAACATCACTAGTCTGGTTTATCCACTGACTGGATTGAGCTGCACTGGTTCAGATTTTGCAGGATATTTTATAAGTTCAGTTGAGTTAAGTCGGTTTGGTAAAAGCGGAGATTTATATTAATCGAACACTTTCATCAACTTGAAAAGAGGCTTTGTTAAGCCAGTTCTTGTGCAATTATTTGATTCTGATTTTGATTTAAAGTTGGTCTATACAGAATAGAACAGGCGATCATTCGATCATCATATACACATATTTGCGCTTTTGGGTGTCAAAAAACATGCGGTTTGCGCTTTCATAATACGCCTCTATTACACTCTATGGTTTAGGAAAGCGCAAAACACTTATATGGTCAAAATGAAACATGCCAAAAACTGTGACAGGGGCTTCCGTAAGATCCTCCACTGATTTCTGATATAGCATCACAGATTTTTCCACCTTTCACTCCAGTTCTGTTGTGTTCATCCCGGTCATTTAATTACCGATCACCTCTGCATCACTTTAACTCGTTTGTTAAACTTATTGCTGAGTTTCCGGATTAATAACAGCTGTTAGCACAGAGCACGAAAGAATGGAGTAGTAGCCGACATAGCTTGGCCGCTTGGGAAGGAAGAGCGATTTCGTTATTTCATTAGAACGGCCTCCCGGCCGGTGTCACTAATGAACCATAAAGCATCCTCTGGCGGGGCTGAGTGGCGTGGAGCGCGCGTGTCTTGTCGACTGTTGCACTGCGCCTCGTCCCTCAGCGGCCGAGCACAATCAATACGTTACGTTACGTTGTCGACACGCAACGCCAGCTATCTTTACACCAACCGACCGACCACGGGGGCGGCCAGCAGACTCCGCAGCAGCAGTAGACAAATGACGTAATTATGCGAGATAATTATACTACCGCTAGGTAGTACCGTTGCGTGACGCGGATGACGACCTGGCCTTGCTGCCAAACTTACATCCTCAACGACTTGCCCCATACTATTACTTCATTGTTGTTTTTATCTTCTTCCAATAATAATAATCTTTATTGTCATCAAGAATGGTAGACAATAAAGAACAAGACACAAACAGAATAACTTCATTAAACCTAACTAAGAACACAGTGACACTATTTCAAAACAAACTGCACAATATATTTTCAGATCGTTTTTTCGTTTGCTTAAGAAGTGAACTCAGTTTCCTTTATGTACATACGGACAGACATAGAACAATTAAAGTAAGCACACACTCGTTTACTTATAAGCAATATCATCTTCCAATAAACAATATCGGAGCTGTGATGATTGCCCCTCAACCTCCGTAGCCTCATCCTATTAGTGATGACGGCCTGGAGTAAAGAGGAAACATTAACACAGCTGCTCTAGTTACTATAGTACGGTGCAATACTCTTGTTGCGCGATGTTCTAGGCAGCTTATATGTCCAGCAGATTGGGTTTTTTCATCACACTGGGACGCTTACGCTGTGATTAGCCTAGAGGCGGTTGCCTACAGTTCATACTGTAACACAGTGGAGTGGTTCTAGTGGGACTGAAGCCTATCTCAGTGGTTAATTGGATTCCTTCAGTGCTTTGACACTGCTGGTTGGGTCATCTGACCTGTAAAAATCGCCCATTAAATGACCTATAAAGTGTCGAGTGGGACGTTAAGCCTCCACTCACTCTCACCGCTGTGATGATTGTCTGCGGGATGAGATGCGTTTTAGGCCGCATCGAATGCATAAGATGCGCAGAAGCGTCATTTCACGTTAACGTTAGGGGACAATCCGTTCCCTACCTCTCCTTTCTCTTTCCCTTATTTCCATTTCCTTCCTACCCCCCACTCCCCGCCGCGAAGCGGTCCCCTTAAATCCAGCGATGGAGTCTGGGGCAGCACTGTAAGCTCTGCAACGGGTCCGGGCGGAGCCAGGCCGCCAAACGATTTTGGTGCATTTTAAGCCAGAATTGGCACATCCTGTAGACTATATTCTGCTGCATTTTGACGCGGCAACAGAATAGAATATATCGCATTGTTGACGTAATATACCGGTATGTGGCTATCCACAGTACCTAGTGACTGTCAACAACGTTGTCGCTAATTCGTTGTTATTAGTTAAGTTTTAGTTAAGTTTTTCCGTTTATCTGCTGCTGTCTACTATTATTGGTGAATAAAGATGATTATTTAAATATATAAAAGACCATTTTCATACGCAAAAATGCAAAACCTGCAGAAATGTCCAGTGGCAGAAATATACAGAAATGCATCGCAGTCAAAAAGTACTGATAAAGCAGTTATCATCGTATTGGCTCTATGTTTGCCCATGTTGCTGCTGCATCTCAAGACATCTTATCAGTCATGGAACGTCATATCATCAACCAGCCAGGCCGGGCCGGGCAAGGCTCCTAAAGTTCAGAGGAGCCCCCAAGTAACGACGAAGTTTACAGCTACATTAATTTAGCCTATGTACCTCTATACCAAACATTGGGAGGACAAGGAATTTATGCGAGCGCAGTTAGCAGGAAATTTTTTGCTACTATCGCTTCATCTATCCCACCTTGGCCTTGGGGGACACTGGTTAACCCTATGTACCATCCATCCTTGGAGGCAACTGCCCCGTCACACAAATGACTCTCTTGGAGATGCGGTCTATTGCAACAGATGATCCTGGCATTTGTCTGTTTGTCTGTCAATAGACAACTGTCAATATCCCTACTGCGTCAAAATGAATACCGTTGAACACCGTATTGGACTGGTTTGCGGCAAAAAAGCATACAATGCACAGCGTAATGACGGCACTATACGCTATCATTATGTGCACACAATACACACAGGTATGGAACCAATATACTACCTACAGCCAAGCCAACTACTTCCCTTTAGAGATGCTGCATGATGCACCACAGAACCGGTGCAGTCAGTGCGACAAGTTCATATAGAGCCAAATTATATAAATTTCATAACCTTCTTTTCTAATGCTAACAACACTGATTTGGGCTATTTTTTACATTTGGGTCAATAACAAAATTGAAGAAAAAAAACTACTGATTCGTATTAGATAAAATTTTAAAAAATATTTGCATATAACTGTGGAATCAAGAAGGCTTATATGTCGTCGTTTTTACAAACAACATACGTCCGCGCAACGTATAGACGGTGTATAACACAATTTAAATGTTGTTATAAGCACAATTGTCAAACAAAACAAAAACAATATCCACATTTTCCACAATATCCTGCGATACAGTTTCTATACACTCAAGTTTCACGAAAGCGCAACTGTCCTCAACACTCAGACAACGATCCAGATTCGTCAACAAATTCGCCGCGTGCACGCCATTTTCCCGGTTTAATTCTACTGGGAGAATCACGGCGGTCGGTCGGTGGGACTGGGTCGTTTGACAGTAAGGAGATTATCTGGTTCATCGTCAGTCTGTCTTGCTATTTAGTTCCCCCACCGCCGCCGCCGGCGCCGAGGGCTAAAATCAATAGCTTTCGTGAGTGAGTGACAACGCCGAGCGGAGATCTGCCGGGCCGTGCTCCAGTGCAGTCGGCCAGTTATCGCAGTGAGACGACGACGACGACGACGATGATATTAAATTACTTGCTTTGCGTCGAGCAAGCGGCCTGGCCGCGATCTACAGAGAACCGTAGTACCTACCGTACCGTACGCTCTGCCAAGTCAGCTAACACATCGGGACCTAATCAGGAACGAACCGTCAGGAAGTCTTGTTGACGGGAACACTTAACAAACAAGTCGCCCATGGGCAGTGATTGCTCAGCTGGCTTAAGTACGTCAAGGTGACCTGGATTTTTGGTTTGTGATCAGGGTTGGTGAATATGTCGCTATGTGCAACATATGCAACATAACAAAAGTCTCTACGTCTAGCGGCTGTGATTTGCGACCCTGGTTAACAGACACACAGAAAGACAGAGGCAGTTCGTCTATATTATGTTTAGCTCAGCTAGACTGCAGCCAGCTGAACTAAAATAGCTATCTGTAAATAGGAAAAAGCTCTTTTGGCCGATTTTCAAATAATCGACGATTTTTAGTTTAAACTTCTGTTATCTTATTCAAAGTTTCTAATTTTTAATCGATAGTTTTAAGCCACACGTGATGGAAGGACTCACGACCATGCATCACGCCAGTCATGTAGTCACAGTGCATGGTTGCCTAAGTGTACTATCAAACGTATTCAAACCAAGCTGTCTGCATGGGACCCGGATATTTCCCCCTGGACACATTCCCCCTGGACATTTCCTCCCGGACAGTTCCCCTTCCAAAATTGAAAGCTCAGGACATTTCCCCCTACCCCAGTTTACTAGATTTTTGTGGTGGAAAATCTTTCTGTTAACTGATGATTGTATGTCACTGTTCATGCACCTTTATGTTAGATAACAGACGTAGACCCAGTAAAGAGGAACATAACGTTGTTATAACAATTAGTGCGTATATTAGGCTTACATTGTAGACATACGTGACGCTAAAAGCTATTTGTGTACTCTGGCATTTAACTGCTAACATTTTGCATTTGAAGACTCGTTACACGCCGTCGACTGCCACCATGATTGTCACGCTGGTGGGCTGTACAAAACCGGCTAGACGGATCAACGTCCTGCTTAAAGTGTAGTTTCGTGGGTACATAGGATGCACGACGAGGGAGAGGGGGTTCTATGTGGCCTTTGTCAAATTACTTTGGCCAATTTTTACTTACGTTATATAGACAATAGGTAACTATATATTATCACAATTGATTTATATTTATAGTAAGCATACTAGGTCACAACGTTCACTGTTATCTCACAAAATCTTCTGTGTGCAATATAGCATTCGTGCTGCAAAAGGAAATAAACTGTGATTATTATTATTATGATACTGATGAGGCTATAGCTAAGTAATGCTAATTCAAAATTATTATTTACTTGCGATCAATTATCGCTCTTTTATGAAACGGCAAAGTTTGTTATTGATGTTGTCTAAGATTTGTTATATAACGGTTTATCTGATATCGCGATTAATCTGCATTACTATTAATAATATATCCCGTCATCCTCCACGTAATCATACTGCTGTTTTCAAGACATATGCGCAGCCTACCGTAGAGCGTGCGTGAAGAAAACGCTTCGTGTGTGGCCGAGTATCGACTAGATGACCTGTTGACGCGCGCTTGTCGACAGCAAGTTGCTAATCTATCGCTCGAGATGACGTCAGAAATAGCCGTGTAGTGCGCGGTGCTAGCGTTAAATAGCGACACAGACGGACCACACGCAACCACTAGCACACACGCACCGACCTGCGCCTGCCCGCCCGCCCGCTGTGGAGCGGATATGACGTCAGAGACGGTGGCGACCTCATCGGACGGGCGGCGGACTGGCAATGATTCTCTAGAGGCGACGCCACGCGGTTGACGCGATAAGCTCTCCCCCTCTCTCTCACTCTTTACAAGGCCGATTACACTCATTCTTTGTGGCGCCGCAAGCTGGACCAGTACTTGTGTCGCTTGACAATAATTCCATATTGACTCTAAGTGTTTGTGCTTTATAGCCTATGACTGATTGGTGTTTTATTGCACAAGTGACACAGGCACTACTACACGATACAGCTGGAAATTACAGTAACAAGTGGCCAAAGTAAGTTGGCGAAGGCCGCATTGAATCCCCCTCTCTCGCCTTCGTAACTGTATGGTTCTCTAATTCCATCCAGGTAAGTGGCAGTATGACAAATGCGGCATAACGTATGGTGCAGTAATAAGTGCAAGAGCTCAGCTATCGCTGAGATGGCGCGCGTCGTCTTGGTCAATCCAGATCACGGCATAGTCGAAAACCCCATCCCAGATGCAAACAATGTGGGATTTTTATGGTACTACGACGTTGTGGTGCCTAGTCTGAACCCAGTAGTAGTAGGATGTTATGGTGAGACGTTATGGTATCTTGCCTGAATTAATTCATTTTTCGGTACCATAACGTCCCATTACTGGGTTCAGTCTAAAGCACCATAACGACACTCGGTACCACAACAATCCTCAAGCGTCGACACATTGTGAGGTGTAAATCACGTCTCGACATCTTGAAGCGTTTAGGCTTGGAACACTAATGTGACAGACGGACAGACGGAATTGCGATGGCAACAGCGCCGTCTAATACGTTAGACGCCACGACCTCTAATAATTGTTTAATCGCCTTGTGTGTCGAGTTTGCGATCCACAGTAGATGCACTCACGAATATTCTATACCACATGCTTCACTTTCTTTCGTCAGAATATTACAAACTACTTTAATTTTAATGTTGAATTGTGAATTTATTTTGCAGAATGCGACACAGTAATAGTTTCTGTTAGTCGGACAATTGACGGATGCCATGGCCGGACAGCTACTCGGTCGAGTGAACGACTGTCGTGAATTGAATTGTCGCCGACGTCCACCGCAATACTTCCCTGTAGAGAGTGGCCGGGCATTTATTTACCTCCCCGTAACAATATCACTCTAGGACATCTGCTCCCAGATAAGAATTGACGAGGTAAGGTTAGAGTTGAGGTTGGATGCGAGAAATGACTTAAGAAAGTAAGTAAGTAAGTATGGCTATTCATTCATTCACTTATTATTACACAGATAGCCTAAAATAAACAAACATAAAAACACACAGAAATTAAAACCTATAGCCTATAAAATGCTAAAAATACACAATAAAGCAGATGGTAAAACATCACTAACGATAAACAGTATTCTAGTGCGCCCAAAAGCCAGACGAGTCAACCTAATCTGCCACACTTAACGATAATACAACAATGATAAAAATACTTCACTTTGTCGTGAAAGGGGGAGTCCTGAGGGCATTTGTCCTAAGGGTAAATTGTGCGGGGACGATTGTCCCGGTGGGTGTAAAATGGCAGAGATTCTTCGTAGTAGACGGCTCGCTGCATAGCGCACCCTATGATAGCCACGCTGACTTGTACCTCTCTCTCTCTTTCCTTTTGTCTGTCTGCTTTTGGTATCTATCATTTTACCTACCTCTCCATTCGTCTCCATCCTACTATTCCCAAGTTTCCGTTGCGCATTAATAGACGTGTGACATATACGGTTCCACGCGTAGCTGTTTCATTACTAATTACGCATCCATCAGAAACGTTCTAAAAGTGTCTCTGAATATTGTCTGATTCCAGTGATTCGGACAAATCAGCAAACGGTTTAAAATGACACATTCATACCTGCAGGATCTACTATTACTTTTATCTGCCATAATTATATTCATCTTTATTCACGAAACATGGTAGATATAAATACAGAAAAAACATAGTATAAACGTAATTGTAGAAACAAACTCGGATTACGATCATGCCGATAAAGTTGCAGACTTATACTTTTTCAGCGGCCTTGCAACATGATTGCACTAGAGAAACAGTCCAGATACACGACTTTTAAAAGACAGACTGTGTAACGGACTGGGAAGTTTGCTACATAAAGCACTGTTGATAATTTGCTAAACAGTAATTACAATATCAGCAGGCAGACATATACGTCGAAATAAAACCGTAGAGTCTATAAAGGAGCATGCACGACGGCAGGAGCACCTGACACGGCAGTGCATGAGCTGTTTGGTGGCGTCTTATATTGATCAAATCGCTAACGGAGCGAGCACTGCGAGCTATCTAGGGCTGCCGGTCGGGTCCCGAGGTCTGGAGCGGGGGTGAGAGGGTGGCGCGCGGCGGGGCATATTTAATTAAGCGGCGAGAGCGAGTGAGACACCGCACCCGCAAAACAAATCATGGTTGATTTCATCTGGAGGCGGCGGCGGCGGGGGTCAGCAGCAGCAGCAGTTACATCAACAGAAGCGCATCATCGACTCCGATCGCTGCTTGTGTAGTCCACTCGACTCTACTCTAGGGATGTACCGGATTCAATTTTTGAAATCCGGCCGAAACTGGAACCGGATTAGCGTATTAGACGGCGCTATTGCTATCGCAATTCCGTCTGTCCGTCTGTCACATTAGTGTTCCAAGCCTAAACGCTTCAAGATGTCGAGACGTGATTTACACCACACAATATGTCGATGCTTGAGAATTGTTGTGGTACCGAGTGTGACGTTATGGTGCTTTAGTCTGAACCCAGTAATGGGACGTTATGGTACCGAAAATGAATTAATTCAGGCAAGATACCATAACGTCTTACCATAACATCCTACTACTGGGTTCAGACTAGGGCACCACAACATCGAGTACCATAAAAATCCACTTTGATGGCTGTTCCTTTGCTCTGCATGCTGACGATATACATCAGGTTGCGTAAGCTGCGTATAAACCACAGTGTGCTAATGTCAGTCATTTGATTTGTGCTGTTGTTGTTATACATAATAAAGGCTTGTTTGAATGTCAATGCTTACAATGAGTTATGACATTCGCGCCCCAATGCTGTTAAACCGACAGGCTTAGTGCCAGTTTCACGTCACTGTGAGTAAGTAGAATATCCGGTTGAAATATGGTATCCAGTCAACTCGCAATCGTAAACCTAACCCTGGCACTAACCTTAAGCCCTAGCCTTAACCTTCACCCTAACGTAACACTCGACTTCACTTGGAGACGAGTTGACTCTCAACCAAATTCACCAATTAGACCTATAGGACGCCGGTACGCTGCATGGCTGCAATGCCCCATGAGACTTTATGAACACATTTTTTCGCATAAAGCAGAACAGTATAGAAAAAGAAAATAAAAAAGAACACATGTTAACCAACATAGTTATTAAATAGGCAGTGTACAGAATCAACTGCCAAACATTGCGGTTTGAATGACCTGGGGGATTGTAACCGGGAGGGATTTTGTTCTAGGG
>Ga0126335_1001130_pt1 | contig 14433 bp, 10 predicted proteins | sample OlaspJWI45metaG_FD_108409 | JGI IMG/M metagenome (GOLD analysis project Ga0126335, IMG submission 108409) | Marine gutless worms symbiont microbial communities from Oahu, Hawaii - Olavius sp. 1 OAHU.JWI-45 metaG | ecosystem: Host-associated > Annelida > Digestive system > Unclassified | place... | reverse complement strand
GGGGTAAAGGTATCGCTGTTTTAATGAACGAAATGAAGAAACAACAGCATGACTGAGACAAGCGCAGTGTGAGTTACTGTTAATGAAGAGGAGGAAGATCGCCCGTTTGACGTTGTAGTTGGCGTTAGACACGAGACCGGACGCAGTGAGACTGAGACGGGAGTCCTCACACTTCACCTCCAACAGTTCTCTGTGTTGACAACAGTGAGTGAGCGAGTAAAGGCTTAACGTCCCACTCGACACTTTATAGGTCAATTCGCGGACAATTTTACAGGTCAGATGACCCAACCAACAGCATCAAAGCAATGAAGGAAGCCAGTTGTTCAATGACATAGGCTTCAATACCACCAGAACCACTCCACCGCATTACAATATGAACTGTAGGCAACCGCCTCTAGGCTAATCACAGCGTAAGGGTCCCAGTGTGACAAAAACCCAATCTGCTGGACCCATAAGCTGCCTAGAACATCGTGCAAAAGAGTACTGCACCATACTACGATAACTAGAACAGCTATGCTGTGTTGACAACAGAATTAACACCAAGATTCACAACAAATGCTTTTCCTTTTACATTTTTTAGTGTGGGGCAGCATTAGAGAGGCTGATCGGAAAAGTTACTCTTCGCAGCGTATCAGGGAAAATGCACGCCACTTTGCAATCAGCTCTAACTTTGACTAATTCTGATATTCAAAGAAATTATTTTACTACTGGAAAGTGCATAAAATTTCCAATAAAGCACACACAGGCTAATCTTTTCTTCCACCACACCCCTACGTATGCTGCTGCATTACCTGGCGAAGTAAAAATTACACAAATCTGCTGCAAACAGTGGCACGTTTTTTCATAGGACATGGTGTATCGTGATTCGACAGATTAAAAATTCGATTTGGCAACCGACGATTGGGATTTGATTCGATTTTTGCGATTCGATTCGGGCCGTGAGATTCAACAGCCGAATCATTGCTGGTTGTTGCTCATCAGTCCTTTTCAGTGTTTAGTTGTTTCGCCTGTTGAGTTAACTGGTTTTAACTATAAACAACAACAACAGCACTAGTGAAGACGGCGGCGAGTAGCTCACTCCAACACTTAAGACACTCTATTGAGTTTTGAGATTAGGATGTGGAGCTTAAATTTGTCATTTGAAAAACAGATTTGAGATTTTTAAGTAAGATTCGGACACGAGATTTGCCCATCACTAACGCCAGGCCCAGTCAGTGCTTGCACAGCTGACCAAAATCTAGGTAATCCTACAAATGGCTGTCGCAGAGTCTCTGCTCGACTGTTGCCACATATGCAGGCGGTACACAAGACGACCGCCTAATACCAACCCTAACCGCAGCCCTTGAACCTAACCCTAACCAATAACAAAATAATGACAACGTTACAACATAACAAAATATCGTTTGCATTGGCATAATTTGGGACCACCGTATTCAACAGAACAGTATTCGAAGAAGTTGGCTGGCGAAACTCAGAGTGTGGGAAGGTTAGCAGGCTATAAAATTATCTCAACTAGTGTTCACCGGCTGGCAGTGTCAAATCACAAATCAGTCACCAAAGCCCGTAACTAATACCACAAGAACAAGTAAGTAAATTTTCTGTCTCACAATTCTTTCCAGCTATCAGTCGCACTAGGAATGTACCAGATATCCGGTTCTAAACACTTTTCACTACGCAGTTCTGGTTCCAGTTCCTGGCGTCAAGAAATGAGAAAATGAAAACGGGTAATTGTACTTACACAGTATTTTGTTCATTACTTTGCTGCACCCTGGATTCAAACGAGAACATCACAAGCTCAAACGTGAAAATTGTGACTCCACCCACGCAGCAGTCTGGGTGTCCAAGTCAAACTAGTACTGTCCCCAAACTACTGAGTGCTCACTCAGACGGTGTAGAACTGTAGTCACGTAAGTCGACTCAACCAGCCAATAACTTCTTCGAATACTGTTCTGTTGAATACGGTGGTCCCAAATTATGCCAATGCAAACGATATTTTGTTAGGGTTAGGTTTAAGGGCTGCGGTTAGGGTTGGTATTAGGTGGTCGTTTTGTGAAAATCCCTATCTGGCACATCCCCAGATCACACTCGTATGACAACAGAGAGCTGTCTCTACACAACTGCGGAACACACCTTGCAACAGCTGGACCATAGATGGTGCGGATGTTGTCAAGTTGTGTGGACCGTGGCGGTGTTTTGACATCCGAACTACTCTCACCTTGCTAAATACAGACACGCGATAATAATAATAATAATAACGATAATAATAATAATAATAAAGCTTATATAGCGCCATAATGTTGTGACTTGGTTGGACAGCCAACAGGTTCTTGAGAAACAGTAGCAGTGGGTCGTAGTCTATTTTCTACCGTGAAGCAAAGAAAACTATCATACTTTGACGACATCCTGAGAATGTCTGGTGACTGTTTGTTATTCGATGCACCGATGCATACTTGTGCACATTGGCAGACCAAATAAGGCTTGGACCGACAACATCACGTCTGCTCGTCCACAGCCGTGTAACGATCTACCACTTCTATGCGTGCGATTCTGAACGAACACTTCTTGCATTTCGCTGCTTACTCCAAAGGCACTGACTTGGCTGGGGACCGCAGCATCGAGTCCGTATTTTTTATTTTTAGTGCACTTTACAAATGATGGGTGAGTAGTTTCTTATCGGCACATCAGCACATTATCGGCTATAGCAGTGCCATGAAAAATGGGTAGTAAGTATGTGAGTAAAGACAAAATCAAATAGTCACTAACAAATAGTAAAACTTAAGTATAAAACTAAGGCCTATTAACTCACTGATTTAAAGGTAAGTTAACGGTAAATATACCATCAGTCAGCACTGCCCTCTCACAGCTCTGCGACAACGGCGCAGTGTTCATCTCTCCATTTCCAAGGTCTTGAGCCGGCAGTGAGCAAACACTCAGCGTTATGGACGGTAGACCACACCTCTTACATAACCTGCTGTTACCTTCACGGTTTTTACACCGGTACTCACTTTGCCTACCCCGTAGGGATGAGTAGGATGAGTTGGTCTGGTGGCTGATTAAATACCGAGAGGGTGCGAACGTGATTCGAACTCGTGAATGTTACCCATCCCAGCACTAACCGGGCCCGACATAGGATAACCACGTTGATCGAGACCAACGCGTTACCACTACACCAAACCACCCACCACCGATTTAACACAAAAAAATTAAAGAAAAAGCTGAAATATTCAAGTTGAGCAAACCTTCTTCAGTGTAAATCCAACTTCACCGTTGTGAACTGCATACCTACAAACAACGCAACAGAAAGCAGAAACTGCTAATGTACATCAAGCTACTTGTCTATATAAAAATAATAATATAAGCTTTCACCAGGACTTCGGAACAAGCAAAGTTTGAAACACGTGTTACGTATGTCAAAAAACGACAGCACTTTTGTCATTTTTGTTTCTTTTGGAAAAATTCCAGGCACGAAACATAAGAAAGAGCCACAGTGCTGGATGATGCAGTGCCTGCATGCCTGCAGAATTTTTCAATGTACTAATTCCGTTCTTTCGCGTTACGATGCGATGACAAGTGGAAGAAAGAAAACACACCCGTTTGCTGTTGTTTACACCGAGCAACTTTGACCTTGCACTGGGTCAAGGCATGATAGAGCGCCGAAACATGGCGTGATTTGGTGCCGGACAGCAGATCCTCATTGAAAATTCTTTCAGCACAAACCATAGCAAACATTAAAACAGCTGTGTCACTAACTTGCTTACGACCTCCACAATCTTCTGATATTCCTCAGATGCACTCTTTAGAGCTTTCCGTCGCGTGGGGACATTGTAAAACAAATCCTCTACCTACAAACAAAACTATTTTACTCATTAAAAACATCTAGCAAGCACATAAAACCATTTTTATGATTATTATAAAAAAACTGCAACTGTTGGGATATTGGCTAACTTTATCTTTCATGTTTCAAGTCACTCCAGTTGTTCCAGTTTTCCACATTTCTCTTAAATGAGTTTTTCACACAAGTCAATTTTTATGTCACTAATCCAACTCCTTCCTGCCCAGCCTACGTTCATAAGAAATTTTTAAAGTGGCCAAAGTAAAAACTTCAAGCACCAATGAAAAGAAAAATGTAGTCAAGGAAATGATATAGAAAACAAAAAAGTTTTCAGTTTCCGGCAGAATGACGTCAGTGACACAGTCAGTAATGTCATGTGGCAGACTGTTCCAGAGCGTCGGAGCGGCAGCAGCGAACGCTCGGTCGCCAACAGTCTGATGATGAGTGTGCGGCACGTCAAGCTGCAGCGAAGACGCGAACCGCAGACGTCGCCGCTGTGGAATATCCACCAAGCGATGAAGGTCGTCAGATAAGTACGGTGGGGTGAGACCGTGCGGTGACTGAAACAGTCGCTAGCTTGTACTGGATGTGCTCAGAAGAACACAGCCAGTGAAGACTGACCAGCGTGCCAGTGATATGGTCAGAGCGCCGAAAGCCAGTGATAGATCTTGCTGCAGCGTTTATCACCGACTGTCTAGACGACGAAGCTAGCACGCCGAGATGCTGATCAGCGTGATGTTTCCTCATAACGCACTACAACTGATTCATCGTCAGTTGCCCCGGTTCATACAGTAAGATGGCGGAGTGGTCTGATGAGATTGAAGATTTCACAGCGGTCAACTGATGATAAAGAGAATGACTTGCAGAGCAAACTTTTCTAAAGAATTCATAATCTGAACGATCAATCAGTTCACTATGTATGTATGTAACTATGTATGTATGGGAAAATTTATAACGTGCCACTCTTACAGCCTAAACAGTCACGAGTGTACGTCCGTAGGCCAAACCGAAGAGATGTGTCTTTAGCTGCTACAGACAAGTGTGAGTGTCCGGGTTGGATCACGAAGTGACGATGGCAGAGTATTCCACAGTTTTGGAGCGCAGGCTACAAAGCTGCATGTTCAGAAGCTGGACGTATGACCAGCAAGCACTTGTAAGTCCCCACGAGCGGCAGAGCGCAGGTGGCAGCGACTGGTACTCGCTGTTACTGGAACGCACAGCTCCTGAAAGTACTGCGGCGCGGTTTGATGGAGACACTTGAAGATGATCGTGCAGAGCTTGAAAAATATTCTGCCTGGAACTGGCAACCATTAATCATCGTAACGCAACCTATATAACCAAATCGCTTGATACGCTTGGAAAAAGCACTGATTCTATTTTTAAATCCACACTTTAAAATGTGCCCCAGGCTGGGAGAGCATACATAATGCGTGAAACAATAATGGAGTATGTGATAACTAACAATTGCTGTTGAGATATACCCCAATGTTTCAGCAGCTTTATCAGATACATTCACTGAGTGCACTTGGACATGTGCTGAACATGCATATTCATCTTTAAATTAGACTGTGAATGACCTATATTGTATCGAGTGTGACATTAAACCCATCACTATAATCAACAAGTGGCCAAAGTGGTTTGGCATAGGCTGCACCAAATGACCCCACACAGTGACGCCAAGTCTCAAGTCCACTTCGCTGTGTGGAATCATTCGTTGCATTCTTGACAGACAGACTGACAGACAGACTGACAGACAGCATGTTGGTAACAATAGTCAGCAACTCGTGCATTCGATGCAGCCTAATAGAAACCTCAGCTGCCCTTACAGTAATCTGCGTGCCGACGTTTCCTGCACAAGGCTTCACGGCGTCCTTCAGCTTACCATCGCAGTAGCAGCCCCTGTACAACACCTGGACGATTCACCGTACAGACAGTTGACAAACTGAAGCGACAACCAATTGTACCACATCAACAAATCAAGAAATTTAAGTTTTTTCCCCTGCCAACATATGCTACTGCTGTTACTACTAGAGACAATACAGGTGTAGAGACAATACAGGTGTAGAGACAATACAGGTGTAGAGACAATACAGGTGCAAAGAAACAAGCAACAAGTTCTTGGCACATCAAATAGAAAACCGTCCATAACTACCTCGGAAGAAGTATCTTCTCTGTTCCTTCCTGCATAAGTTAAATCGTCGAAAAAATTCTTTGCGACAAACTTCTCGAAATTCGAAACATAACAGTCAAAACAGCTTGCCTGAAGGCACACTTGTCGCTGGCAGTCCTGGTTACTATGGTAACGTGGGCCACATGGCTGATACTGGCGAGCGCTTCACCGCGGAAACCGTACGTAGCCACAGTGGCGAGGTCGTCGAAGCAACGAATCTTGCTAGTAGTAAACCGTTCACAGACTATCGCCATGTCTTCTCGCTGAAAATGCGGCCGGATAACATCAGACAGAAAATGGTTTTTAGCTCTGAAAAAAATTCTGCCACAATAACAAATTTTTAAAAATTCACTTGACAGCCGATACACAAAACTAGGACTTTACGAACATTCTATCTGTATGTTATTTGGGCCGAATACTAGACTAACCAGCGCATACGCATTAGGCAGACCGAATACGAATAGTCATTCATGCACACTGCAGTATCACCATGGGCGCACTGTGAGTACAAAACTGACTTGCCTTTTCACTTAACTTTGAATTAGTTTTTAGCGAGTTTAATGACTTTGTGGGTGAGTATATATTCTAGACTCATATTGATGACACTGAACGTGAATGAATATCTAGCATATCAGGATATTGTATATGATTTTCGAGCTGAAATTGAAGGAACCGGAAACTGAAGTGAGGTTTAGTTGGTAATTGCATTTGATAATTTTCAGAGTAGGAGTTACTGAAGAGATGGGCATAGAGGCGTCAGCCTGAGCCCATAATATCTCTACGTCTACGTCTAGTATAACGATGTTAACGTTAATGTTGATGAATGACAATGACAATGACATCGCTTCAAAGTTCAAAGCAACTGCTCGTATTCTATTCATATTCAGACGTATAATAGTTTTAATTATTCGTATTTGGCCAAACAGTCAAGACCCCCTATTCGCTACAGCCCTAAGAAGAAGTTTAAAAAATTCAGACAAGAGCTAATACATGAAGCAATAAAAACTGACATCAACTGGCTGACATTCTGTCACAAGTAGAGTAAGCAGCGTTCATTCAATTCAATGCAATGTAATAAGGCCAAACAAAGAAGGGGCGTGTTGCAATAACCCCAAACAACCCCAACAAATATGTCACCCACCTTTCTCCAAAATGCCCAGTTTCAATGCAATTTTTGTCTGTTTTTCACTTAATATATACTTCTTCCGAGGTAGTTATGCATGGTTTTCTATTTGATGCGCCAAGAACTTGTTGGGTGCAGACTGTATTGATGACAAGCAGAACATTCACAAATTGATAATGAATAACAGGTTGTGTGTAAAATAAAATGTAGGGTGCAAGTGTGAGGAAGTGCCACAGTGCAAAGTGCTCGGCGTTCAGTTCGGAGAAAATGGTGTGCACCTTGCACCCCGCATTTTGCATAACACTATCCTAACCATAACCCATAACCCTAATCCAAGTCGCAACTGAAACTTCTTATGCCTGTGACACACGTACAAGAAACTTAAACAAGAAACTTGCATGTCTGTCATAGCGACTTGCAGTCAGATTTTTCTTGTGCAAATTTCTTGCACAGTGGTGCAAATAGAACATGTTCTATTTGATGATATTGTACAAGAAACTTGCATCAAAAATTTCTTGTACAAGTTTCGTGCACGTCTGTCACCGGCATTATGCATGCTAGACATTGTCATATTCGTGCTATGCATTTTATCCTCAGCTCACATGTTCAGACTCTCATCAATCACTTGAAATTATCGTAAAAGTAAAGCTACTGACAAAAATTGCATTGAAGCTATTATAATCATTATAATCAACAACCAATTGTACCATGCAAGAAGGGTGAAAATAAACACACTTTGTGCATGTTTATCTGGTGCCAGCCACAATATAATACGACATACAGCATGCACAAGTGGATGTGAATCTGAATTAAAATAATAATAATAATAATAATAATAATAATAGTAATAAACCGACCTACTGACCCTAACTTTTAGGGCCATATTTCGCGAAATGCACATCTAATTTTTTGGCCTAATGTAACATAAAACGTGTAATAATAATATTTTATAGTGGCCCAAATAACTATGGCTACTTCTAGGACCACTGGAGTGTCAGAAGTTACAAACCGACGAAAAACAGTTACAGGAACAGATGAGAAAATGAAACACATCTGCAAATCAGAAATAAGTTTTTCAGTCGGTGGAGAAAAGGGACGCAGACAATAAAATGTCGTCCAGAAAACTGTTGCTGACATTCAGGTGGCAAGCAGAAATACCCGTTGCCGACTGTATAAATGTGTACATAAAATATGTTATCTTGGCGGGGTGGTGGAGTAGTGGTTAGGTGTCCGACTGGAGATCACAAGGTACCAGGTTCGATCCCCGGGTGGTGCCAAAAAGCGAATTCATGTTTGTAAATATTTACCACTATTAAGTTGTGTCTTATGTTATGTTATGTGTTTGATTGTTGAACCTACAGCTGACACAAATGCAATGCGACCTTTTGCCAAATTACCTTCGTCTCGTCGATGATACAACTTCAGTAAAAATGCAAATCCGAAACTTATTTGACGCTGTGCTTTAACAGACCACTTAGAACCACCGAGAACGAACTGCACACTTGATCACAGTTGTCTATTGATGCACAACGGGTCAGAGTAGTCTACATGTGCGGTGTGTGTAAACTGAAAACTGCGATCGATCATTAATAGTATTTGTTATTCATTTATTAACTGTAGGTAATTAACTGACGCATGATGAATGCTGCACTGTCCTGCGTGGCATTTATCGTGTAATCCAGCATTTGTGCTGCAATACAGAAAAAAAGGAAAAATAATTATTATTATTATTTGTGAATGCATGTCTACCCAGGCAACCAGCTGCAATGACGACCGAACCAACAACGAAGAAAATACATAAACAGAAATGGTTGCTGCAAAAACGTACAAAAAACCACCCAGAAGTACAGTTTAGATGCATTTTACATCATCCGGTCAGAAATGAGCAGAAAATAAAGCGGTCCTATTTTACAACATCAGATATCCACACGGGACTACAACAGAAATTGTGAAGCATCATTAATTATTTTTGAGTGTTGAAAAGAGCTTCTTGTACCCTGATTCCAGTTCCGTTGTCCTGGATAATCATAAGTTTAAGTCCGCCATCGCGTACTGTCAACTGAATGTTTGTTGCCTTGGCATCCAAGCTAGACAACAAAGCGCCATTCCACAGTTTGTTAACTCATAGCTTACAGGCAACAACTGCAATGTGACATATACAGGGTGTTCCAGAAAAAACGGCAGAAAGTTTGCGGCACCAGATTTTTGCAACCGCGTGTCACAGAGTCGTGTGGTCTGGCAACAAAATGTCTGGAAATAAATTGCTTACACGACAAAGGCCAACATCTGAATGCAGCAGTTAAATATTCTTTGTTTTGTAGTTGGCAAGTTGGCACGTGAACTAGTCGAAAACATTAACCGCAAAATCTTTTTGACAAATTCATTAAAGAAACAAAGTTCACGCCAAAATCAGTTTCGAGAACTAAGAGAAACGGTGCTCAATGTGTCCACGACGAGAACGAACAACCAACGATAGTTGTTTGGACCACTGTTCAACAGTACCATCGACTAGTTCTTGACTGATCATGTTCCAGCATCTCTCTCTGTCTCTCTCTCTGTGTGTGAGAGAGAGACAGGTTCCGGGGCTTACAATAGACCCACTCCAATAGTACCATCGACTAACTGTTCAGGACTTGCTTAAGACGATCAATGTCTTAAATCTTCTGACGATATACCAGCTGCTGCAGAGCCCCCCTCGCCACGGGATTCAGATCAGGTGAGTTAGGCGGCCAGTTGGGCGGCTCCATAAAGTCTGGAACATTTGCCTGCAAGAATGTCACCATGTGCTTCTGTAAGTGCCATTTTAATTGTTTACACACAGGTCACGTCACTGATGATGTGCGGCTACTTCTGGTCAATTAACAAAGAATATGTATCAACTAGACAAATATTTTTATTAATCGGTTGACAGCGATCTCTGCTGTGTATTGTTATGCAAATGTCACAATCCTAGGACAAATAGTCCATAACTAATTGCTCGGCAAACTTTGTGCTATTTATTCTGGAACACCCTGTATAATGCCTACGGATGTAATTGCAGCATTAGTTTCAACTGAACAAGCCTCAACTAATTTTTTGGAAAAATGGCTAGAGCCTTCTCCTCTGTCTTCTGGCTTGCGGGAACTGGTCAGTGGTCATGGTTAAGTTATACAAACAGAAATCTAAGGCGACAGGCACCCGAGTCCATCTACAAGTAAGTAAGTAAAGCAGACAGTGTATATAGTACTGTCGCTGCTGTAGAAGCACTTTGCTGCCTTGAAAGCACTGCGCGTCAGAAAAGTCATTGTGCAAGCTAAACTGTGATATCATCATCGTCAGCTGTGCATAGCCGGTGGGTGAGGAATGCAGTGTTGTTCCAGCATCATGGCCACAAAGAATTGCCCTTATCCACAGATCAGCATGGAGACAGTTAGCATTGCCGAACAAGATCCAGTCATCTGTTCCTTTGGCGACCAAGACAACGTTTCTATGTGTTACAGGAAGGATGGCCGACAGATGTGTCGATCTGACAACGGACGGCCAGACGAGCTTGAATGTTGTCGGTCAGTCGTGTGATGAGACTTCAAACGTTTCTTGAAGTTAATGAGTAAAATGAGAGACAAACATCAACCTGTTTTCGATCATCTCTTTGAGTCCGTTGGCAGGTCGTTGTATCACCTCACCTGCTGCAATACGATTCACGACTGATTCATCTAATCTCTGGATTATACCGACGCCGGCCATGTCTGAGACAAACAAAACATGCTTTATTTATCGGTTGAACACAACAACTGCGTACAAATGTTGTGAGAATGAAAGTTGGCGTGCAATAATTAATATGATAATAACTGTTGTGAAATATGGCTTGTAACGGTTAGCTAGGTACTGGCAAGAGCATCAGGACTTTGTTACCAGGCTAAAAGTTTCTCTGACTGTCAAAGTTTAGACTTTGTACAGTTCTGAGTTGTGTGATCAGTAACTGCATCAGACGATACCCGACTGGACATGGTAGAGTTTCTGCACGTCTCTGTTTCACTCATTGTGAACGCGTGACTACATTAACTTCCGTGACCGAAGTATCTACGCAGACATCACTACCAACAAGGATGGCAATTCTAACTGAGTACAAATGTTGTGAGAATTAATAGTTGACATGTTGATAACCGTCAGTAAACAACTGACTTGCTATAGCTGGCCTGCATGATGGCACTGCGTCAATGTGCCGTTGGCAATGCAGGTTTAACTCAACCGTGCACTGAGCAATTTTCTTGAAATTTTGTACGATGATACAGAGTAATGTCCTCGCAGGAAGACACTTGCCAAACTTGAAACCGGAAGTAGAATTCTGCCGCCAGAGGACCCGTTTTAAATTTCGTTTTTGGGGCATATCTCTGCTTCCAATCAAGATATTTTCACGAAATTTGGTGGGTATGTAGACAATGGACTCCCCAAATGCGTGGAATGGTCCAAATATGATTCCTTCCAAAATCCAATTTGGCAGACGGCGGCCATATACCACACACACAACATGCCAGAGGTCAATCTTAACGTCGTCAACTAGATCACATTTTGTCATGCTATAAGCAGTGACATCCTGTCACTACAATTAACGACATATTCTTCTTAGTTCTTATATCAACCAAAACTCATTCATTACACTTAAATTATTCGCATTTTCTGCCTAATTTTCCAAGCAGACATAACAAAACAGTGTTTGTTTACAGAATGGCAACATATGGCACTGTGCCATTTACCCTCATTTTTTGTGCCGCATGCAGGCTATCTATAAAATTATGATGATCAGTTTATGTGCACCTTGCACCCCACATTTTACGTGTGCCCCGCGCAACACTATCCTAACCATAACCCTAATCCAAGTCGTAACTGAAACTTCTTATGCCTATGACACACGTACGAGAAACTTATACAAGAAACTTGCATGTCTGTCATAGCTACTTGCAGCAAGATTTTTCTTGTGCAAATTTCTTGCACAGTGGTGCAAATAGAACACGTTCTATTGATGCAAGTTTTTTGTAGAAGAACACCAAATAGAACACGTTCTATTTGATGTTCTTCTACAAAAAACTTGCATCAAAAATTTCCTGTACAAGTTTCTTGCACGACTACCGCCGGCATTATGCATGCTAGACATTGTCATTTTCGCGCTTACGCATTTTATCCTCAGCTCACATGCTCATGTTCTCAACAATCACTTAAAATTATCGTAAAAGTAAAGCTACTGACCTTACGCATAAAGTAAGTAAGTAAGTAAGTAAAACGTGAATTTATATAGCGCATTTCATTTTAAAAAACCTCTAATGCACTGGTCACATTAGTAGAGACTAAAAGGATTGTCTTGAGAAACTGTTTAAAACTGTCAAAACCACTCAGACAGCACACAACTATATATACGTGGATATCAAACCGGTAACTATATTGCAAATTTATTACTTATATATAATATTTAACAACAGTTTGGTTTGTTTACTTAAAGTTTCACATCCAGCGCCCTTTTCTGTCATTTCCGGTTCTCGCGGAAAATGTAACGTAACGTAACGCATTCCGCTAGGTCGATATTATGGGCGCCGTGTCACTCACTCACGGGCTCAGTACTCTGCTTCGCGGAGACTGCTTACTCTACAGCGAATCAAGCTTAACGTTGTGTAATACTAGCTAACGTTCTAGCTGCAAGATGGCGCTGCCAACGCTGGTATTACACGTAGGCTAAGCTTACAAATGCAATATCGTTCTAAGTGCTGATCTCTTAAAACGTAATTAGTGACTTCATAAACGAAACTGCTGTAAATTGGTGTTATTGCTCATTGAACACGAAAGTCTTAAGCTATAACTGCCACTCCAACTAGTTGCGGTTGCCGATCAATCAGTCAATCAATTTTAGTCTGGGCTGGTGCGAGATGTACACAAAAATTCGGACAGTGAGTTCCTGAGAAGTAGTATGCAAGTATCTGGTCGATATATATCGAAATATCCGATAGTGCCGATATCGATATCGCCAATATTTTAGACTACGAAATATCGGTGAATATCGATATCGGCAAAGGCGATATTGACTCAGCTCTAGCTCTAGCCGTCCTATCCAGAATGTAACTCATTTTAAATATCATTTCAAATTCTGCAGATGATGATGAAGATATTAAGAGAGAGATCCGAAACATGTTCTTTCGTACTAATGTCTTAATTCGTCGTTTTTCTAGATGTTCTCTCAGTGTTAAGACAACTTTGTTTAAGTCTACTCTATTTGCATGTATGATGTTGCTTTGTGAAAGTTTTTCAAAAAAGGTTCAATGGACATGTTTCATTCGTGCTACAATAAATGTGTAAAGGCATTTTTGGCTTTAGACGTTATGACAGCTTGAGGAAATGTTGATGGAAACTGGTTTTCCAAGCTTTAATACCGTACCGTAATTAGTAACTGTAAATATGTTTTGAGACGAGATGGTTTACTTCGTGCAATGTGTTACTGAGCACTTTCCGTAGTTCGATTTGATGATTCACTGAATGCAGTATGTTATTGTGTTAAAAGCAAGTGAACGCTGGAAGTCGTTAGAAGTCGGTGACATTTGACTCGATCTTCGATCCTGAGAGCAATTTTCGCACTTATTCAATAGTTATGCTTTGTTGCTTTGTTTTGATGGCGGCGGGAGAAAAATGTCTTCGGTTGGCCCACATCCCTAGATCTCGTGGCGTAAAACCGCCACTCCGATGTTTCGCCAGAACTCCAGAAGTCGCTGCTGTGGTTGCTGTTGACTTACGTGCGTCGAAGACAGAGACGTTTTAACGACGGAGCAAAGACCTAGCGAGTCGCCAGCAGGTTTACGACGCCATTTACCTAATTAGATTGTGTACCGTGGACTCGAGCCTCGGTGAACTAAGGCACCATTAAAACCATACGCCGTATCTAGGCCTCCACGTGCCCAAAGCTCTCTGTGAAAAGTTAACCAACCTTCGACGCAGTGTTTAATAAAATTATGTTAAATCCCTCGACAATGCGTGCCATACCTGAACGCTTATGTGATGGGGTTGGCGGGATATGAAGTCTAACAGTCCTCTACCTTTACTTTTATATCGGCTGCATATATCCTTGTTAACTTCGACAAATTAAGCTTTTCTGAGTATTGTCACATTGACAACTTCTTGACCATACCTGTCCTGTAGTATGCAACAGAGTCTTTAGTTCGTCGTGTCTGTGATATTAAAAGTCTAAATAACTGTATAAATACAGCAGTGGCTAAATATTTCGTGTATCCTTTGGTAACAGTGTGGATTTCATTCGGCATTATTGGTTAACCAGTCTTCGCACATTAGCTT
>Ga0126335_1001129_pt1 | contig 14444 bp, 6 predicted proteins | sample OlaspJWI45metaG_FD_108409 | JGI IMG/M metagenome (GOLD analysis project Ga0126335, IMG submission 108409) | Marine gutless worms symbiont microbial communities from Oahu, Hawaii - Olavius sp. 1 OAHU.JWI-45 metaG | ecosystem: Host-associated > Annelida > Digestive system > Unclassified | place... | reverse complement strand
GTAATATATTATGTACCTGTAGCATTTTTATTAAAATGTGAGCACAGATCTAATCTTTAGGCACATGTTACAACGTATTTGTTATTTATCTACCTAAAACACCCGAATAAAGTATTTTTTTGCCATTATGACAAATGTCGACAGTCGGTACTTTCGTTACGGGTTACTCGGTACTTCGTTACGGTCAAATCTACACACTAGTCAGCATGGCCAACCACATACAATACAATACAAATAGTACGCGCGCACACGCGCGATCTTACTATGGCCGCAGCCGGCCAGGCCTCCGGCCTGGCCCGGTCTGCGACCGGTATAATTTATTTTTTGTCGATTCTATAATTTAAAATTGATATAGCAGATGGACTTCAAGTTCAAGTAAGCCTATCAATAGCAAGTGTTTAGTGTGCGACTGTCACGCCGCACGCGCATCAAGGACAGGAAAATTCGACAGCGCGCAGGTTTGCGTTCCACTAGAACCAGTGTTCTAACTACTGCCCGCGCAGAGCCCGCTATGCGGGGGGCGAAAGGTCAAGGGAGCTCAGCTAGGCAATTGCATCACAGGTCATTCAATTCTTATCCAAACGTACGCAGGGGCATAACTATAACGGCTTTACAGACCATGCAAATGCGTGGGGCGAACCCATGGGGCCTATAACTTCCACAAGTGGTGCCTTAAAATGATCTTAGCTCGATAGGCAGCCAGTGGGTTGCGTATAGTGGCAAAATTTGCAATTAAACTGTGTCCGAGGGGAGCACATACCTGGGTGCGGCCGCTTTATCGCTGTTGTGATATTAACCCCATAACCTTGAAACTGGAAGGTGACCTAGATATTCTGAAAATGTACCTAAGTTTATGCATTTTACATGCAGTAAATAACAAACAACTTTGCAGAGAATCTCGCCAGTAAAGGGGGCCTCAAGCTGTTTTCTGCATGGGAGGCATAATTTGAAGCTACAGCACTGACTAGGACACAAAGCTTTTAATTTGTATTGTATTGCACTGCAAGTGCAATGGTAAATGTGTATTTCTGATGCATTGGCAGTCGACAAGACTGACCATAACGGCGACAGTGAAGTGTTGCGTGGTGGCGTCCGGGTGCTGCACAGCAACAAGCTGAATAAAGTCGTAGAAAAAGACGATGCCCAGACAAACGAGCATCGATAACGACACCAGAGTATAGACTGTAGTCTTCGGAATGTTCGGCAGCTGAAACCGCTGGCCCTTCGGCTCTTTCCATTTGGCGGCGCGTACGGCGGCGGAGCTCGGGCGTTTCTGTAGTCCTGCGGGCTTGTCCATTGCATCGTTCACGGAGGCGGCGGCTGCGACCTTTTAGACGTCTGCAGGCAGCTGAGTCGGCGACACCGTTCATATCATAGGTAGCGGAGAGCGGCTCGCGACTTGGCGACGCACGCCGATCGCGATCCTCACCGATTATAGACTTTGAAACTCTGCGGCGCAAAAGTTCATACTTCAATTGAATCGCCGCTCGATGTTGCAGCGAATGCTCTTAAGGCATAATACCTGTCAGTTGCATAGACGTCGACAAACGCTTGGCACCTTCGACAGATATCCGAAAATGTCTAAATTGTGTGATATAATAATGTTCGGAGTACAGAAGTACAGGACTGTTTAATTGTTACTGCATTTGACTGCATACATGCGCAACATCGTTGCCATGCAACCACGGTGACGTCACTACAAACTGATGGTAACCACTGCATTTGCAAATCTCAGTCACACCGTCGCGTCATGCAGGCTACTGAATACCGATGCTGTAGTCGAATCATTAGCAATACGGTCGATGATACTCACTCTTCGCTGTGATTCTGCGTGATCGCTCTTCAACAGAACTTCAATGATAGATTGCAATTGCATGAAATATTCACAGTTGACGAAATCAAGTCCCATAATAAAAGTTCGCCGATTATTTACTATCCGTAGGCCCCTATCAACTCGAAACAGAATAATGGTAGGTATAGTATAGGCCTAGGACCTGCGTCGATTGCTGATCGAAATAATTAACATCACTTCAACTTAAGATAACCAGACCAGAAACTTGCACCACAAAATGTCTTTCAGCATATGTTTCACGGAGTCGACGATGGACGTAAGTTCTATGTATCTACGCTTGACGGAAATTACACTTTACTGCTTGCTTTATGATTCCTAATGAATGCTAATAACCTCTCTCGATTCCAAAGCTTAGCAACCGATCAGCTGTCCGCGACGTCATAGCTCCGTCGGCATGGAAACAGCACGTGCTACTTTTCACGGCGGTAGCAGACAAATTGACGATTGTAACTTGTAAGTTGTAAAGGGTTCTTGAAAAATTTAAAAAATCAGCAGTAAAAATTTCCAGTATCTTACAAAGAACGTAAACACATTTATGTAACAGCTAGCACTACCTTAATCACATTTTCAATAGCTGCAGTCACTCTTAGCACCACATATACAGCCTAGCTGAGAGATCTATCCTTTATAGCGAGATAAAAGTGGTGATTTGGCCATTCCATGCCTCAATCGTACCGGTATCGCCACACTACAGTCCCCCAGTAGATCCCAAATATCGAATCAGGTTGACTTGTTCTAACGGATCTCAATCACAGCAAGGTAAAACATGTATGCTTCGTTGCTCGTTCAATTCTAATGTCAGATTCGAACCAGTAACCAACCTTTTACCAACACACAAAAAGCCCAGAACTTAACTTACGATTAGTGTCAATAATTGCTGTGTTAGTGCTATCTGAAAGTACACCGTGTTCCAATAAATGTCCACATTTTTTTTATTTTTCTGTAGTTTCTACAAACTTTGACTGATTTCTGTAAAAATTTGGTACACAGTGTACTGAGACAAATTACAACATAACAGTTACTGATTTGCCCACCTCGCCCACATAATGTTGCCACACTACCTTGGGAAATTTACATTTTGGAATGATAACTCTGTCAACCATTACCATTGTGCAAACCAAAAAAGATCCAGTTTTTCTCACAGTCATTGTTTTGCTGAGCCTAAGTATTACAGCAGGCATTCACAATAGCCTCCTCTTTCACTTTCATCACACAGGCCTGAAGTGTCGGATTCCGTCTTCAAGAGTTTAAATCGTTTTAGCAGTGTTTTGATGGATCACATCAGCCAAAATGCCCCAAAACCACGAATAAATTTTTATCACGGTAATGTAGCAACAGTATGCAGGTGAGGTGGACATGTCAATAATTGCTGTGTTGCAAATTTCTTCAGTATACTGTGTGCCAAATATTACTGAAAGTCATCAACGTCTGTAGAAACTACAGTAATACAAACGTGGACGTTTTTTTGGTACACGGTGTATAGTAAAACACATTCCAGTGTGCAGCAAACATGTAATGTACAGTACATCACTCTTACCACTGTAATATTATACTGCAATGTCAGTATTAATACTCCATTACAACTTAAATTAATTCACGCTTGCATTGTACTGTCACAGAAACTGCTAGGTAACGTAACTGTGAGATGCAAATGAACAGTTAAAAAGAATATATAGTAACTTGTCTACTCAGACAAATTAAAAAGCTCAACTTCCTACAGCTAGAAACAGAAACTATACATACTGCTAACATGAAGAATCTAATATGAACAGCTAGAAAGTAGCAAAATAGCACAATAAACAATGAAAAAATTATAGCTAAAAGTCTGTCTGTCAAACCAGGTAACAAGTAACAAGTACATAAATACATATCACTTAATTTTATATACCCACTCTATAATTTTAGACAACGGGCTCCATTAACAGCCAATGTCTTCTATATGCCAGCAGTCCTGGTACCAGGGCCTACTGTTTTGCATACCTAGCCCTTTCTTCATGTCAGGCCTCTGTTCGACACCTGCTAAAAACTAGGTCGTGTTGGGAAATAAGACGGGAATTTGTCCTAATGGTGTTCACGAGTGTCGTGCAATGGTGTAACGTAGGTTGACTGACGTATCTGATGTCTAGTCTGTCGGGGAAATGGTCTTTAAATAGAGGGAAAGACGGACTGTCAGCAGATAGAGATAGGGAGGCAGTCAGATGGAACAGACATTGAGTGTGTCTGTGTCTTTGTGCCGACGTTTTGGTCGACATGCACACATGCTCGACCTTTGGGCGTTTTGATCGTTGTTGGTCGGGCTGATAGTGGCCGTTTGGCGCTGATTTTTCAGTGACCGTGGTATGTACTGTCAGTCTGCTGAGGTTATTTAGCGAATTGTGGGGTCAGCGTGTCTGACGATATTTTCTTTATTTTGTTGTAATTGCTACTTTGTAAATAGTTGTGTATATATATATATACATACATACACATATATATATATTATGCCATTTTGTTTGCTACTGTAAATCTGCATGTTCAATTTGCATGTTCAATGTTCATTAAATAAAGTTTTCATATTTTGTTCATGCAGCTGCTGTAATTACTACCTAAACCTTTTACACTTCACTAGTGTTAACAGCTACACTACCAGTACTCAATGCACAAAAGGTTCCCACCTCAATAAAAGTAACAGATGCAGATCTGACTGCAAAAAGGCTGCACTAATGTCATATGCTGACATGCAGAATAAAATATTTGTCTCGAGTGTATATGATATATGATGAAATGTAGCAGTAACATGCAACATTATGCCATGTGTGCAATGTGCTGATTGTCTTGTTCAGTTCATGTTGTCTGAACATTTATGCCCTCCATACATCAGCCCCATACCAAAAGTGACAAGTTTAGGGTTTAGATACAACAATACACTTCGTTGTGACATGGGATGGGGATGACCAGCTTCAGCATCCAGGAGCAACTGTCTAGGGGGACATTCAGTCCCTTCAGAAGATGTTATTTTGCAGCCTATAGCCATTATATGCTCGGCCTGGGCCTTCAGATGCCACACTACTGTTGTCATCGGTGGCTAAAATGTCGCCGTTCACCACCGCTGCACTGCTGCATGCAGATGATGCTGATGATGGTCGATCATAGTCAGCCTGTAAACATCCATCATGACATCAGCATTGTAAAAAACAAGTAAAAATCGCTGAAATCAACGTAAATTACATGCCAGCCTCATCTTTAGGCCATTAGGCATTTTGTAGTTTTCTAGCAACCACGTAAAAAATAACTCCAGAGAAATCATCAGACTGACAGCATTACTGTTATTAGTTATTGGCTCAATTTTATCACATTATAATCCCTGCTGAAAAACTCCCTTCTCTCTATAGTAAATGGCAGCTTACTATAAGCCAACTCAAGCCAGCATAAAAATGCCTGCAAAACAAGAGATAGAGATCACTATGACCAGTAACATACAAACATACAACCAAACAAAAATATCAGTCAGCAACAATCTACATGAAACACAAGAAGTGGTACCGATTGTCATAGTTTTTAAAGCTACACTGTGGCTACTGATGCTGAAGACAAGTGACAAACTGATGAAAATGAATAACACTGAACCTATCACTGACCAACTGAATGCCTCTTGCTGATGCAGAACGAACTCCATGATCTGAAAACTGCAGTGACATGCACGGTGCACGTTCACAACAAAACAAAACTGAAATTGACATGTTGCACAATATTCAACATCATGTTCAATATCCAGTACACATAACAAGGGCTGTCAAATTAACACGTTAACAAATGCATTAAGGTGTTTAAAAAATCGTGATTAATAAATTATGCCACTAAAAAAATTTAATGCACAAACAAAAAACTACAAAAGTTATTACTTTAAACTTCGCAAAATTAAACTATGCTGATCTGACTAAAATATGCAGGGATGCCAGGGACACAGGGACAGATGCCAGACAGTTATTGCCATATAATGGCACTGGGCTGTATTAAGTGAGACCATCGTCCATCTATTTGGGCCATTCATGTATCAGCCACATGCACTAATGAGACCAATAACCACTTAAATAACAGTCATCTATTTTATGCATTTGGTGCAACAGGAACGACACAAGTCTCACACAAACATAGTTGCGTTAAAAGTGGTTAAAATAATTAACGCATGTGTTGACACAACTAAGCGATTTAACGCCTAGATAGCTCTACATGTAATCCATTCTACAGTCCAGAGGCACGTAACCAAAGCTATTAATTAACACAAACTCAACTATGTGTACTTCTGATATTAGCTTTTTGTTTTTTATTAGGTTTTTAATTTGCGATCGGGGTTCTATACAGACAATAACAGTGAATAGCTTCACTCAATATAAATAGCAGACAATGTACATACGTTGGCTATGAGACCCTTGTTTACAAGGACCTGTAATGGAACTCTCTGAATGCCACGGGAAGCAAAGTGTGGCCATATCTTGTCTGACACTGATGCGTAGTCAATTGGTGTCCTGACAAACATAGCACAATTCTTTGCAGCTGTAATAGACATCAGTGTTAACAGACATCACTGCTTTTATGGCTCAACTCATTGGCAAGCAGTTTTTTGCTGCAATAAGCCAGTGCATCAAGAAAACATAAGATAATCATTTTTGTTACTACTGCTTATATGATCGTAATCACATCACACTCAAAGACAAAGAAATTCAGCAGCATTAATGTTCTAAAGTAATAGATGTCCATTTAAAGGAGACAAATTTCGAGTTTCATCTCTGCAAAATATTTTTAAAATTGTCCTGGGTACAGTTAAACAATGGAAATTATTACAAAATGAAAATGTGATATTAGTTGTAAAAGTTATAATTTGTAGACAAATATCTCATATGAAACAAGAAACAAACAAAATTGCAACACATGCCATCCTTCTGAGTCAACAACATCAGGGTTGGCACCATTGTCCATCAGCAGCATTATAATCTATACACAGAACACATAATGAAGGAGATGACTGTACATACTGTTGCTGGCATGATGGGTTTATAACACATTGATCTACTAGTAAATACATGTTGCAGTTGCTGGTATTACATTCAACTTAGTCAGAATACAAAGAACAAAGTTAGAAAGTAATCCTAAGTTAAGCAATGTCACAGAATGGCTCAGAGTGTAACAAAATAAGGAAATGACAACAAACTGTTGGTAGCAATACAGGCAACACTTGTCATTTTAATCTGTGGCATGACAATTACAATAAAATGATACCAGAATCAAAAATTAAATCAAACTGAACTAAAATTTTACCGAGTTGAGTTTAATATATTTGGAGAAAGAACAGCTCAGCTTGGCACACAAAACACATTTACACAGTGATAACAGTTCACACACTCACAGGTCCATGTTCCTGAAATGTAGCAGCATGAAGGGGAGTCCATAATGTTACTTGGTTCTGTGCATTTAGATCAATATCTGATACAGCACAAAACACCAGAACACAATGCAAATGACTGGCATAAAATCACAAATAAGATAAATAACCCCTAAAGAAACAACTACACTGTTGAACTGCAAAGACTGCACAGACAAGTGCTAGTCAAGAACTGAGCATTGAATGCAAATACTTTAAAAAATTTATGTACATTAAAATAGCATATTACACATATTTATGCTAACTTACAATATATAAAACACTGTATAAAACCTCCAAAAACATGTATATTTTTGTCATGGCAACCCAATATAATTTAACAGTCAACAATTCAACAATGACAACAATGACATTCAAATGTTATTTAATCATTGTTACCATTCTGAGAAAACCCAATGAATACAAATAATGTTCCAGGATTCCTTAAAATACTATCATTTTTCATCCTATTTTGTTTACAAATTTTTGAGTGATTCTGCCAACAGCAAACATTTGTGGCTGAGGCAAAAACATAATATATAATCTGTCTTGTGCAAGTAACAATGTATGCATTTCAAAAATAAAGTAAATAGATCAACATTTACATTCAACCTAGACACATTGTGGAACATACTCAGATGATATTGATTGGCCAAGTCAATAATTTTCTTCAGCGTGTCTCGAGAACCCCAGAAACAGCCTACATATAATAATTATAAAAAAATACCAAACACTACTATGCCAATAAATCCTAGATCATGAGATTTGTAATTTATTTTTGAAAATAGACACACTCACAATATTATTCAACATCTTTAAGTATTTGTTAGAATGTTGCCATAACAACAACTACATTTACAATTACACAGAAAATGAAACGAGAGAGACTTTGAAAACTGCAAGTGTCTGCCCTTAATCTGGGAATAAAACAACAATATTACAGCAATACAACAATCCATATTGTTTAATACAGTATGGCACTTTGCACTGTATAAAGCATGCCTGAACATTACAGAAAAACAATCAAAATTTAATGTTTTGTTCAGGTTCATCAACTTAAAGAACATTCACAAAATGGTTATTTTCATCAAATTCAGTAAATGGCAGAAGCGTATGCAAAAAATCCTATACAGCACACTACAGATTAACTATTAATTTAGTAAATAAAATTCAGAAAAAATATACATAATTGTTTACAAACATGTGTAAATGTAACTTTGCAACATGTCCATTCCAGTCTGTGCTGTCATTGAACTTGGCAGCTTCATTGTGATGCTTTCATTAAAAAATGCTTTCACCAGCTAAACATAACAACAAATAAAAAAACAAAAATGCAATTAAGTGCCCAAAAGCTACTGTAATGAAGAAAAAGAGTCCTATCGGAGCCTCATGACTGATGCTGCTGCTAACCTCAATTTCAGTAGCCAACTTTACTCAGCAAGACCATGCCATCATGCATATGGGGCTAGTGCACCAAATGGTGTATGTGTTTAGTGTTCATGCCTCAATATTTAGGCCAGTATACCAATGTATACACAACACAGGTGCAAATAAGGAACTTACTGTGCAGTGGTACCTGGCTGTCAAACCTGCAACTTATGAATCACAAGTTTATTGCTCTACCAAATACACCAATGTGCAACCAAAGCTACAATACTAGAAGATAAATGCTAATTAGTAGTGCTGTCAAGGCATTAAATTTTTTAATTATGCTAATGCATGCATTAATCTGTTTAATCGTGCATTAAAGCACTTTTAATGCACACTGCATTTGTATAGACTTTTGTTATTCCTGGCAGTGGTTACTGGTCTCAATATTGCATGTGGCTGGTGCATGGATGTCCCACATTGACAGACGACAGTCTCACTTAGTACAACCCGGTCCCCTTAGTACGGCAATTAACTTCCCAGCGTTTGTCCGTGTGTCCTGGGATACTGGCTTATTTCAGTCAGACCTGTGTACGTTGATTTCGCAAAACTTACACTAATAATTTTTGTAGTTTTTTGTCAGTGAATTAGTTTTATAACGGCGTTGAATCTTTTAATTGCAATTAATTTTGCAACACGTTAACAAGTCAATTCGACAGCCCTACTAATTACAGGTCTCATCCATAACAATACTGACATATTAATCAATAAAGCAGTGATTCAAAAAGTGCATGTCAGTATATTCCTGTCCTTTTTGACCTGTGACCACAGAGATATTCATGAACACATGTACATAATCAAAAAATGAATCAATGCTGTTGCCCGTCAATCGTAACTCCTGACAATTATTTAGCTGGCTGTCATCAAGGGTACAGATCTTCACACTCAATGTATCAATCGCAGGATAACAATACACTTTTAGATGCATGCCTATCGTCGATTACATGCCTGGCTATTTCCAATTTTGGCCATCGTTGATACATCGTTATACTGAACATTAGCGCTTTCTAGTTCCTTCTGCAACTGTAACAGCAAATGCTCAATACCATACTCAATACTGTCCTCCATTTTTAAACGTCGTCATAGATACGCTTAGCGCCGCTGGTACTCGATCTCAGGTACGGCTAATTACCACATCGGACCTAATCGGTTCACATCGGACCGAGCGGGAGTGACTGGACCGACTGACTGACGGACCGACTCTGTATATAAAGCAGCAGCAGCAGCCTTGCCTAAAGACTGCCCACACACATTACTTGTCAACCAATAGACAACTTCTAGGCTAAACATCTGACCAATGAACAATAACACGACGTCAAGCCTCCGTCTATAGCCAATCACAACGTCTGTTTACATCCCATCACGACTACAGCTAATTAACGCATTATGAGCTAACCATCTCTACCACAGTATTGGACGGTGGACCACATAACATTCATGCAGCAAACTGCACGCCGCGCACGATTAAAAGCAATTTCTTCACAGTTGTATCCATGTCGGTTACGCTCTGACTCTAGCATCAGTCAGACTTTGTGAACTTTAATTCACTCCATTAACATATTACGCTTTAACAGCATGTTTGCTCTAGAACTTGCCAATAACTGAAACATTACGGTTTCATAAGGTAGTGCAGCAATATGTCTTTAAGGTGTGGTGGAATATGTAATGATCATTTTGTAGCAAATTTGGTGCTGGGTCTAGCAATGAAAAAGTTTTGAAAATCGATTAATATTTCGCGAAGTATCGACACGAGTAGGGTGTCTTGCTGTTTTTGACTTACAGTGTAGAGATAAATATGTGCATATGTCTCGGCATCAGGAAGTAGTTATAACTAGGCAATGGCTAGGTAAATGTCAGTTAAATGCCTATCTCCATCAGATTGGTAAACATGCAGATGGTCTCTGCGTAACTTGAGTAAACCAGAAACAGTGTCACATTTACTCATAAAATGTTCGAATAATGTGGTATGTTCAGCTGTTCTTGCAGCCTGCACTAAATTTAATCTAAATCCTACATTGGATATGTCATTCTGTCAGATAGTCGGATTGCATAATGTTATGATCTCTGCACTTGATAGAAACATTTAATTGGAAGTAAAATATAAATATCAATAGAGTAACTCTATAAATCAGTTGTCTTATCTTCGTTGTCGCTGATCATCTATGTTGTGTTAAGTGACGTTAAACCATGAACTTTGCTACTGCAAACTGCAGATTTGATATAGACACAGGGCAACTGAACTGAGATAATGATAACAGTTATTTCGGATATCAGAAATACTTTTTCTGATATCTAAAAATCTTTTTTGGATATCTGAAATAATTGGCGAAGTAGTAGAAACATATCCAAAATAGATTTTCGGATATCCAAAATTCTTTTTTGGATATCCAGAATAATTATTTTTGATATCTAGAAAAGGGAATAAATATTAATTCCGCTTGCCATATATGGCAAGCCAAAGTAACATTTATTCACTTTTCTGGCTATCCAAAATAGCTATTTCGGATATCCAAAATAGTTATATACGATATCAAAAATTGAGGATGGGAGGAGAGTTATTTTTGGATATCAGAAATAATTGTTTTGGATATCAAGAATAACTATTTCGGATATCCAAAATTAACACTTATTTTGGATATGCGAAATAACTATTTTTGATATCCAGAATAATTATTTTGGATATCCAGAACAGTGAATAAATGTTACTTTGGCTTGCCATACAACGGACCCATAAATTCAACCAGAACTCGAGTAGTTGAAAGTGGTGTGTTCGCTTCTGCGTGGCCCTACCTGAGGGGTATGAGCTATACAGCCGGCAATCAAGAGCCACGACCAGTAATGGTGAGAGAGGCAGAATTCGCGATACAATTAGCCAAAATTAACACAATTTTTAGAAATTTTCTGCCGCTGCAGTTTGATTCGTTTTGTTGTTATTTTTATTACTTACTGATCACGCGATAAGAGTTGTTGTGTTTACAATGTGACATAACGATGAAGGTGTTAGATTAAAGTTGGAAAATGAGCGATCAGACAGTAACGTCTTCAGAATTAGAGTCGGCAAATCCGGATTTGCCTGAAACTGTTGTAAGGATCAGTTTGATAGTGCTGACATGACTGCGTATTGTTATTGTACTGGGGTCATGCTAATCAACGCCATCACTGCGTCTACAGGGTGGCGCAAAAACGAACGATTTTACCATAAAGACAGATGTGTACTGAAGTATTCTGTGGTGATTAATATTTGGAAGTGGTTATTCGCTCTTAAGCAAGTGCAAATAGCCTCAATGTTATTCGCACTTACGGTGCACTATTTTCACGTGCGTAGTAATCTTATGCACTGTTTTGCACGATTAGCGGCATAACGGCATGACTAGCAGCTTCCAAGCACGTTTTATCGTGTGCTAGCGTGGTCGAATGCGTAACACACTGTGCTAGCATGCCATAGGTCTCCAGTTCAGTAAAGGTGTCTAATATGTCTGGTGCTGGAAACTACCATTATCGCGACTTACAAACGATTGAAAATGATGTTAGAAAGGCAGAAATAATTATTATATAATAATATATAATAATAAGGCTTAATTTTCTACCGGAAATGCAATCGTAAGTCACTACTAACTGCGACAACTCTAGCGGGACCGAGTATAAAACGTGGGTTTTGGGTGGGTACATTCTTAAAAAATGACGAATAATGCAGAGAAATTCATCTAAAAAGCTGTATAAGCAGCAAATAGAATTATGAAAAGATATGTGAATAACCTGCATACAGTGTTAGTGACCTATACAGAATGGCTATAGAGAATCAGTTGTCACACTAAGTAGAGTACAGTAATCAACAGTAACAGACTGCATTTCCAGTAGAAAATTAAGTCTTTTTTGCCTTTCTGACATCATTTGCTATCATGTACTTGTCACGAAATAAAATAAAATCTGCACTAAAACACTACAGACAAAATTCAAACACTTACCGGAATTTTACGAAAGGCCGAATCATACATCTCAGCCGTGGCTGAAGGTTGTTATGGATAATTAGAAATCAATTTCTTTGCTACTAATATAATGTAATACAAAATATTATATTGAAAATAGTAATAAGTGCTATGAGCTTGTAAAGGTAGATTCTATCAGTGATCTGGGAGTGAGATTTGACTCAAAGCTAGCCTTTTTAGACCATATGAATGAAAAGTTAACAAAGCCTGTAGTGTGTTAGGTATCACTAAAAGAACATTCTTTTGTTTTGTTGTATAAAGCTATGGTTAGACCACATTTAGAATATGCAAACGTGGTTCCCATATAATATAATATATACACGAACAAAATTGTATACAGGGTGTTCCAGCGTAAATGGCACAAAGTTTGCCATGCAATTAGTTATGAACTATTTGTACTAGAATTGTGACATTTGCATTAAAATACACAGCAGAGATTGCTGTCAACCGATTAATAAAAAATATTTGTTCAGTTAATATATATTCTTTGTTAATTGACCGGAAGTAGCCGCACATCATCAGTGACGTGACCTGCGTGTAAACAATTAAAATGGCACCTTTAACTACCGAAGGTCATTTGTTAATTAAAGCTTTATTCCTGAGCAGCTGAACTGGCTGCATAACTCACCTGATCTGTATACCATGGACTACTCTATATTTAGGGGGCTCTGCAGTAGCTGGTATATCGTCAGAAGACTGAGGACGTTGATCATCTGAAGCAAGTTCTGAACAGTTGCTGGGACATGATCAGTCAAGAGCTAGTCAATGGTGCTATTGAACAGTGGTCCAACCGACTATCGTCGGTTGTTCGTTCTCATGGTGGACACATTGAGCACCATTTCTTTTAATTCTGGAAACTGATTTTGGCGTAAACTTTGTTTCTTTTATGAATTTGTGAAAAGATATTGCGGTTAATTATGTTTTTGAATAGTTCACTTGCCAACTGCTAAACAAAGAATATTTAACTGCTGCATCCAGACGTGGGCATTTGTCGCGTAAGCAGTTTCTGTTTGGACATTTTGTTGAAACTGCATGACTCTATGACATGTGGTTGCAAAAATGTGGTGCCGCAAACTTTGTGCCGTTTTTTTTCTGGAACACCCTGTGTATACACTATAGAAGAAGATTTGGATGCTGATCTGATTGTGTCGGTATAGTTATAATGCAGATCATTATTTAATTGTCAGTTTTTAACACAGACTAGATGGAGGTCGACGGGAAGCCCTCGACGGGTATGCCTCCACCAGTGCATACACACCAAACACGGTGGCAACAGTATTCCTGAGGGGTCATCAAAGCGAAATATAGTGGAGTTTAGTCTGCACCAATAACTAGGGATGTTAAAAGTCGAGAAATTTTTTTCCCGGGACTCGACGAGAATTCTTGACCACGTGATGATGTCACACCCGTGACCTGGAATTACCGATGGGGCCAAGGCTACTCGTGAGGTCGTGCACGTTGCCGTAGTGTAAATTTGCGGCGAGCTGATTGAACATCAAATGCCACTATGCACAGCTGCAACAGCGGGCCTTTGATGTGCATTGTATAGCTTTGAGCAGAGAACACACAAAGAACATGAAACTTCGATTAGGGATATTAAACGAACTTCGAATTTATGAACTTCGAAATTTATATTCGAATATGAATTTGGAATTTTGCCTTCGATATTCAATTTGCGCTAGAACAGGTGTGGGCATTGAAGTGTCTGCGAATGAGATGCGATGTCTTTGTTCTTTGCCGGCGGTTGACGCCCGCCACTTCACCAGCTGATTGCCGTGGC
>Ga0126335_1001128_pt1 | contig 14446 bp, 7 predicted proteins | sample OlaspJWI45metaG_FD_108409 | JGI IMG/M metagenome (GOLD analysis project Ga0126335, IMG submission 108409) | Marine gutless worms symbiont microbial communities from Oahu, Hawaii - Olavius sp. 1 OAHU.JWI-45 metaG | ecosystem: Host-associated > Annelida > Digestive system > Unclassified | place... | reverse complement strand
TAGTTGCAGTAGGTGTTCTGTTGTTTTGCTGTTCTATTACTCTATGGTTGTACGTCTGTCATGTTCTGTCTTTCTTCTCTTATTATGTTCTATGGGCCGTGCTGCCCTGATTTAAATAAATAAATAAATAAATAAATAAATGAATGAATAAATAAATAAATGAATGAATAACATAATGCCGTGCCATACGCGATAAATAAATGTAAAGACTAAATGTTCCAAAGTGAAAAACTCAATAAATTCGTTATCGGTCAAATAAGGCTAGCATGCAATAGTATGATCCTTTATGCAAAATAACTAGCAAGAAGTAGAGCCAACAGCGTTTCTGTTTACGTTGTAAAAAATGTATGCCCAAAGTAAAGCAACTGAGAAATAACTTTACGTCGACCCAGCGTAGGAATTGAACACCAGGTATTATCACGACACATTAAATATCACTGCATACCAGCAGATGCATAGTAATGTTTCCAAATTAAGTATTTTATTAAAGAGATTAACCACAGTCTAATCTTATGCAAAAACAAAATCTAATGAAAATGGTAAGAAACTGATATAACCGAACGAAAACACTAATATTGTTCCACACAGTCAGCTAACGAGAAGAAGACTTGCAGATGACAGATTTATTGTATCAGGATGCTGCTCTATTGATGCTGCAGCGCATTAGTGCAGATGCCACGTGTCCGAAAGCCAGATGTGCGCGTGCGTAGTTGTTTCAAGGATGTACATGTAAGATGGTTTTAATGATAGAATAGAACGCTGTCGCAGCCACATCACTGGTGTGCGACGCCTGCTGCTGCTGCTTCTGCGAAGACATCTGCCGCACACACGGATCAACGCATGGCCTGTCTTTGTCTCTACATTCAAGTACATGTACACGTATATGCAGGACGAGAAGTCAACTAGTATAAACTGTCTGTCAACTATTCGGTTAAAATGAGAAAAGTACAACTGTATAATTCTGTTGCACACTTGCAAAACATCGTATATTTCAGAAAAAGTTCGTAAAACAGCAAAACCTATGCACACAGTGACAAAGAAAAGAATTGTGGCTATTTTATCACAAACAATGCGTTACGTTTGACGGTTGACACTGTACACACACTAGCGACGATCAGCGCTGAAGATTAACCCGAACTGGTTCGTGAAAGCGTACTCTACGTTTCTGTGGAGGTTGAAAGATAAGAAATAGAACTAGTAGGAGATCTGAGCTCTAACAAAGTTCGTACCGTATATAGCCAACCAGACAAACTGCACTGAACGGCAGCGGCGTGTGAACGGTCACATTAGCAGCTGAGATGAATTAACGTTCAACCCACTTGCCAGAATTCGCCGCCGCACACATGCGTTTGGTCATAGTTTATAATAATTTACAACACCGAGATATTACTAACAGACCCAAGTGAACTCAGTCATGGATGCAATAAGTCCTACATAAATATAGACCCACATATTAAACTTATGACTGAACAGTGAACTTAAGGGCTACACTTCGCATAGGACTCACTGCAAGTTACCTGTTTCACTGCAAACAGCTTTTATGGCTTTTACCAAGTTTCTAATAACATTAAGGTAACTCAGGTTTTATCTCAGCTGCCTTGTGTGGGAATGAAATGTGAAAGGATAGTAAGACAATATGCAAAAGCATGTTGTATTTTCTTTAACTCGGAAGCGACTATATATGTACGTAAATGCGTGATCACCTATACCACTTGTGAGTTCGGAGACTGTAAAACGGTACTTGTAAGTTGTAACAAAGAACGCATGTATCTCTATCAAGCTTTCCTCGCGAATGTCATGATTGATAAATATCACTTTTACCTGCAGTTATATTCTCAAAAAACAGTATGGCAGTGGTAACAGCCAAAAATGTAAAAAATAAACGTACCGGAGTGAGATTTGTTGTCGACTGCTTTCGACGAGTGAACTGGAATGGAGCAGTTCATCTAAAACATCCAAAACCGCTACTCAGTCATTTCTGGCCGTCGAATTTAATTGCTTTTAAGATATAGAGAATTAAAACTTCTCGGGCTATAGTGTGTACATTATTTTATCTAAATTGCTTACATTCTTTCTGTAGAAGTTATGCAAGTAGCCTACACAAAAAGTCCTTTTCTTGAACACAGAGTATAGTATACCAAGTATTTGCCAATATGATGGCAGTAAACGTTATTGCGTGTTTACGTCATTTGTACTCATAATTCCATCAACACTTGTACTACAAGTCTTATCTAACATGATTGACACTGTCAAGTCATTTTCTAGGTTTCTTATTTCAACATCTTCCTGCTTTGTACGTGCATGTCCACGAAGATATGACCTAGCATAGAGTACTGTTCGCGAAAAGCTACTAAACACTGGCTGTTTCCGACGACTTGAACACCTTCCATCGCACGTGGTTTTTTTGCGTTTAATTTTGTACGGTGTCCTTGCAGTCGTTTTTGACATTATGCCACATTAATCACATTCGTTTATTAACTAACTAACTAACTATAGCCACAGTATTAGTCTACCACAGTACCGTAGCTCGTATTGCCTGGTAAAATTTATAGCATAAGTACATAGGCTTAGGCTGTTTTATCACACAAATGTAAAAACAACTAACAAGTGACATGTCTGTTACTGTATAATGCTGGATAACACATCTAACGTTGCATTTTCTGCAGTCATGGCGACTGCTATGCTGACAGAGATAGGACGTTTCAGAGCCTAAACGTCAGTTGCTGGAAGTGGCTGAAATGGTAATGCGAGTAATGCGTGGTCTAAATACACGCTTGACGACGACCAGCGACAACGACGACAACAACGACAACGGCAATATACTGAGGAGGTTTTGAGACAGAGAGATGGTGAGAGAGGGGAGAAATTCCCTTGGGACAGGTAGGTGAGTGTTGGATCTTGCACTTAGCCATGACGCGTATAATAGCTATTATACATGACTCCGCCGACGTGTGCGCGTACTTGAGTGCAAGTGCATGGCACAGATGTAGTTGTGTACGCCACCAGCAAAACAACAGCAGCAGCAGCACAGACTAACGGCAACGACTGCACGTACGGCCTTCGGCGACCGACCGTTTACACGTCACGATAAGATTAACTAGGTTGCAGAGGCAGGAGAAGCGGGCGAGGCGAAGTCGGTCGTTACGGCGACCTTTTGTCGCTCAGACAGTCGTCAGCCAGTGACGTAAGATATATAAACGACACGACCAGAGCCGAGTTTGCATCCATGACTTTTTTACCGGTTAAGCCAGTGACACACTAGGATGTAATGCCGGTGTCATGGTATGAATCTTGGCATCCGTAGCGTGACAAATTACATTGAAATGCGGCGTGGGTGCATTGAGGTGCACAGAAGGAAAGGTCTATAACCCAAGTCCGACGAAGACACTGTAGCTTTCAGATCCAACCACAATAACCATTTTACAATGATAGTGTATTACAGAAAAATATCTGCAATGAATAAATGTTATTTCGTTGTCTATTATCACTGTAAAAAATTCACATCATGGATGCCAATATATGCATCCAGGAATGCAGCACAGGAAATAACTTATTATGAAGAAATATTTCGTTCCACAGTCGCAAGTGTTTCGGAATCTTGTACGAATAACTGATAACATTCGTCGATGAGTAGCGAAAAAACGTCGGTCCGTAGCGGAGTAATGCGTGGTCCATTACGCAGTCTAGTGGTAGGCAGATATTCTTTTAGCAACATCGACCGAGTCAACTGCGTAAATATCGATCATGAATTGGTAAGCGTAGTCAATTTGCAGGACAACGTGGCCAATGCGACAAGACGGCGACTTATTAGCGGATCAATGCATTATCGAACGCACGACGACGGACGCGCCGCTATCGAAGCAATAAAAGCACTATAGACTGCGGGAAACAGTTGCTGGCCGTGTGGGCGGGCAGCGCTGCGTGGCGTGTTTAGATAATGGCGAGATTCTCGGCGCGAATTTATGACCACGACAGCGGTGCCATACTAGACCGAGAGTTGCCTACAGACGATTGTGACGGACGGACGGACGAACCGAACGACCGATGTCCATATCTCAGCCAGTCTCGGCTCTTTCTATGCACAGTTTGCACGCACGCTTCAGTGCGGCGACGAGTTTGAACTCGTTCTGATATAACGTAGTCGGACTCCGACATACGAGTCTGCTTTTGCGGGTTTCAATCGCCGAGGACAGTTGATCAAAAAATGGAAAAACACGTATACTTTTCAGCCAACAATACGTCTGAGGAGAACGTTAGCTCAGCACTGAAACTGGTTACTCTTCAAGACTACGCTGATATAAAACGTAACTTCATCTGGAACCTCACAGATGTCGACTTTAAGCTTGTCTGCTGGCGTATCCTCATTCGGTTGTAAAACAATGTTGGACCTAGTGTGTTATTTGCTGTTACGATGTCTGGTTAGCATGACGATCATAATTTTTCAAACGTTTGTTGTTTCGACGTGCAGGTCGTCAACTCGACCGCAAGCACATACACAGACAGACCAACGCTGCATTAGCGCTGCTGTGTTCGTTCATCGTGACGAATGACCGAGTGCGTTTAGAAGTCATTGCTGGATGCTGATGGTGCACAGAGCAGACACAAAGGCGTCATAATTGCAAAATCGATAGACGACTGCGTGTGCAACTTTGTAGAGCTGTTGTTCGTATAACAAATGAAAGACACTGATTACAGCTGACCGCATACAAAAACGCACCAGGCAGAAATGTCCGAAGAACCGTCTTGTAAACATTGGAAGTGCTGTGCACTAACTACTTTGAAAATAGTTAACTGCTGCAGTTGACAACTAAGCCTACTTTCAAATGTAGATATCATTAATTCTCATGAACTACTACTGAAATATTTCGTACCGACGGGAACGCTGGTATTGCATTCTACTCATTGGCGCTTTTTGGAGGGAGGTTTCGCGCCACAGAGGTTACAAAACCGCACGTTGCAGAGAATACTAAAAATCCAGAAGAACCATCTTGTGAAAATTATTCTTCCCATCTGAAACTAATCCCTTGCTCGACGGTCCTGAAATTTAGTTTTTTTTGTGCTAATAAGGTCTACATAAAAGTTTTAAGTTTGGCGAGGTTTGGTGTATAAAAGAAATTTAGTAATAATAATCGCAACATGAAAAACAGAGCAGTCTTACATTAATGACTGATTAGTAACAGTGACGACAAAATGTGTAAAAAAAACAAGAAGGTGGGTCAACAAGGAAACTCCGACTGACCTGGATATTGTTATTATTTGTCATTTCTGTTATTACTAATACAAATTTTCGATACCGTTCACTGCCATTCAACATGTACAGCAAAGTTGGTTTGCAAAAATGGTCTCGTAACATAACGAGAGAACAGACAATGAGAACGCAAGTTAGATGAACTGGGAGGGTCGCTAACAGTGAGTCTGGGACTGAGAAATAAAGATCATATCTAAGGAAAGGCTGCGTCATTTACTAGATGTCTACGTCCGCTGCTTCTCAGCACCGGCTGTTCACGACAGCAGCACGGCGGTCCACTCATGTCAACGCCGCCTGTCTATCGACGTCTTACTATTGGGTGTAATATGCACGTAAAGACGTGGATGACACTTATATAATACAATCACTATATATTGTTGACAACAACATTAAACATCAAAAGGCGAAGTGAGAGAGACAAGTGAGCGAAGTGACCGCCATTCAATATAGCAGTTCATCAGTTCGTTAATATAGTATATGCATGGTGTAATTTCAAAAGCCATCACTATTATTCGACTACATGCGGCAACATGGACCCGTTTACAACGGTATTTAATACATTGCAGTAATATTTCAGTTTCTTTCTGCTGACACAGACAAGCTTACGGTGTAAAACAGTATACACAAGCCTTTTCGAAAAACACCTGCAGTTACAGGCAAATTTAAAACTGTAGGCCTAGTTCTTTTCGCAACTTTTATGTCTAATGCAAACATCACGTGCTTTAATGAAGAATATTCATTCGTTATGACATCGCGCTCAGCTGACAATACAGACTGAGAATACTTATAAAATGTTGTATAAAATAATCTGCCCGTTTCGATTCATCACTGGCTGAGCGAATGTGCATGTTATCGACGTCTGCAGATAGGCAAGAACTCCGGCTGCTGATGTCACATGCTGATGACGACGTCGTTACAAAGTTAACTAACAGTTAAAAATTTTCTGACAGCCGTTGACTTACTTGGAACGGCATTGTGCAGAACATGATGGCGACGTGAACGGAATGGAATGATGCGGGACGACAACGAGTTGGCGACGGGCGGCGGACGACGATGACGAAGATACTGCTGAAGAAGCTGAACGCGTGCCGCAGTCACACCATCCACGCACGACTCTGCTCTGCTGTTTCAGCTGCGGCTGCGGCTGATAGGGCTCGGCCCGGCACCCGGCTGCCTGCCGGCCCGTGCACGCCTCCTCGTCGGCACGTGCCCTGCTCATCGCGCCCTTCCGCTTCATCCCCGGCCCTTCCCTCCAGCGCGTAATGTTCTGCTGGGTTTCCGGCGAGTGCCCGATCACAAAATCGATAGCAGACTGCAGCAGCAGCAGCAGCAGCAGCCTAGTGCCACAGCGGTACTACTACTCAACCATAAAGTTGTCCGGTTCAGTAGGATTGCTAGTCGGCCGCTCGCCGAGCTCTTTAGATGTCCCCTCCAGCTATTAGAGTTTCAGTCAGCTGAACGGTCATTTGTCACCGCTGTTCAGTCAACAAAGATCGTCTTCTCTAATCTCCAGACTCCATCACCATTTTTGCATACTTACATGCAATAATATTCTAAGCCGAAAAGTTTTTTTCGGTACTTTCTACTATTTTTCAATATCTCTTACTAAAAGTACTAATTTGATCAATTTTATGCGCAGACATACACGTGATAGGAAAACTGGCAAAACAGCTCGTCACATCGAAAATGGTCACAATAGTGATTATTGGTACTGCCGTTGCCACTCTGATGCCACTCTGGCTTCGAAGGTTTGCCACATTGTCAACTAGCTTTCTGTGTTCGATTCTATTCTCTGATTGCAAGCCCCATCTTTCAAAGTTCATTTTCGTTCAGTAACTAATAATTTTTATTAACGTCGTCATGTCTTGAGTGGTTTCCGATAAAATCTCTTGAATTATGTATATATTTCCAAGCATGCAGCTGTGCCTCGTGGGCCATGAACTGTCCAAAATATCGCAATTTTTTGAACTGCCACCTTATTTCTGTTACAAAATTTCAAAAGTTTCCAAATGCTCCGTTTTACAACACATTCGTTGGTTGTTGTTATCGCAATTCAGTTCGTCCATCTGTCACACTAGTGATCCGCGCCAAAACGGAAATACGGTTTGCACCATACGATACAATAACGTCTAAGGTCTAAGGATTCTTCACGCCAAATTTTGTGGTCATATGTTTAGGGGTTCACCTCAGACAAATGCATTATTTTTGATGTTCATCACAATTGAAGACAACATTTTAACCGGTACGGTCCAGATCCATACGGTGTGGTCCTGCGTTACAGCTATAGTGTTGTTTTATAGGCCCTAGGGCATACGTAGCCTACGTCAATAGTTGCGAATTGTCGAATATTGAAATAAACACATTAGCATGAACAGCTTTTGAGCGTTGGCAAAACATGGTGACACGGTGGCTTAATGGTTAGCGTCGCGGTTTGCGTCCCAAGAGGTCGTGAGTTCGATCCTCCCCTATTCTGCAGTTGCTCAGTGAGGCGCGGCGGCTTGAGTAGCTAACAACTGTGATAGCTGCAATGTAGTGGCACTGGGCAGACTGCTTACTTACCGTGGTGGTGCCTAAGCCAACTCAGCCTCCCATCCCTCCGCGGTGGGTAGATGAGGATCAGCTTCAACTGGGAAGGCAAAGACAGGTATGGTTCATTTCATTCGTGGATAAACGCGTAAGCGTGCAGGTAAAACTGTGAAATCCCTCGACAACGCGTGCCATATATGAGCGCTTCTGTAGTGAGGTTCCTTCACTAAAGGGCGCTATATCAAGTAATTATCCTTTTACCCTGCAGTCTTCAAATGAATAATATGGTGCCATACCTACACTTTCTTCAACTGTACTGTGAACGTAAACTAAAATGTACAACGATACTGTGTCTCAAAAAAACATCTTATTTTGTAATCGGCTCTAACTTTGTCAAGCCTCAACCGAGTTTCAAAGTCGTTTCACTGCTGGAAGGTGTGAAATTTGCTTCCCATTAGACCTAAACTACGTTGCTGCACTACCTTTGGAGCTTAAAAGTTCAAACTTGCTGCAAATTTCGATAATAATGCAGTTCGATAAAAATGCAAACAATAACAAAGTGATTTTTACATGCGTCCATTTTATCGCATTTCGCTTACCTACTTCGGCTATTACTAACTTACTTATAACTTCATTCTTTGATTCTTATTAAGTATTCTTTAAAACAGAAAACTGTTTTATGTAAGCAGGCGTAAATGTTAACAGTGCTTTGCACACGTGGCATGCGACACTGTACGACTTCTCGAGCAAGTAACACCTCTTTCATTCGACTAGATGTGTGGCCATCGAACAGCCCTGACTTCAATCTAGTCCACTACAAGATATGGTATGTCACTGTGGTAATATTTGATAAATTCGAACTTGTGTCTTCCCAAACTAGTGCAGCAACAGATGCAAGGTATGATGGGAAGTAAGCAATATGAGGTTACACGTTTCGTGTAGCAAATTTCGTGCCCTTTCTAAGAGTGAAAGAATCTCGAAAATCGCTTAAGGTGTGATGTAGCTGGAGCCGATTACAAAGTGGGAAGTTGACGCGTGTATAAATAAACAGAAAATACAAAATACAAAATGTATAAAGTAGCTATAATACAAAAGTAATTAGGCTATGTCCGAGGGAAGCACAAACCTGCGCGCTGCCGCTGTTTTGCGACGGTGACCTTGAGATTAACCCAATGACATTGAAACTTAAAGATGACCTAGATATTCTAAAGATGTACCATCACACTGAAAATGAAGCTGCTGGCTTTAAGCATTCGAAACTTAGAGCTTGCATTGAATAAATACGAAAATATGCTCAGTAAGCTCCGAATTACTTCGAGCGTTATCGTAACAGATATTCCGATCAAGACCCAGCAATATCCGACCAGCAGTTTTTGAGTTGCATACTACCGCTTTTTTGCTGCCGTGACCTTGACTTTTGACCTATGACCTTGAAACTGAACAGCGACCTAGATATTCTGAAGATGTATCTCAAACTGAAAATGAAGTTTCTATATCAATCCATTGTAAAGGTATAGCCTGAGTTTAAAAAATACGAAAATAGCTAAAGTAAAGGTCAAATGTCACCAACTTCCAATCACTTCTAGTGTTCATTATGGTTCAAATTCCCACCAAGTTACATCAACTTCTAATCAATAGTTTTCGATATTTTCTGCAAACAGACAAACAGACGCACGGACAAACGCACAGACACCGCCAAAAGCAATACCTGCTCGCAGCATAGCTGGTTCGTAAGTGGCCATAAAAACCAACCCGTCTGCACGTGTTCAGCTGTACAAACTATACAACCTTTCAATCGTCGTTTCTTTCTATACAAGATGAAACCAAAACCTGATAAATGTGTTAAAATTTTATACAGAAATATTACGATATAATCGAAGTACCCAATAATCATTTTATACAATGGAAAAATACATTAGCGATGAAGTACGTGTTTGTGTCCATGACAGCTTCTCGCAGCAGCCAGAGCTCAGAGATATCGCTGTCAGGTTTATCATTTCACTTCGACTTCTGCTAGACCACCCTGTGTTGCCTTCTTGACTGCATATTAGCTCTGTAATTCTGTTCGGATCTGGCAGTCTGCGGTCGTGTCACACAAGTCTTCCGTTCAATCGAGTTCGTCTTCTGCATCTTGTACTGATCTTCAACAGAGCCGACAGCCCATTTCTTGATTGAAATCTCTTTACAAATACGTTTTGTACTTCATCCCTTACTTTGACAGACAAATTTAATAACAGATTTTTTCTTCGCACGTTGTCAACAAATTGGTGAATAAAAACTCAACAAAAGGAATAAATATATCTTATATTTACATTGTAAGTCGAAGTCAATTTTTCACGGAAAATAACGCCAACAAACAAAGCAGGTGCCGTGAAAGTTTCACGGAAGATCACAACAGAACACCGTCATTGTCAACTTATCTCCCATAAAATTTTCACGAAAAATATGGGCCTAACACCGAGCTAATTTAACATCATGGTGATGTAAAGTAATGCTAAAACTCCATTGTGTTTTCTGTAGAGTTGGGTCGTTTACATTTAGCAGTCGATAAATCTTTATAAGATCTGTTCAGAAGTTATGTCAATTTGTTAGAAATGATTTAAGCTTTAGAATGCATCTTGAACTTCTAACTTCATGGTAAAATATGATAATTGGCTCAATATAGGGGGTCGGTTTTTTGGCCCACTTGGTATTTATATATACGGCCACTACTGTAATGACTTATTCTGCTCAAGCACAAGAACTGATCGTGTAGTGCACATCGACTCTGCGCATTTGCCATTGTCGCTAATCAGTTCTTATCGTGTGTAGTTGTCACTACTGGTTACTTTTGCGGCAGTAAGCTTGGTTAAGTACGCCGATGATATTGCACATCACGTCGTATTCCCTGCCTGCTACGTCCAGCTGCAGTGAAATCAGAATCTTGTTTATCGATTGCAGCATGTGGCACGGCGGTGCTGGCAACCGGTTGTGACGGTCGGATGCGGACGGCGGGCGTGGCGGCGGCGATGGCGCTTACGAGCCTGTCGTCGGTCGAGATTAATTGGCGCCGGACGGATGCAGCCGCGGACGGCCGGGCGGTCGATGACTGTACGCCGGACGGGACCACAGTCGCCGCCCGCGCGGGACACCCGCCGAACAGGGCGACGTCGCATGCACGCAGCTGTGACCGAGCAATATTGCGTTGCGGATCCATTGCAGCAGCAGCAGGAGCAGCAGATCGCCGGCGTCATGACTGTCGCCAGCTGCCTGCCCAGCTCTACCGGACGGACCAAGCCGCCTGCCGCCTGCCCTTACACGGCCAGCGTCGATATATTTGCATTTGCCGGGACGACGGGACCGTACCGGAGTCTGCGACCGTACGACGCAAGGCGATGCCGGTCGGTCGTAGTTGTTTCGTCGCTCAGCAACGCTCGCATGCACGCGACCGGAATATAAATCGTCTCGACAACGAGTTGACGTCTGTGGGCGACGATGCTTGGGACAATGCTTCTGCGGCTGACAGAAGCATTCTGCGTTCTGGGTTCCGCACAACATGAACCAATCTCTCAGAAACATCAAGCCGACTCACTTCAGTGCAATGCAGTCGCGATGTTAAGACAGTTTAATGTTAAACGGTTTCATTTTGTTCGTCGTCGCCATCGTCAATATGTGAACATTTGTAGTAACGGTAAAAGTAGCCTCACGGGCTTAGCACCCGGTAAGGCGGAAAGTGTAGCGACACGCTGTTTCCAGTGGCCGCTGCATCACTGCATCTCATCTGCACGAGAGCGCTGGTCAGTTCTCTCATTCGCCGCCTTACCTGCGACCACGTAGAAACGTGGTCTACTCATCACAGCTGAGTTGGCAGCTGGTAGCGCCACAAATAAAACTCCGCCCTAGACCGGAATTGAACCGAGGACTTCTATTTGGAAATACAGTGTGTTAACCATTCCACTACCAGGGCAAGCATTTGATTGATTGAAGATAGGTCTGAATTCGCCTAATTCTAGTATTATTGGCTATTGTAGGCACTACTCCTGTAATGGTACATCCGTGTCATGGTGCAGTAAGACTGTAACTAGCAAATGTAAACAAAATAAAAAATTAACAACGTTTTTGTCAAAGTAAAAACATGATTGTGTGAATCGTCCAAATCACAAAAAAATTAAACGACATCGTTTTAACCTATTCTACAGACAAATAAATATACCTGATTCAAATACTGGATCGAATTGCATTTAATACTACCTAGTACATCCGGTACAATACAATGCTACTAACACAATTACGTAATTATAATGTACAGTTAGGAGTCATCCACAGCACATGGCGAAAAAGCCATTAGACTATGCTAAAATGTTCAGCACAGCAGCAGAGCAGCTCGTCTTGTAAGGTCACGTATAAACTTTTATACATCATGATGTCAAATACTGTGATTTTTGTCTGTTTTAAAGGCGCGACACTGTGTTATAAACTTAGAAGTTTTGAGATTGCTAACCACGTAACAGTGTATAATATATTTTGATTAACGTTGTTAACGCTGACGACAAAGACTGGAGACGAATAGAACATGTTCAAGAATAGCGAAGACGGACATGGCGTGGTAGACGTTGGTGGTCTATCGCAAGAAACTCGTCATCGCGTGCCGGTGGTCGGACCTCATCATTGTTGATCTATGTGCACCGAGGGACCACAGCCAGCTCAGTTGATCTGCATGTCGCCCAACTTAGAGCCAGCCAACCGCCCTCAGCTCTGCCGAGCCCACAACGTTCTTCGTATATTATTTTCAGGCCGGCAATAAGACGCCTGACGGAGCGGCGATGACGAGATTGCTGGAGTACAGTGTCATTATTCGACGGGATGGAGGGTCGGCGAGTTGGTGTCGGCATCTCGTAACGACCGTAAAACCGGCAGCCGCCGACAACCAACCAAACCACGCAGGCAACGATCGATAGAGTAGTTCGCCCGCCTGCCCGCCGCACAGCCGGCTGTCGTGGCCTTTTCCCGCTTGCCCCATCGTTCCTCGGACGACCGATCCTACGGAACGGGCCAACGAGCGTCGCGAACGTGACAGCAGATTGGGGCTCGCTCGGCCGCCGTTTTCGTCGCTGGCACATAAAATTCTCTACGTATAATGCACGTGTCACGCGGGGCATTAGACACAGAGGGAATGCAAAGAACCGAAAAACTAGAGCTGTCGGCAACAGCGGACGCGAGAAAGTCCATTGTTGGTCGGTCGACTGACCAACTATGATTGTTGTTTATGACTGTGACCCAGATTAGATTCTGAGTTGGCAGCCCGCCTGCTCGGCCACCTACTAAGAGTGAATGCAGAATCACGCCGCTGCCTTCAGAAAGTATCTAAGTATGCCAGACTGATTGAATTCACGAATCGTACGTCAGCGACACGAATGAATCACGACGAATCACAGCGGTGAAGGCAAACCGTAAATATTAATGAATGAACATCGCTACTTTCTTAACTGATCCAGGTTACGGAAATTATTACCACACAAGGTCAAACAGATTTCGAAAGCACCAGTTTCAGTAGCCATTGTCACTATCTGGAATTATCATCGTCTTGGTAAGTTTTAGTAACTGTTTGTCAGTGCGAGTTTGTTCATCAGCCAGCGTTTGGATGAGTGAGTAAAGGTTCAAGCCTTAATGTCCCACTCGACACAATATACCTAGGTCATTTCGGGGACGGATATCTGAACATTTTATACCACCATTGCTCATATGACAGTTCTGTGAAATACCCCTACACTATTTATCAGTCATGTGATCACAACCGAGCTCACACATATCTTATGTTTTCAGTTTCTAAACACATTTTTACACACATCGTATTTGTATACGCAGCAGTCAATAAAACATGACAGTTTACAGCCGACTGTACCTGGAAAACTGTAAAAGCGTGTCATACACTTGACAGTTGACTTGAGCAAATAATTCTCAACTGAAATTCGTACGATATTTTATAATTATGCAATGTTTCAATGGTGAAACTGTACTTAACATTTTAGCATAGTCTCGCATAGATCACAAGCAGACGATATAACTGCTTTTCACTTTCACCGAAATAGTGTGCGTTGGCCAGTTGGGAGTAATTAGTTACTCCATTTCTCGCATGCAAGCTGCACCAACCAAAACTACAGCTAGATTTAATTATTCTAACAACAGCAACGCCATCTTCACTTCTTATATTGAAACCTTCCGAGAGTTTGTCACTAGGTCATAAATTACTGTGATCATCCCACCGCGTTGCTGAGGATGCTTTTGTTTTTGCTGCTGCTGCAGCTGTAGGCCTAGCTGTGGCAGTGCTATTTTTCTGCAGCATCACCAGCATGATCACTAATCCGCAATGCTTGCAGATGTATAGCCTATATAGGCTATACATCTGCAAGCTGTCATTCGGCCACTGTTAAAGAAAAGCGGTTTGGAGGCCAGTGAGATGAAGAATTTTAGGCCAGTGTCGAGTTTGTCTTTCCTCTTTAAATTGTTAGAGAGAGTCATTCAGTGTCGACTCCAGGCGTTCCTTGACAGTAACGACATGATGCCAAACATGGCTGTCATTCGCCCACTGTTAAAGAAAAGCGGTTTGGAGGCCAGTGAGCTGAAGAATTTTAGGCCAGTGTCGAATTTGTCTTTCCTCTCCAAATTGTTAGAGAGAGTCATTCAGTGTCGACT
>Ga0126335_1001127_pt1 | contig 14446 bp, 10 predicted proteins | sample OlaspJWI45metaG_FD_108409 | JGI IMG/M metagenome (GOLD analysis project Ga0126335, IMG submission 108409) | Marine gutless worms symbiont microbial communities from Oahu, Hawaii - Olavius sp. 1 OAHU.JWI-45 metaG | ecosystem: Host-associated > Annelida > Digestive system > Unclassified | place... | reverse complement strand
CCTGACGTAGTTGGTTAAAGGCACAGTTGGCCCTGACGTAGTTGGTTAAAGGCACTGGCTGTTAACTTGAGCCGGCCGACGTTCTGTACTACAGTTGGCCCTGACGTAGTTGGTTAAAGGCACTGGCTGTTAACTTGAGCCGGCCGACGTTGGGCTGTATGCTAGCTTAATTGGATTTTGTCCTTGCCGACTCAAAGTGCCAGTGCGATGAGCTCCACCCAAAGGACCATGGGTCCTTGGGTCTATGCGGAATCTTCTGTTCTTCTTCTTCATTACACTTGTTAGTTATTAAAATCTAAGATTTTCAAAAATTGAAATCTATGACACCTTCACTGAAATTTTCCATAATTTTACAGTACAGTTAGATTAAATCTTGAGGTGCCATAAATGCTGTAATTTGTCGTGTTGCATGTTGCATTACCCTTGGCAGCAAACAGCATGTGACATTTGCATTTTAGGCTACATCAGATTCCTATGATGAGTGTTTATAAACATTAAACATTAACGTCGGTGTGATAGTGGTTTTGATGCAAGCAGGCTCAAGGAATCACCACACTAGAAATTTTAACTGATCATATTTTAGGATGTCACATAAGGATGGCTTCATAATATTACATACGTTCAGTATTGTTGCAACTTGCAATAAGGAATGGCAGGTACAGTAAAGCTTGCAGCGTGAAGTATTGCAGAACATTTGATTGGTGTAAGAGACAGTTGCTGTGATGGTAGTTACTGCTTGGTGCCTGTCTGTGAAGCTCTGATGTAAAGTGATTATGATTGATGTCGTTAATTGAAGGGAATGCAAGCGTACAGTTGGAATCTCAACCACTGACATGGTTGGCAGGTCAGCACTTACTTACTAACTTTATTGCCTTCTTCTACATACCATGTTACTTATGTTGATGAATATTTTGCTCTCTGCACATAAAAAGTTTGAGTTGCACTTGAAAGGTTTAGAATGAAATGAAGGTGATGCGATGATGATGATGATGATGTATATCAATTTTTGTTATGTTATTTGATTATTATTTTTTAATTTTGCCTATCATTGTCTTATCTCGTTTTCTGCCTGTGTGATATAGAAGTACATTATGTAGTGTGTAGACTTGTAGCTTCACGTTTTGTCTCGTGTGTTTGTCTTAACTTTGGCCAGCTTTGTGTTTGTCGTTTATTGTGTGTTTGGTGCATACTTCATTTTGTTACTTTGACTTTGGTTCAGTATCGGTAAAACTGATTGCCTTGAAAGACCCATCTCCAAGATGACCTGTTGTTTGTCGAGTGGAACATCAAACCCGGCTAACTCAGCTCTGTTACTCTGCTGTGTGTAGAATGCTGCTGGTGACCAAGACACATCATGAACGCGATGAAACTAAAGGTCCCGACAAACCTACATTACAAGATATTGGACAGGTTATATCTGGCCTTATTGAGAAGTAAAATTTTGAAATTTGAAAGGAAGTAGACAAATGCTGTGGCTGTCGAATTAAAGCATTAACAAATGCAGTAAACACATTAAGGAACTAATCTAGATGAAAAGAGTTAACATTGGTAAAAAAAATTTGTGCGAGGATTTAAAAACATTACAAACCAGTATAACTACCGTTTGATGCATTACCCTTCAATAAAACTATTTGTTTAACGATCAGTATTTACTCCAGCTGCAGCATTACTGTAATTTTGTTAAAAGTTTATGCCTGAAGCTGTTTGTATGCCATAGCATCAATTTATTGACCATGTAAAAAATAAGCTGATAACAGGTTTTTTTTGTTAATTCCTGGCTATTGGACTATTGTCCTTTGATGATATCCACCAGCTTCTCAGACAACACAAATAAACAGACAGTGAATAACTATATTAACATGCAGTTATAATTATTTGATATACTCATATAACTAAGTATGTAACACTGAATGCTGTTTCTGTGGCAGCCAGTCGAGCTTATTGTCGTTTGCAGTTTATCTATGTAGTCTTTAAACAGTGAATATTTAATTTATTTGTATTTATTTTGTATGCAACTATTACACTGAATGTGTGTGAAATTGTAGGATCAGACAGCACACAGCCCGTACACTGGGACAAGCCAGTTCTTACCAACTACAAAGAGAATTGCTCAGTTTAGCTCAGGGCACGAACCTAATCCTGGTGATAGGATTGTCTATGTCGCAGGAGCCTTTGATCTCTTTCGTATCTTTTATTACAGCTTTTGACTTTGAAATGTCTTGATTTGTCCGTGACTGACTGTTGTTTGGCAGCAAACAGCATGTGACATTTGCATTTTAGGCTACATCAAATGCATTAGAGTGGATATAATCTGTTGTGTCTGACAATCCTATGGCATGGTGTGTCTGTCTGTCACGCACCTGCATCCTGCAAAAGTCACTGCATGGATCAAGGTCCTGTAGAGAGTCCTGGGAGCTCAAGGAACTGTATTGGATGGGAGTCCCACTTTTCCATGTGGATTCAATGTAGCCTTTGACATTTTACTTTAGCCAATTTTGAGATTTTATATTAACGTCTGTAGTGCTAATTGTTCGAAAAGAACTTGGATTTCAGAAGCTTGGAATGTTAATTATGTCATACAGTACCACCATGCAGGTGACGGTCATTAGCTACGGCAGATATTGTTGACTTGTTACAGACTGAGTGGTGAACGTTGGCATATCTGGTGGGTTAGAAAGTGTTGTGTCGACCCCAGAAGCTGTAGATAGGCCCACTCTGATTCTTGGTTTAATTGCCTAAAAGTTAGCTATACCAGATTTCTGTTTCATTAGGTTTTATTTTGTATAAGTTATAATTTTTGTAATAGTTTAGGTTCTTTGTGTTAGTTTGTTTTTAGATTGTTTTTATGTTCATAGATTTTTGGGGGTAATTTTCTCTTTCCTTTGTCAGTGTCATGCATTGCGAACAGTCACCAGTTTTGACACTCGACCACCACTGCCTGTTTCATTGTGTACATGGTGTGTATCATCATATGCATAGCTTCACTGAAAGAAAAGGAGAATACAACCACACTGGGCGCCATGGCGGGCCAGCTATCATCATGTCCCATGATCGATGATACCTTGCTTACTTTGCTGATGTTGCTTAACACAAAATTAAGACATCGGTCACGTTGACTTTTTGGAGAAGGCGCATGAGTTGGGTGATTACATCATTGTGGGCATTCATTCCGACCCTGTAAGTGAAGCTCGATGTCTTACTAGTTGTTTCACAATTTTGTTTTATTGTCATTTAGTAATAGAACAGTTGCCGATGATAATGTTTGCATTGTAGGAAAGGACATTGATTAGTTTCTGTAGTTTAGCACCTAGGTTCTGCTGTTAAGGCTGTCTGTCTGTGCAGCAGCAGTCAGTAGTCACTTCAGTTGTATTAGTAGTAGTTGGCAGTCTGTCGATGGGAGACCTCATAGTCTGCAACTCAGTGTGACATCGTGAAAGCGGGTGTTAGGCTTAGTTGGCTGTATTAATAAACTGTTTCTTTTGTGTTACTTCTCGTTGTTATTATTACTAGTAGGAAATATATATCAGTAATACCAAAACACATCACTAAGATGGTGAAAGTCACGGAGTTATTGTTGTATTTTGTCCATGTTGCTTCTGCTGTTTGATTTTATCGTATTAGAATAGTGAGATTGGCTTCAGTATATGTTTTTTGTTACTGCTTGTTGTGCAGCCATGTAATTCTCATAAAGTTTGAAATTTTGCTTTGCAGTATAAATGTATAGAGTATGGAATTTATTTGAAAGTATGACTGTAATTGCTAGTTGAGGTGAAGGTGTTAGGTGTCTGAACATATGCTTTGTAATGAAAGTGATTTGCATCTTCAAGTGCAGTGTGCATGCTGAAATGGAGTAAATTTGATACATTTAATTTGATATGTTTAATTTGATTGAAAATCTGTTGAAAATACTTCGGAGGAATAATTGTAATCATACAAAATGTGCAATAGATTGTTTTGTGTTGTGTGTAATGTGAAACGTTGCAGGTCGTGAACAGTTACAAAGGTGCAAACTATCCAATTATGAACCTGCATGAACGAGTGCTGAGCGTCCTTACAAACAGAGTAATTATTTTGTACTGTATGTTCTTAAAAGTTAATTTTATTCTGTCCCATAGCTATAGCAGTTAATTGATCTCACACTGATGTCGTGTGGTCATCACTATCGTCGAGTGGTTGCTGATCCTGGAGTACAGCTGTTTCTTCAACACGATGCCAGCGGAAACATCTGTGTGATATGCCAGGTTGAAGAGAGGCTGATGTTCCAAGTCTTGAGGTCACCCTCGAGTGACCACAACTGCAAGTCAGCTACTAAAGCAGTGTTGGAAGAAACTATGGAATTGATAATGCAGTCATTTTGTAACAGCTTAAATATATCATTTTTAGCTCAGCTGGCTACAGATTAACTGAGCTTATCATATGGAGTGGCTTGCTGGAGTCTGTCTGTTAACCAGGGTGTCGGAAATCATAACTGCTGGACGTAGAGACTTGTTATCTTGAATGCAGAGCCTTGCAGTGAGGTTGACAATAATTGTACTGACCAATCACAAATCACGTTGGACTAGAGTGCGATGTTGTGGCAAGAGGCATATGCAGACAGCTCGCCATAGCTTTTTATTTGGTTGTTATATTGACGTGTAGTCTTCACGTATTTGTTTCTATCACACTTGTTCTGCACATGCAAAACACACTTTGTTTTGGGCGAAAAGTGCACACACTTTAATGCACTTCATTCTGGGAATGCACTTCACAGTTTTCCAGGTGAATTTCATTGTAACTAAAATTTTATGCACTGCACAACAAATACTGTACTAATTTATTGCGTGTTACATTACTGGTGCCTTCAGTGCTTTGATGCTGTTGGTTGGGCGGCAGGAAGGGCATCCGGCCTGTAAAAAACCTTGGGGGGTTGTAAGGGTGGGAGCGCCGTTAGTCCGGTTGGGGTGGCGCCCACCAGTACTGTCGGTACCTCTGCCTCCATGTTTCTTCTGGTACTGGCCTACCCGGGTTATCCTGAAACAAAGGCCGTTAAACGATTGTTGTTGTTGTTGTTGTTGTTGTACATTACTGGTCAGACATCATGTGTACACAAGTTTTAGCTATTCTATGATTCAAGCTTTATGTACTCTATGTTAAGCTGACGTCATGCAGACGTGAATGTTTGTTTATTTGCGACCAGGTAGCTTCTTTCGTTTATATTTTAACTTTCAAGACGTATATACAGCAGAGAACGTAGCTTAAGATTGATTATGAATACACTTTTTGGCGCACTTTATTTACACCATAAACGTAAATATGTAGAACAACTGTGATTTCTATCAGCATCTTTAAAAGCCATTTCTTGACTTCCAGTCTGGTTTCATCCTTGAGTTTTTGCTGACTCCAGCTAACTGGAACATGTGCTCGTGCTGTGTAAAAGATGTTTTAGTTATATCAACTGGTCCAGCAATGGACAAAGCATCAAAACTGGTCTTGTATAATTTAATGACTGTGAAACTCTAATCTTCAGATGGCTGCTACTTTACTTTCAGTTTATATGACTATGCGTAAATGCACCTCCAGAACTACAGTGAGTCAGTTAGTGTAAGGTTTGTCTGTGACAAAGTAAATTACTGCTGAAATCTGTGAAACATATTTAAAACAAGTTTAAACTCCTTGTTGACAGTTGTTATGCTTTATATTTTTGTATACAAATTAGTCAGAATTGAATTGTGATTTTAGTGAGAAAAATCGAGCTAATCATGCAGAAGCTGTGTGTCTGTGTCTGTTAACCAGGGTGTCAGCAGTCGTACCTGCTGGACTTGTAATGTTGCGTGCAGAGACACACTGAACAATCCTGATGGTTCAGACTAGGTCACCCTGACCTGCATAAGCTAGCTGAGCGTCACTGCCCATGGGCAGCTTGTGGCTTTTATAGTTGACTGAGAAAATGCTGCTGCTGTGTAATTGTAGTACGTGTCTGAGGTGGTGATTGGTGCGCCATACTCCGTGACTGCAGACATGATGGATCACTTCAAGGTGGACGTTGTGTGTCACGGACAGACTTACATACATCCTGATGCCGACGGCAGCGATCCTTATGCAGTATGTTCTGACGTTTATTGCGAGTATTTTTAATAAGTTTGTATACATACAATTGTTGCATATTTGTGCAGTTTTTATCTGTTGATTTGCCCCATGAGATGGTCTGCAATGGCTGTGGAATTGGCTCCGTTTCCTGGTCTGATGCCGTGAATTTCATAAACACTGTTTTTTGGTTTTTATGCCTGTGTTGCCTAGATTGACACCGAATCATTATGTTATCAGGTATTTACAGTGTCTGTCAGTGATTTTGCCTTTCTGTCTCCCAACAATGTAGCAATAGAGGAAATTTACTTGATGTGAACGTGTGGCAAATGGGAACATGCAGTGGTTGAAATTACCTGTTTTTTATGTCAAGTTGGTCGAGCGTTGGCTTAGTAATTGTGGTTGCTGTGTGCGTGACAGGAGCCAAAGCAACACGGCAAGTTTATACTGGTAGACAGTAAGAATGATGTTACAACAGAAGGCATAGTACAGCGCATCATTGCTCACCGGTTTGCTGTGTCTTATCTCTTATCTCCCTGCATTTTTATCTCTGTTTGACAGTAAACAAACTAACAGGTACGCACAGGTTCACAAGCGAACACTGATGTTTGACCCGCAGATACTAAACACACTAAGCAGGTGTGAAAGGAGCCAAGTTGGCTGATGAAAATCCCGTCAAAAACCTTCTTTGTGTCAGACGTTGACGAATGTGGCAGTTTGCTGTTAATCACACTCGTTGTGTATGGCACTGCTTAGTAACCTTGGACAATTTACTTATACCAGTGACCAGTGTACCTCTTATCTCATCTCATCTTCATATAATATGGTGTTGACATGTGCAACTATTATAAAAAATAAACTAAAATAGAAAAATATTGGAATATTTGCATTTAAGCACACTATACATTTTTTCTGTCATATAGCAATGTAAATTGGTGCTGGCCTAAGTCCTGGGGAGTGAACAGACACATCATGCAGTGCGCTAGCCCCATATCCATGGTCTCGCAGTGAAAGCTGGTATCTGGCTAAGAGCTACTGAAACAGAGATCAACACTGTCTGTCAGGCTTAGGCAAGACTTTACATTAAATGAATCAACTGTTCAACTGTTTAGATCCATTTGAAACATGAATGCAGCCTGTGCACAGCATTGACAATGAGAACGAGGATGTTTTGACTTGTTGTAGGTTAGAGTATGAGATGCGTAATCAGAAGAAAGAGGAAAAAGAGTTAAAGATTGCTAATACGGTTTGCAGCAGTAAAAGGCAGTAATGGCTTACTAACTGATATTTTTGTGTAACTTACATTAACTTAAACCAAAAATAGGTGACCAAACTAGAAAGCATTTGATAGAACTTTCACAGACTAATTTGTAACTATTTTTGCATTAATTGCTTTCAGTGATCACCTACCCTGGTGTCATGTCATGAGCATGAGCATAAATGATCACCAACTTGACAGTAGAATCCAAATGGCAAGAAAATGTCTTGAAAAGTAGTTCAGTTTGGACTGCAGAAACAGCAACTTGTCCCGAGTTTTATCGGACATGTGATAGCGGTGTGCACATAAAACTTGTGATGCGATGCTGAACAGTCATTCTGCTGTAGCTGCTGAATGTAGCAGTAATTTTATTTAAACTGTCGAGTTAGCACAATCTTTAGCTCATCTATCTAGAACGTAGGGTGTATGAATGGTGTCTGTGTCTGTCAACCAGTGTGCCGCACGTTATAACCACTGGATACAGAGACTTGTTATCTTGTGTTCAGAGATGTATATTGACCAACCCTGATCACAAACAAAAAACTCGACCACCCTGAGGTACTTGAGCCAGCTGAGCACTCACTGCCCATGGTGGCTTGTTTGTACTTAAACTCTATATGTAACTTTATGGTACAGTTAACTTTTTAGCAAACTTTTGCCAGTCACTGTTGATAAGTAGGAAATACATGCACACACACACACACGATGCACAAGTTTAACACTGCATGGCTTCATGTTATTGCATCTACTCAGTGTCGTAAACTGACATTTGTCTGTCTGGACATTTGCCCCAGACTTATTCCCAGGATATGCTGGGTTCTAATTTCTTGTATTCTCGCTGTAATGTTCCAGGTGTGAGCATCTCTGGTGCAAGTCTGGTCAGTTGTAGGCGTTAGGCTTGACCACCTTGACCAGAGATCCAAGAAATGACTTCGCCCCTAGAAAAAGGACAGATTTCCAGCGGGGTGCATTTGTCCCCCGATAGGGACGAATGTTTGGAGGGGCGTTTGTATTCTGTGCAGATGTCTGTTGGTGATTGTCCATCTGCCTTGTACACTATGCATTTATGTCTGTTACTCTATGTTACACTATAGAGCTTTTTGTCTTTCTCTGTGGTGTGTTTTATCTGCGTGTCCACTGTCTGCGCCGTGTGTGCATTTAGTTACTCAGTATTTGGATTGGCGCAGGAATGTGATTTTATTGTGTTATTGGTATTTGCAACTGAGAGTATAGATTAGTCTTCAGTCTTTTTTCCCATTCCGAATGGTTGAGTCCCATTCCCGCTGCCAGGTTTTATTACCATTTCCCTCCTGCTGCCAGTTCTATGCTACTAGTAATATTCATCGCGCCTGTTGCTTTTTTCGTCCACTATGCGTATGAAACAACTGACACTGAAGGCAGAATCACACTCATGCACAATGTTATTTAAAAGTAGCCTAAATTAGGCAACTTTTCCTCAGTGTGGGTCTTTCTCACAATAGTGTACGTAGGCTTATTAGCTGTGGGAAAATGGGAAAATGTAAAGTTTTCATTCCCTCCCTTTCCCACAAGCCATTCCCATTCTCTCTCTCATTCCCATTTTCAGTGTAGCCCTGGCTTTGGTTGCCAGTGAATATGTTAGGGTCCTGATACTTTGATGCCTAATCTGCATCAGACGCTGGTGTAAAGTTGGACTTTAAATGTTGAGATGTCCTGATATCTATGAAATTGTGTGTGTTCCCATTAGTTTATTTAGATCTGTCACTGCTTCCAACTCGTAGTTTCGTAGAAGACTAAATTGTGTGTGTGTTGATTGTGCTGTCCTATCTCTGTCTTTGTGTATTACGTGTACGACTGATATAATAAATAATACTTAATGTGCACTACATATATGCATCATATATGTTTCCAGTCAACTCGGCCCTAGGTCAACTTGTTCCCAAGGCAAACCCACAATGCCAACACTAATTCTGACTCTAACCTTAGTCGTAACCCTTGGGAGTGAGTTCACTTGCGGTCGAGGTTGATTGCCACCACATTGTATATATGTGATTATGCGTTGTGACCCAGTAAAAATTGAGCCACTTTTATTTTCTATATATCTCTTACATTTGTTCAAACATATTTTTAAAATTGTAATAATTTATTCCCCACATATATTTGTCTGCATATAGCAGTGTACTGTGTGTCAACATTGCTGTTAGTTATGATCCACTACAGCTGCTGTTTTAAAACTACAAGGAAAACTAATCTCGATAGAAAGTTAAGTATTTTTCGCTGTTTTAAAATAGCAGGTATTGTGGACCTCACTAAACAGTGTTCATGATGTACAGTACAGAGCTACATGCACAAATATTTTGGCAGTAAATTATTTTAATATTTTATCTCGACAGATGTAAGTGCTATAAAGAGAGCAGAAGTGGCGTTGACTGGAATGCTGTGTCTGATGGATTGGATTGTATCATATGCAAGATTTTATTGTTTCAATTGTAAACTAATAATTTCGATGTTAATCTGTAGGTGAACTGACATTGTACAATAAGGGGTTGATTCCCATCCTATTGGGGGTACAAGTGGCATCTCTCCCGACCCCAAAATTGACAACTGAATAATTGCATGGTTTTAATACATGTATTCAAAATAATATGACTGAAGTGGTGGTGTTCAGGCGTATTATGTGTGTTTGTGTTTTTGAACATATTCTTTAGGTTGGTAAAACATTTATATAAAAATTACTTCAAACTCAACCTGACAATAATTATTTACCTTGACGTTTCGATCTCTGTCAGAGACCTTGTTCAGTTCTTCTTCCAGTTCTTGCCACAGTAGTGATGCGACACGGTAAGAAATCGGTCGTATGTGTGGCTCAGCGTGTAGCTGCCCTTGTCCAGGTTCACAGAACACCGTCCCTCTTTTCGGATGTGTACCACTTCCTTAGTCCACCTGGTACTTCTGTCAGACTCCAATGTGTGTGTGTCTGTGTTTTTACATGTATTACGTAACAATGGAGTTCGACTGTTTTCTGTGTTTCTTGTCAGATTGGTTCAGTCCAAGCAGTTAATGAGATACAGTAGCATGCATGATGGAGCTGGCATTAGCAAGATATTTTGTATGATTCTAAAGCTGAAATTCACAGAACCAAAAGCTGAAGGTTACATTATTAGAATCAGTAGCGTGTGGTTTTTGTACTTGCTCGAGTATAGAGGCATTGGCCTGTGCTCGTAACTTCTCTACGTCTTGTCAACGTTACAACTTAGTGGCATTATTTTTAACTTGAGCATTGTCCATCAGATGCACCATGAACTGTTGTTATTGTCATTTTCCGTTAACCATGTAGTGCCTACGACATTGTCCGTCATTGTAGCATACAAGTAACTGTGTTGCTTAGCCACTGTTGCCAGGCATTTGGAATTTATTGTATGTTCTTTAAACTGGTCACAATTTTGATTTATTTGGTGTTCTTAGTAACTTTTCTACTGTAATTGTTGTTATTTTGATAGGCATTATAATTTACAAGGAACAATAACATTGCACGTTGGTCAAATTGTGCAAGAGAAAACCAGCACTGAAAATTATTCTCACTGATGCTTCATCCCAGTAGCTGCAACTGTACACTGTTGATTGCAGAAGCTGTGCGGTGGGCTCAATCCATTTTCTTGCTGGACAGTATAAAAGGCTCTCAGACCAGGCTTTCGTTCATGTTTAATATTTTATAAATTAGTAATTTGTAGGTGTCTTATAGGTTTTTGTGTTTGTTGGTTTTCCAGTTATTTTGGCGTTTGTGTTTCACAGTCATTATTTGGCTGACAGTACCAGTGCAGCTGACTGCGTGGAAAGACCATCTCCAAAATGGCCCTCTTATGCGTTCAGTAGACTATGTCATAAAACTCTGCATTCACTTACTTGAAAGGTTATACCCTTTAGAAGATATCTGGGCTTATTGATGCAGATTACAAGAATGTTGAAATAACTGACAAACTGCATTTCAGTTTAAATGAATTTATTTGTAAACAGTTTCTTGCTTAAACGTTTTTGCATCTCGCATCTCCTTGTATTGTTGCTATTATTGCAAATGTCTGTAATTTAATTTTCTGTAAAGTGCTGTGTATCGTGTATTATGTTGCATATTCAAACCAAATATTAAATTACCGGTAACAAATTACTGCACCATTATCGTTGTTTTATTGTGTTGACCAAACGGGCGCCGGGCTCATAGGTCTTACGTTCTGACTGTCCCGGGAAAGACGCATGCGCCTGCCTTTATGCGGAGGAGGCTATTGCCAGTGAGGCACTTCCACGTGCCGAAACGCGAATAGCACAGTGCCGATGACGTAATGCTTACGCATGGAGCTTGTACCGGGTCAAGATGTGTCACAGTGCCGAAACATGGCGCGATTTGGTGCCGGTGTCGCGCTAACATCTGTCCCCATGATGAGGATCAATCCCCCACTGACACATCATCCGTAGTGCGCGTGATGCGTTATCCCCCGTGTAAAATATATCCCCATTTGGAATAGAAGTGTTTTGCTGAGGATCTTACCAGAAATCATCTCCTACTGGGTGGATCAGTAGTGTAGTGGCTAGGATGTCGGACTTGCGACTCGCGGTTGTGGGTTCGAATCCCGGTCACCGCATTGCCGGTTTTTCTGAGGTAGGTGACCGTTTCTTATGGGTAAACTATCTTGGGATGTAACCACCACCTAGGTCAGCTCAGCCTTGCAACCCTTCGTGGTCGCTAAATCGAGTACCAGCTTCGGCTGGAGTAAAGGCGGGAAAGTCACCTCTGCCGGGTGGCAGGTAACACTGATCCCATATCGTATGTGATTTCCCGTAGCGGTGAGGTTCGTTACTGCTATACCCTTCTTTACCTTTACCTTTTACTGTGAAGAATCGTCCGTACTATTTTGTTGTATTATCGTCGTGCAGACTTCGATTCAAGACTTATTTATTTAAGACCGAAACTGAGACCAAAGCTCTGAGTGGTAAAGAAAAATCGTCGCTAACAAACATTAAACTTGTACAATAAATGAACTTACCTGAATTTCATGTGCACGTGTGTACAGCATCGCAATTTAAAAAAACGCCGACATATAGCAACCTTGAAAAACAACAAACGAGTGAGTGTCGAGGCTTAACGTCCCACTCGACACTTTATAGGCCATTTCGGGGACTATTTGTACAGTCCAGATGACACAACCAGCAGCGTCAAAGCACAGAAGGAAGCCAGTTAGCCACTGAGATAAGCTTAAATCCCACCAGAACCACTCCACCGTGTTACAATACGAACTGTAAGCAACCGCCTGTAGGGTAAGCACAGCGTAAGGGTCCCAGTGTGACAAAAACTCAATCTGCTAGACCTATAAGCTGCCTACATACAACATCGTATGCAACAAGAGTGTTGCACAGTAACATAGTAACTAGAGCAGCTGTGTTAATGTTCCCTCTTTTACTCCAGTTTATCACTAATCAGATGAGGCCGCGGAGGTTGAGCGGTGCCTGGTTTAGTGGCCTATAGGACATCAGGCCAGGAGACGGTGTGGGTCTGTTCTAAGCCTCGGAACCCACACGGGTACTACAACTACAAGCTAGTAAAAAGTAAGTAGGTCCTTATGAACTTTCCGCAAGCATCAGCAGTTAACCTTTGTGGCTGCAAATGCGCTCCACAAAAGTGGATATGGAGGAGTAGAGAAGACACCCGACAATGGATGCCTAGCGCCGCTGTCTGGCAGCTGATATTACCTTGCTAATCTGTTTATGTTATGTTATGTTCGTATGATGATTTGTTTTCTATTATATGTACTGGTATTGGTTAATGTCACTACGGACAGACACTGGCCAAGGTTACTGTCCGGCTTCGCTTATCGCCCTCTGACTAAAGCTCGGCCTCGGCATATAGGCAGAATACTCGGAGCTACGCTACGCTACGCTCCTCGTATTCGACCTCAGGTCTTGGCCGACCTTTGGTCTTAGGGCGATGACGCCAGCCGGACAGTAACCATAGGTGTAACTACATTGAGGTAAGAGGAGGCAATTGCCTCCTCTTGATTTCTTGATTTTTTCTATGTTGATCTAAAAAAATAACAGAACTTCCTACACACTAAACGTATCATCGCATTTCTAACATTGGCGACGCAAGTTCTTGAGGTCTTTACTTAGGCCATTGTAAAAAGTTCTTATGTTAGTTCTGATTTTTCACAGTTTGACTTACTTCGCCGAAAATCGAAAATCGAATAGGGGATGGGAGAGGGATGGGTTGCCTACTCTTGAAAGGAGGTCTGGCCTCTGACAGTAACCTTGGCCAGTGTGAGGCGACTGAAAACACGGGAGTGGAAAACAGAGAGAGGTCAAAAATGGGGGGACGCGGGAGCGGAATGGTCGTTGTAGTCGCCATTTGCTGCTGTTGGGATAGGCGGCAGGAGTCTTAGGCCTATAATGATGTAGATACAAGTCGGAAACTGTCAAGATAACAGCCGGCAGTTTCAAGCAAGGCAGGAAAACCTTAACCAGCGAGAGTATCACAGGATATTGCAGTAGACACAGTCCGTGGGATAAAGCCGACTTACTGCATGTGGGCGGAAGTAAGCGGATAATGTTCGCCCGGTCGAAATCCCTACTCGACGTCGTTTGTGAAAAAAATGACCGAATTACTCTAAATCTATCGATATGAATTAGCTTAAAGCGGCTTTTACACCTACATGTACCGTACGTAGCGTAGGTGTAATGTAAACGCGTGTTTAATAAATTAATTCTGTCGGATAGCATCGTAGCCTGCAGCAAATCTTGCCAGCGCTACTATATCACAGCCCCTATAGGTCTACACACGCAACAGTGCAAATTCGATGCCAGAATGAAGATTTCCATGCCATTAGTTTCATTTGGTAGGCCAGGCCTACCTCTATGTTTGTTCTAGCTCAATATCTTGAGAGGGTACGCTGGGTAATTATTAGGGCTTCTGCCAGGGCTAAAGCAGAGGACAATGTGTCTGGCACGTGTCATTTTACATTCTATGGGCTATTCTAAGCTTAAACGATGTACATACATAGCAATAAAGAAATTGATAAAAAGGTGAACGTATCTAAAATAGCAAACAACATAAACACGGTGGGTGATGACACGTACCGCAGCACGGTGTAACAGTAGGCTAAT
>Ga0126335_1001126_pt1 | contig 14446 bp, 13 predicted proteins | sample OlaspJWI45metaG_FD_108409 | JGI IMG/M metagenome (GOLD analysis project Ga0126335, IMG submission 108409) | Marine gutless worms symbiont microbial communities from Oahu, Hawaii - Olavius sp. 1 OAHU.JWI-45 metaG | ecosystem: Host-associated > Annelida > Digestive system > Unclassified | place... | reverse complement strand
TTCGTGGTAGACTGAAGACCGAGCTTTTTTCTCGCTCATACAGCTGTTCCGACTAGTACCATCAACTAACGCGTCGACTATTACGTGACTCTTTTTTAACTGTTTACGTGTCTTAGGACTATACGCCACGTTAAAGTTAATTCGTCCATCATCATTATCATCATCATCATGAGGAGTCTCTACCTTAAAATCTATCCGTTCAGCTGTTTTTTCACAGTCCGATCGCGTGACACATATATTGGCTGACTGACAGACGGCCGGGAGCATCGATCGTAATAGTCCGCATTTCATGCATTCGATGCGGCCCAGTTAGCAACTACCGAGAGAATACACAAATGTCAGTACTAGGACAGACAGATGATATTCGGTTAATACACCACCAAAGCAGACGGACGTAGGCTTTTTTCAGCAATATCCCAACGCCGTGCAATTTTGTCCGTTCATCTGTATGTGTCTTTCTGTCTCCGTATCCGCATTTCGTAGCTGCGTGAGTGCAATATAGATGCAAGATAAGACATAGTTTCCATCGAATACTAACAAGATATCGCACGTGATCTATCGAACCGTTTCATAGCCGACGACCGTGTGCGACCTCCAAAAATCACATTTGCTACATAAACCTCTACAAACTTCTGAAGCCAATGTTACGACAGAATAGAACACGTATCACCAACAGAACGAATCGCAACGATCAGATATCACGCGAAACTACTACAGGACATGTTGTATTTCTGCCGTCGCAATGGAACGACACAACTGCTACTATAGCTTTACTACAGGACGGTTTTGCTCGCAAAACCCTATAGTTGAAAGTATTCGCACTCAGAAATGGCAAGCATGGGCATAGGTTGGAAGCAGATAAGAAGATGGTCATCCTGACAGCCAGTTTAGCCTGTCTACCCGGTTGACCCATTTGTGAATCAGACTCCATGCTGCGTTGTCCTGTCCGAATACCGGGTCACCATTTGATATCAATACTGTTAGCACGAAGCAGCGATGTAGAGGGCGGGCAATAATAGTAAGTCCCTACTGCATTATCAATAAATCGTCGTAAAATCTGCCAACTAAGCTAGTTTTTCGTTAAATGTGAAGCCAAACAAGCGTTATAATATTACAAGTTGATATTAAGTAATCTATTGATTAAATATTCTATGTATGACGTAATGTGCGACCAAAGTTTATGTAGTGACGCTGCAATAGGCCTATAGTCGCAGAGAAAGTCAGTCGACATTACAACGCAATCTCCATGATTTGCTCAAATTTCCGTGGACTTTTGTGGGTGCCGGAAGCATCTTCTTGACTGCAAATGAGCTCTTCTACCTTTGTGATGTTGACTGACTGACGTTCTTGTTGACCTGGGACGTCCGTCCAATTTTTCGATCACCGCTCTCAGCTGCATCAATTTGCCTTAACCAGGTATCCAGTCCACTCCTTAACCAATATTTAAATGAAAATTTATTTAACAGTTTTTCGAGCTTTATTTTTCTTTTTTTCTGGAGTTTGCAATTAAGATTTTATAGTTTACACTTATTTAACCCATATTGCAGCATCAGTACATCACTACATTAACTGACGTCGCACATTACGTCATACATAGAATGTTTAATCAACAAAATACTTAATATCGACTTGTAGTATTATATCACTTGCTTGGCCTCAAGTTTAGCGAAAAGTTAACTTCGTTGGCAGGTTTGTTTGCCATTTATTGATAATGCAGTAGGGGCCTCCTTTTTGGCCCACCATGTAAATGGCATTAGTTTTTGTTCTCGTTGAATTAAAACATTCCTGTATCACATGTTGCCCTGCTACACCTTGCCAGTAAATTGACTCGCGCCCACGGCTTGGAACAAACAGCCAATTTTATTGCTTTTTCCACGTAGCCACTATCTACCAATTTTCGAATGTTTCTAGGGAAACCCCCAGGATACACTATTATTAGAAAATGTTGGCTTCATTCACTGCATGGTGCCACCAGAAGCCGGGAAAATTATGAACCACAACTCCAAAATACCAAAATGTAGCAGATAAATTTATCTCTAACGTGGAAGATATTTAAAATCTGTAATTTTATACCGTATTATAAGCTTACTACGGACTACTAGGTATTAAGTTTTAAAGGAGAAACTTAGAAGCCTACGAAAAATATTTAAACACGAAGACCGCAAAACATTGCAAGAACTAGTAATGTGCTCGTATACGAGCTAATAGGACGGCTGCTGAGGAGGTTGGTAGCATGTTTTAACTGCATTCACTAGGTGGCGCTACGGCGTGCAAGATCAGTCACTCTGCAGCGCGCAATAGCGGAGGGAGAGTTTCGTCAGATGAAAAAATTGCGGACGGACAGCGGGCGGTGGGACACAGGAATTAATACTGTTTGTTGCTGTCGTACATCGTACTGACATATAAATTAGTACAAGAAGCTCACCTCGCTGCTCGACGCTGCCTTCTTGTAAATGATTGGCAGGCCAGCTATCGTCATGTCACATAACGGACGATACCTTGTTTGATTTGTATAAATGTACGGCGAAAAATGTCTTTTCAACATTTTAGGTATAGTGTAGTTTTTCTATATATAGCAAAGATAAAACCATGAATTCTGCAATAAATTCAAACGCCACAGTAGGCTTGCACGCAATAAATTTCCTAACGTCTCAGGGAGTTTTTTGAGTGTACAGAATAAAATGAGTAGGCCTACATGTAATGTTTCCGTGTAGTAATTGTAATAAATAGCTTGACTGTGGTTAACTTTGTTTACTTTTTTGTTTGCTTTTTATTATCTTGTTTCTCTGCTGCCGTCATGGTGAACAAAGTTGTTCAAAATCTTACTCCGTCTAAGTTGTTACCGGCGTGGAAGGGCCGGAAGGAAAGTAGCATCTTGCATCACTCGCGCAGACCCTACATTTGTATCGATCACACGCTGGCTCACGATGTTACTATATGTACAATCTGCTTTCTATAGCAGTCCCGTCAGTCAAACGGAAGTCGGGTTGTTTCCGGAAATGTATCACGTGGCATATGTGGGCAGGCGGAAGTCATTAAACCTGTCATATATCGGCTTCCTGTAACCGCTTTGTAAATCTGTTGGCTTAACACATCCCACACACTCGGTGACACCTGCTCTGCAAACGGGCACCAACTAGAAACGCATAACACTCTCTTATGACGTAAACTTCAAACTTCCAATTTTTGAGATAAAATTTCAGACAGAAGCTGTTTGTAACTTGCAAGACGCGTTACAGTTTTTGCCACCCGACGCAGTGCGTTAGAACGGCATTTGCTATGGCGACGTGGCTGTCTGTGTGTCTGTTACGTTTATTGCTGCGTGCCTGTCACGTTGATGTATTGTGCCCAAACGACTGAGTCGATCATTTTGCGATCTTTACCAGATGGTAGCCCATCTATTCTAGTTTTCCAGTACCAAATATGAACCATATAGCTCGATGGGATCCCTCTCATTGACAGCGTCAAAAGGGAGAGGAGTTAGTAAAAGTCGAAAAATCAGGCTAATATGCTATCAAGAGCTGCCCTCTGGTAAATGACTGCGGGTCGCAAAATCCGGCCAATAAATCGCAGTCATTCACCAGAGGGCAGCTTTTGACAGCACAACATCGGCGTGCACAAGCGTCGGGTGGTTTGTCAGCGACAGCTGAGCTTTTTGTTAGAATATATTTGTTTTTTCGATCATCTTTTATTTTTGACCTTAAATACGTGCTACGTTGCAGTGTACGGTATATGAAGGCTCAACCCCATTCTTAGGTGTGGGTGGGTAAAAAAATCTTTTAATAGCAACAACATTATCAAAAACAACGTTAAATCGTTGACGGTTAGTTGTTGGCAACTACAGCTACCGAACCACATCACAGCGAACTTATTATTATTTGCTCTACTTTCAACAGTATAGATCCCAAAAGTTAGAAACAACAGGTAAAGTTATAAAGCCGAAGTTTCTATTCCACGGTGTCATAGTTAGAAACGAGGCTGTCATCCGAGTTAGTGCTGTATGGCAATAGAGATGCGTTACAATAAGAACGCTTGCTATTATGCAACATTTCCATCATAAGGATGACCGAAAGCCAGAAGAAACAAAGGTCTTCACTCCTTCCCAGAATTTTTACGTTAACAGTTTTGTTTCTGCCTGTTTCTGGTTTTTGGTCAATGCCTTTCGTCGGATAGTGGAAGGATTTTACGGCCCAGATTAGCGCAGAAGGCAACTTTGAGCGGGCCTATAGAGCCAAAGATTTCCACTGCAATGTAGCACACACAGACGTATTATTACCGGCATACAAGCCTTTCGGCCACGTAGTGTGTGAACGCGAGCTGCGTGACGTCACCGATTTAGCTAAGCAGGAAGACGCAATCGTGATGACGTCAGTGGAATTGCGCTTCAGGTCGCCAATCCATAAATACTTGTCACTGAGGTCCCGCGGGCTCCCCCATTCTCCTCCAATCTTCCCCCTTTTTCCGGGGGCTGTTGATTGTCGGCGCGACCTCCGGCATTCATTGTACCATCTGGACCACACGCATTGAGCGAGACGTGACCCGCATCAAGAGGCCAAGTAACATTTATTTTGGTCTTCTCGGCGTGGCGCGAGCTGCGTTCGATCGAAGCCAGACTGTGACAATGCAAGAACGCAAGGCCGATTCGCACTATACGACATTGACATGGATAACGTCTATAAATAGCCAACAATACGACGTCAACAATCTACAAAAACCTTGTGGGCAAAAATCACAATAAATAATAGATGTCGGCACGCACGCAAATTACAATAATTGCATTAGATTGGGGTTCCGATCTCTTCATGTTTTCGATGCGGCCATCGTCAAATAATTTTGGCCTCTTGTTTACCCTTCTCTTGAATGTTTTGCATCACATTCAAGCTTCGTTAAGACGATCGTGTTGTGTCATTTATGCAGGTTATGTCGAAGAGTTGTGCGTGCAAGTTTCTTTATGGAATCGAAACGAACAGAGAAGAAATCGGGAAACTCGATAGTACACTCGATACCCAAACCGAATTCAAAACTGAAATCATTTTCTATCGCAAAAACGGTAATTATCGTACATTCTAAATGTTACGTTTAAAAAGATTTTTTAAATACATTTTTTCTAAATACAAAAAATATTTCGCATAAACTATAGGCTAAGGTTATTGTACAGGAGATCACTCCCTGTGGCGTTTTGAACGAACGAGCTATGAATCGAATTAAGTAAGCATACGACATCACTTTGCACTCTTGGCGTACAGTGTGCTACAGGAGAAGTAGATGTCATCGTAACTTAATGTAAAAATACTTTTCGTGTTTCGAAAATTCGCAATATGTGAATGTCAACAATGTCACTGTTAATTTATATAGCGCGTAATCGTAAAACTAATGAACCTTCAATTCGCCGTGGAATTGCTGATGTTGTTTATAACATTTTGCAATATAATATGTTTATCATAATATTTCTGTATAGCTTAACTACGTCTGCTAATTCTTAGGCGCCAAAACGACAGAAAATTTAATAAACGTTTAATGGTGGTTGTGCCAAGGTCGTGCGTTCTGGTGCTTGTTGGACATTGTACCAATCAAGAACGAGAAAGGCGAAGTGGTTCTGTTCCTGGCCTCGCATAAGGACATTACCAATGAGCGCGACCCAACGCGAAGACTCGGTCAGTTAAACCCTACTAATGGCTGGCGCTGGTTGGGCGGACTCGCTTACGCTCGCTTGTAGGTGAAAACGGTTACTGTAACGAATGTGAGAGAAGGCGAGTTAATGCGAGGTAGTGCGAGCGCGTGCAAGCGCTATGTATTACTATCGCCGACAGAAAATAAACACGTTTCTTTCGCTAATAGCATATTTTATAAAAAAAATAATGTACAGTTAAATACAGCAAGTTTTAGCGTAGGTATAAACTACATATTTTAGTTAATGTTTTACGTTTGTGTAATGCTCAAGTTACTCTAAATGACCTCGTTCTTGTAAGGATTTAGCGAATGTAGCCTATATTCCCTGTGGAAATGTGGTCGAAGCGTAGTCAACGAACCTTATTTTTTCCAAATTGACGTTAGTGTTTAGAATAGGAAAGCTAAGATATTTAATATCAATGTCAATGTCATTGAATTTATCGCATAATCGTAAAAAAATCTCTAACGCGCTCAAATTTAGTTTTAGCACATCACAATTCCGGTTTAACATTTTTCTACTTTTGCAACCGATCAGTTTTGCTGACTACACGGCACTCACTGTCACGCACTGACGACAGCATCTTAGTTATTCTCTTTGCCCTCAGGTCTAGAACGGACCTGTGGTGACTTGTACCATTAGTTCTTGGTGGTAACTACGCCATTTCTAGAAGCTTAAGAAGAATTTTCAATGTCAGCTCGAATGAGATTGTCTACTCGCGTAAGTGCTTGTTTAACAGTGCCGATATTGAGGACATTCTGGGTATTAGAAAAAAATTTCTGTAGAAATATTGCTTGCTAGATAATGTCGTTTGTGCTCTATGTAGACATCAAGCTAATATTGAGCTTGCATTGTTTAGTGCGTGACACTTTTTTGTATAGCACTGCATTGTTAATTGCATTATTATTATGATCTATTATGCTACCAGTGTACTGGGAAATACGTTGTAACTATCTTGTAGAAGGCACCAGTGCACTCGGTGCTTGTGTCAGCAACTTTGCATGTATAAATTATATATTTTATTGCCCTTTGGCGTATAATAAAGAATGTATGTATTCGTACGTGACTAGAGAGTTGATCTCTCCTCGCCTAATGCAAAGCTTTCTGTATCTCGAAAGAACATCAGTCGGAATACAACACTACCTCAGCTCACGGGATGTGATGACGGCCTCTTTTGATTTTTTAACATGTGGTCTTTTCGCACTCTGTGGTGCGAATTTAATTATTTTGATGGCGTCACAAATTCACATTTTGTCACAGAATAATTGAGTTTGCACATTGGTTGAATTTTACTATCGTAATTAGTTTGTGTTTGTAGTGGCTGAGGGCTATTAAAAGGAGATCAGTGCTGTCAAGTGGGCCACGTGACTCGCGAAAGACTTTACTTTTACTTAATTAGTTCTTTCAATAAAAGTTTAAACACAAAACGAGTAAAAATGCCGAACATAAACTGACTGATGTCATGCGACATTTACAGCGCCTAATGGTGACGTCAGCAATGACGAGGAACGTCAAACGGACGCCGCATCGCCGTCTTCATGGCAACGCAGTGACGCAGAGGAGGATGAAGATGGAGAAGACAAGTTGGATGCAGCAGCAGCAGGTGCACGAAGCCGGCTACAGCGGCGCTGTAGCACTGGATCCAACAACAACTGGCAAGCGGAGGATGATGACACGGACGACGAACCACGAGATACGTACAAGTACCAACGGCGACGAAGTCGAGCAGTTCTCTACCAGCTGTCGGGCAGCTACGGCCGCCAACGAAGCACCAAGGGCAAACTACAACTCTCCAAGGTATAGGCCTATCGCGGTGGCTTTAACAGAAATTGGGGTTTGGCGTCTTAGGCTGATGACAGATAACTTGTTGTAGACTTTTGTTTGCTCAACTTTGCTACTCAGCAATGAGTTGTACATACGACTGTCATAGATTGCTGCAGAGCGCGATTTGTTGTGCAACTCTGCAGCAACCTATGACACACGCGCAACTTATTGCTGAACAGCAAAATTACGCAACAAAAGTCTGCAACAAGCTGATAGTCCGTCAAAAGCCTCAGAATCTGTAATGCAGTACTAAATCATGAAAATAATTTTCAGGCAAAGGCAAACGGCTGCCGACGACCCGTTCTTGGAGAAGAAAACTCGTGTGCTTGGTAAACTAGTAAAAATTTGCTGAATTCCTAGTTCTTTCTGTAGCTTATACTGCTGACTACAACATAAGTTCACTACTGTCTATCTGCATGCTATACGTTGTACGTATTTGAAGTCAAAGTGAAAGGCGGTAAAAGTAGCACGTCTGTCGTAGCTATAGAGTTGCGCAAGAAATCTCGCTTTTGCAGCAACCTATGACAGACTTGCAACTTTTTTGCTGAGTAGCAAGGATGTGTAACAAAAGTCTGTCACCAGCCTTAGACTCCGCAATGCAGTACTAAATCACGATAATAAAATCCGCGAGCTGCTTAAATTGGTGAAATTTGCTGAATTTTAGTTTTTAGGCTGCATCTAATGCATCAGATGTAGAGTATTGTTATCGATGATCGCGGTGTCTGCCAGTCTGTCTGTCACGAATGTACCGAATGACCCCGGATCGGCTTTACTGTGCGTGCAGCCTTAGCCAAATTACTGTGGCCTCTTGTTCTCTGTAGTTACTCTCTAGTTTTCTATGTAGGTGTTCACGTTAAGTCTCGTGCAGAATATATAACACAACATTTGCGATCCATCCGTACTATGTAGGTCATTTGTAATGGGTGTGCCATAGAGAATTGTACTTAATCCTAAAATGATAGCGTATCGGCTTTTTGATCTCGAGACAATGACCAGAGGCACATGCGTTAGCAATCTCGCAACCCTGTGTGTACAACTCCAAGGCAAATAAGAATGTTTGTCTATATGGTTTTCTTTTCCGTCACAGTCGCGAGCTTTGTCAATACTTTAGCTAAACAGATCGATTCTGCTTTTGCTTTGCCTTCTGCCATCCTCGTCCTGGGGAGTGGCCGTACTTATAATCTATTCTTCTCCATGCATTCAGTTCTGTTATCTGTTGTGCGCAGTAGCCTTTTGAGGTTTATTTGTGTCCAATCTGCTGTGTTACGCTGTTGTTATTTTTGGTTTCCTGTACCGGTTTCGAATAAAAAGTCTTCTGAGTTATTCCACGCAGCTATGTCTCAAGACGTCACCAAAATATCGCATTTTTCTGTCTTTTCTTACGCCTTATAATTTTTTTCACACTTTTGCACGTTATTTGAGAACCCAGCTATTTGTTCTTGGTATTCATAATACCTTTCGCATGCGTAGGTCTATGTTGCGACTTTATAAAGTATGAGAATGACAGAGTTTCCGAAGTTTTTGCTTAAATTTGGCCGTTCTCTTATTTTTTATTGTTCATTTCGTTATATTATTATGTAATGTGGGAAAAGTATTGAAACGGCGTTCCTTTCTGTGATGTTATTATCGTGGCGTGTTATTGCAGATTAAAAATCTGTCTGGAACAACGGTTCCCGAGTATAAGATGCAGCAGATCAAGCGTTCGCGGCTGATCCTGCTGCACTACGGTATATTCAAGATCGGTTGGGACTGGCTTATTCTACTATGTACCTTTTACGTCGCTATCATGGTTCCTTACAACGCAGCGTTCGTCACCATGGAAGGTTCGAACGAACGAGCGTCTATCGTCAGCGACGTCATCGTGGAGATGTTATTCATCATCGGTAAATGAATTTGATGCTGCTCCTATGCCGGACTTCGTACATATGAAAAAAATTCTAATATTTTATGCATAAAAACTGTATAAATCACGGCGCAGCATTTGGAGTTGTTTTTTTACCACAAAAGTCGTAAGTGTATGGAATACTTGACATTTACAGTGTAATTCATTTTTTATTTTTCAATCATCGGTTAATGTATCGATTTTTTAGACAGAATGAAAGAAATGTCATTACTTTTTAGGTAGCATCGAATGCATAAAATGCAGACTATTGCTGCCGATGTGTGCGGTGTCTGTCCGTTAGTCTGTCTGTCACGCGGGGTCATTCGGTGCAGCCTTTGCCAATTACTTTGGCCTCTTGTTTAGTTTTGGTGCTGTCCGTGTGTTTGCACAAAAGACCAAAAATTATTGGTCAAAAAATTATTTGACTTGACAGGGTTATTTATTATGAAAATCGTTCGAATTGACTAAATTTTCGTGACATTTGATCTTTGACCTTGAGAGCTATTTTCGTATTTTTAATTCAGGCTTCAACTTGTTAAGGCCTTGACCTAGCAACTTGGTATGCGGGTTTCTTGCGAGTTTTAAGGTCAAGCTCAAGGTTACGGCAACAATAAAAGCAGTTTATGCTACCCAGCGCGCATTTTTTATTTTAACTGCTTTATATTTGCACATTTGAGCGAAGAAACAAACAAATTTTAAATATATAATGTTGATTTTTTTATTTATACCACTGAACCTCTACTACTTTTCCGCAATAGCTGATCTTGTCTTTATCATTGGCGTCGCTACCTGTAAGCACGTGCTTCGTCTGTACAACATACAGTGAAAAATGCGTACAAAACGTGACACAAAATAACGACATCCGGATTCGGCCGCAGACAATAATAACACGCTGTCTCATCATTGTCGTACTTCTATTAGTTCACTGGCAATGGGAAGACACAGTGGACAGCTAAGAGGCACACTATTCACCATCCCACGCTGTTACGTTATCAACTAGCATCTGTACACAAAAATTGGAAAGGACCGCTTGTCGCATTTCTTAATGGCAAGTCGATGGCCGAGACATAAACCTATTAAAGCATTTTAAGCCCCAAACACACATCTACGAAATTTGGCGTGAAAAATCCTCGTACAGTACATCAGCGTATCGTATGGTGCAAACAGTGTTTCGATATCTTGAACCGTTTTGGCGTGGATCACTAGTGTGACAAACAGACGAACGGACGGACGGAATTACGACTGCAATAGCGGTGTTTAAGACGTGCGCTAAAAATGATAGTTTGCATTTTACCAGTAATATTGTGAGGCAGGAACTGGCGTGATTATACAGGACGTGTCTTAAGAGGTTTCAGTGGTCCAAATGCTTTGCTGTCAGTGAAAGGGAAATTTGAAGAAAGGAAAGCAGAAAGTAACCTCATAGGACACGGAATGATGACCTGCTACAGCAGACACAAAAAAACAAACATATAAAGTTACAAGACCGACAAGAGACATAAAGAAAGAAAACATACCAATCGTCAAAACTGAAGTTCAAAGAAGAAGAAGAAGTGTAAAATATGAATATACATGTAAGTGTATTTCGAAACATACATACAAGAGAGCTTTTAGGTGGAGTAATGGCGATATTTGGAGGCGATGCAAATCAAATCAACTTTATTAAACACCATCAAACGTGTATGTATCAACTGAACAGAAACCACAGTAAAATTTACAATTCTTTAAACAGGCAATAATTGACAAATGATTTCTTGTGAAGAATGCTGTTGCACTGTGGTAAAACAAATCTATGCGCATGCTGCCGCATTTCATAACACTGGTTACTAAAGGAAGGTAAAATGTTATGCAGACAATGACCAGAAGAGCGCATTTTGTGAAACAATTCTATAAAGTTTGTATTCAACAAAGTGTTCACACATTCAATTTTTGATGAGAATCTATAACGGCAACAACGCTTAAGATAGGCATTTTTTTCTTCCCGTTAATTCTGTAAAGTTTAGAGAATAAAACAACTCCACGCAAGCAAGGTATACAGTATGCTGTAACAATAATGGCCTGAAAAAAATTGTGGGGTACTTAACCCCTAATTTCGAAGTCTTTTCAGAACAAAAACTTTGACTATACAGTGAGAATATGTAATCAACATGCATATTTGCCCTTAATTTAATTATCTTGGATCCAGACTGTCAACAGTTTAACACTTGTATCAAGCTCAATACCATTAACAGATGGAAACATGTACATGTAGAGTAGCACTGGGCTTTGTCGGTGGAATACTATCTCTTTCGTCTTACATTGATTGATTATCATTTAGTTGTCGTCAGCCCACTGCATAATATGTCTAAATTCATCTGCAACATCAATATCTGTATTTTCAGGGACTAGTAAGTTGGTATCGTCAGCATATTTTAACAGTAAGTTGAGTACTGTCTTGGGGTAAAGGTCGCTTTCCATTACAAGATACAGTGTGGGCCCCAAGCCAGACCTCTGTATTATACCTCTAATAATAGAGCAAACCTCAGACAACTCATTGTCAATGTACATCTTTGAACCACACAGAGATGGGTTAGAGATGAAAAAAGTCATGAACATGGAGCGGTAATGGGGATGATCTTTAATACCGTGTCATTCTTTAGTAGACGTGTATAAATGGACTTGTGCCACAAGTGGATTGAGCACTTGGTACACTGCTGCTTAGCACTGTTCTACTTTCATCAGAATGGTACCGGATGAACTCTGGCAATGGTTACGACTTATTAGTGACAGCACCATAAAACGGGTGACAGGTGACAGACGATCAAGTTGTTGTTGCGGGCTTTGTTGCGCAACTTTGTTGCACGTCTGTTATAGGTTGTTGCAGACCGTGTATTGTTACACAATTGTTGGTGAGCAGCAAAGTTGCGCAACAGAAGCCTGCAACAAGTTGATAGTCTATCATCAGCTTAACACTTCTTTGTCATTAGTAGTAAGGCAACTGTATATGGCAGACAAGACTGTTGCATTAATGTTGTTCACTAATGCAATATCCCTGCTTAACAACAGTGCTCGCACTGGTTTTAATGATTTATGGAAAGTGAGCAATGCCTAACTAAGACACAGCATCGAATATTTAAACCTATATTGATTACAAGTCATGACATGCAAAATATGCAAGTACCTAATGGGACAGATTTAGTCTCTGTAACCTCTGACTCTGTCTGCTGTAGATTTGCTCTCATAGCAACGTTCAATTAGATAAGATGTATAAAAAATTTTAGCAAGCACAGAAAAAAGAATTTTTTGCTAGGCCAAATTTTTACTTTGGCCATTGCGTAAGACATAAATAATAGTAGAAGCGTAACTGTTGAAGACAAACTGAAATTTCTTCCAAATCACACTTTTAATTTTAAGTGAAGCGAAACCGAAGACTGAACGAAAGGAAGGAAAAGAAATAGGATGCAAGTCAGAGTAGAAGGAGAAAACGGAAGAGTGAAAATAGCTTGATGATTACAGTCAGTATACAGCACGAGGATATTGACTTTTACTGGCAGTAGCAATAGTTATCGTGATTACTGCTCATAATAAGTGTGGCAACCCGTAATGTCTTGAAAATGCAGCCAGTGTACGAAGAAAGTGCCACGAATTTTTTAAATTTGTTCCTTACAGTGGTTTGAGCATTAAATTCCGTTTATGGTGTAAGAATAAGCGACTTAGGATCGGTTACACCGTCGTTAGCTAGCTTTAACTGGACACTAAGTAACTACGTTGGTTCAACCAGCTTTTAGCATTCATTCTGCATTCATCGTTTGTTATAGAAAACTACATGACGCTGTATCTGGTTTTCGCTATTTTTAACACTTGAGTTTCTGTAGGATGAAATAGGTAACTTAAACGTTATTCTGTTAGATGCTTTATCATTAAATGTTTGTTTTTATTTGCAGTAATGGCTATTTTGTTATTTATTTTGTCGATTTAATATAATAAATGTATCTCAAACGTGTTTGTTTCAGTTTCACTGATGGGTTTGCATTATCGTTATTACGCTAACATATGTTTAATTTATATTTGGCTGCCATTAGTGGCAAAATAATGCACAAAAATGCATTTTCATATTATTACAATTATCTAAGTTTGTTTACTTTAGAACTGTTATAGCTAAACGTATAGACAACGTTTAAACTACATTTAGACAACTACATCATAGGAGAATGTATGTATGTTGGTGCACAGATATTGTACTCAACTTTCGGACGACCTACGTCAGTAAGTGTGGCCAAGTTGTGTACGATTCTCGGCAGATGGCGCTAAACTACATCCGTGGATGGTTCCTGTTAGATTTCCTCGCAGCCATACCGTTTGATCTGCTTTACGCATTCCAAGTTAACACGGTAATGATGCAAATCATACTCTGAAAATCAGAAAATCGTAAAATCACACACTAACGTCAGACGTTTGTTGTATTATACTGTCAACGCTGCATGTAGTTCTAGCCTAGTACAGTTACAACTCACAATATTGCATATTATATTTTCTTATCTTTCTGTAATGTCACGTTAATGTGGGTGGCGTGGTAGCATACTAGGTGGAGCCTCGGATCTGTGATCAATAGTTTGAGTCCCAGCCGGGCATCCATGCGTAGTAACCTGGATCAGTTATTTACACCTATGTGCCTTTGCCACCAACCAGTGTAATTTGGTACTGGCCTAACGGCGGTGATGCTCAATGACTAACAAGGTCACCGCGGGTCTGGCGGAAAATAATGTCTGCCTACTAGCGGGTTTATGATTCAATATGGCGTGTGATTAATCACCTGTGCGCGCTCTACCCAGTAGTCTGGATTAGCTCCGGTGCCTCCTACCCCGTGTGGGTTCCAGGGCTTAGAATAGACCCACTCCGTCTCCTGGCCGGATGTCGTAAAAGGCGACTAAACCAGGCACCCCTCAACCTCGGCGGCCTCATCTGATTACTGGTGATGGTCTGGAGTAAAAGAGGGAACATTAACACAGCTGCTCTAGTTACTATAGCACAGTGCAATACTCTTGTTGCACGATGTTTTAGGCAGCTTATAGGTCCAGCAGATTGGGTTTTTGTCA
>Ga0126335_1001125_pt1 | contig 14450 bp, 13 predicted proteins | sample OlaspJWI45metaG_FD_108409 | JGI IMG/M metagenome (GOLD analysis project Ga0126335, IMG submission 108409) | Marine gutless worms symbiont microbial communities from Oahu, Hawaii - Olavius sp. 1 OAHU.JWI-45 metaG | ecosystem: Host-associated > Annelida > Digestive system > Unclassified | place... | reverse complement strand
TGACGTAATATCAGCATATCAGATTTATAGCTAAAATTAAATAATTAAAAGTGAAACAACTTGAGGATGGCTATGTGAGTTTTGTAGCTCTCAGTTTCTTCTTTTTATGTGCCAAATTTTGTCTGTTTTGATGCAGGCATGTTAAAGTTACAGCAAATGATAAAGTGGGATTTTTTTGGGACACGGTGTATATTCAAAAGCCAAATATAATGGGTGCCACTTGTGAAGCATGTAATTTCTGTTATTATTGTGGAAGTTAGAATTGGTCTTCTGCCTTCAGAGTCTCTAAAAGTCTTTAAATTTCCGTAACAGTTACATTTTTTCCCAATTTTTAGGTCTGGGAAGTAGTAGAAAGTATGAAGTTTTTGAAAGTATAATAATAATAGTTTATTTGGTTTGGCAGCAAAAAGCTGGATTGATACAATGAATAAAATGTAATCGAAACTAGCGCTAGGTAGTTGAATTAGTTCCTGGAAGTCTTTGAAATATTCTAAATTTGGATTTTATAATAAAGTAAGAACTTTGTGAATATATCTGATAATAATATTTACATTCGTTTTGTTTCTATTTGTTCAGTTTGATACGTAATCTTGTTGGTTTGCTGTAGAAGCATGTTGCTGATTGGTTTGTTACAAAGGTTTGCACAGTTCTTTGTGACGCCACTGTTCACGGCAAGTGCCACAGAGCGAGAGGTCAACGCTGTCAATTCTGAGAACGACAAGAACTTGCAGAACGATACCTGGAGACTTAACCAGCTTGATAAATCCACTTGCAAGTCTGGGCATCCGTACACTAAGTTTGGCACTGGTGAGTTTCGGAAAGAAAATATCTGCCATCGATTTTAACATTATTAGTTGTTGCATTTGTTGAGTATCATGTTGGGGTGGCAGTTAACTCATCACCAAGTCAACTTGTTAGGCTTAGGTTTAAGGTTAGAGTAGTGTTACAGTTTGAGTTAGAATTACTGTTGGGTTTAGGGTTAGGGTCAATATTAGGCTAGCCTTGGGGCCAAGTTGGTGACGAGTTGACTGTAAACTTCATGTTGCGTATTGATTTAGATACTATGAGCAGAATATTTATTGCCGTTGATTTGAATGATATCTGTAGGCAACAAGGACACACTGCTGACAATTCCAACACAGCGAAATCAGGACATTAGGGAAGAGCTGTTGAAGTTTCATGAGCGATACTATTCATCCAACGTGATGGCTCTGACTGTCCTTGGCAAAGGTCTTTCATGTTATTGTTACTTGTTTAGCTGTGCATTAGTTACTTTTTGGTGCATTGCCTAGTTCATTCTTTTGGTCTTTGTAAACAGGATTGCTTTAATGATTATTATAGACAAACTTCCATCGGATTTTTCTTTAGTGATCAGACTATGATCTTGATTAATAAGGTAATCATTTGCAAGCTTTAATTTTAATGCAAGATTATTTTTAGCTTCAAATTTAGCATCTTTAGAGTACTTTCTACTCAGATTTGTATTTTTCAATTAACCTTAATTAAGATGCAGGGAAACTGGTAATGTACTATATTGTAGAGTCTCTTGATGAGTTGGGAGACATTGTAGTGCCACTGTTTGCCGATGTTGAGAACAAGAATGTCCAGGCACCAGAGTGGCTTGATCACCCATTTGGACTCGACCAGCTTAAGGTCAGTAATCAGTATACATGTATACCAGTGTTCTGTATGATCATTTTCTACTAAAATCCTGTTAAGATTGATGAAATGGCATATATTGTGAATGAGGAATTTGGAGTCAGTATCAGACATCTTACAAGTCTTGTGTGTTCTCTGAGGTTGTAAAAATAGGCTCACTCTGTTTACCTGGTCAGGTGTTGTAAAAGGACTGTATAGTTAACAGTTTTATGTTTGTTGTAGCTAGGGTCAGTATGTTATTTGTTTTTCTTGTGTTTCAGTGCATGCATTTTGTGGTAGTTTGATTTTTGGTTGACAGTACCAGTGCACTGCAGTACCTGCAAAGATTTGTCTGTGTTGAATGGGATGTAATACTCTGCTAACTCTAACTCCGAGAGCTTCAGTAAACTGTCTGTCTTGTTCATTTGTCAAGGAAGAAAGTGTCCAAATGATCAGCAAAATGCTGCAGATGTGGGATGATCAGAAACAGTAAGACAGGCAGATGCTGTTCTCAGTGTTAAACTAATTTTTTTGAAGTACTGAAGGCAAAGATGGTAAGAGCATTGTTATCTTATTAAACTTGTGTAATTGCACCACAGATGTTTGCTGTTTTTCGACCAGTAGACTGTATTGTGTATTCTATTGCAGACAAGATTTAGTGTTGTACCAATCAAAGACCTACGAAACCTCAGCATTTCGTGGCCAATACCTGACCTCCATCCATTCTATAAAGTTAATGTATGTATCTGTTTATTATGCTGTTGTTAAACAATAGTTTCTTTCAATCTATTTGTTCTGTGAACTTTTCTTGTGTCATCGGCCTTAACAACATTGCATTTTTGTAGAGATGATTGGAGTAGGGTTTCTAACCTTCATATTGCCAGTTGATAGTGATATATGGAATGTTGCCAAACCTACAGAGACCTAGCTAGTTGATGACGTCCTCACCTGCCAAGCTCTCAGACTCAGATGCCAAGCGGATGCCTCCGTTGGTTGCTCTTAGCTGACTCTGGACACTTCTGCCCAGTAATCCAAGCTTGGACTGCGTGGTTGAAATGCTTCAACTTCTCATGATTCCGTGACATGCAGTTCGTCATGATGTTAGACCGACATTCTGCCCTTTGCCAGATATGTAGAACTGATGAAGATAATGATGATGAGATGCATCCTTTTTTGTATGCAGTGCAGTTCTTTATGAAATCAGTTAAAATACTGGCATTACAGATTAAGCTTTTGTGCAGACTTTTGGCTTTTCTTGGCATTTCTGTGGAGGCTGCATTGTATCACTTGATGAAGTTTGTAATATCTATAAGCATATGTATTGTTTGCTGTGCAGCCTGGTCACTATCTCGGCCATCTGATTGGTCACGAGGGCAGCGGCAGTCTGTTGTCAGAACTCAAAAACAATGGTACATACAACGTATTAGCCATGGGAGGACACCATTGAACTTGTTGCTATCATATTGATGTCGCCAGAACATGTTGCTTGTATTAAATTGTCATTTCAATAATTATGGGCATTTTGTCACAGTACTGAGTATATCAGTGTGCTGACAGGATTTGACTGTTGGGTGTATTGTATGGATTAGCCGGCACATAGTTTGTCTTTAATGTTGCTTATAATTAGGAGCTTCGTGACCAGTCAGCCCTCAACCTCTATGGCCTCATCTGATTAGTGATTCTGGAGTAAAAGAGGGAATATTAACACAGCTGCTGTAGTTACTATACTACTGTGCAGTACTCTTGTTGCACGATGTCCTGGGCAGCTTATAGCAGATAGAGTTTTTGTCACACTGGGACCCTTATGCTGTGCTTAGCATAGATGCAGTTGTATTGTAACACGGTGGAGTGGTTCTGGTGGGATTTAAGCCTATCTCAGTGGTCAACTGGCTTCCTTCAGTGCTTAACACTGTTGGTTGGATCATCTGGCCTGTAGTAATCGTCCCCGTCCCCAAAATGACCTATAAAGTGTCAAGTGGGAAGTTAAGCCTCTACAGTCTACATTAATCACCGATAGCTTTCCAGTGACAAACACTAAACAGTTTAGCTTTGGAAGAGAAAACCATTAAGATTAAGAGGAAAAGATTTTGTGTCAAGTTACCAAGGTTCATTACATGGAAACATGCATTTTTTTGCTGTGGTGTTTGAATGACCCTCAAAACAGACTAACAGTTTTATAGCTAATCACAATGTGTTAAATGTGACTTGATGATGTAAATGTCTTTCTCATAAATATGCTGATTCACATGTATATGACTTTATGTTGTGTTATTTAAGTGTTGAACAATAGCAAGTCATTGGTGTGTTTTCAGGCTGGGTGAATGAACTAGTTGGTGGCCAGCATGCTGGTGCTAAAGGCTTTATGTTTTTTGGAGTCAATGTTGATCTTACTGAAAGCGGCATAGGTATTTCTGTTACTTTTTCGTTACATACATTGAAGTTGAATGGTGATTTTATCTTCCCTTTTTAAATTTTTTTTTTGTGAAGAGATTGTAGCCGTGTTTTTATTATTATTTTTTATCGTTTTGTCTGATCTTAATGCTTATGAATTTGTATTTTTACATCATTTGTTAACTTTTATGATTTTTTGGATTGCATTAATGTAGTTGGTTTTCTGTATTGAACAGCTTTTTGGCCTTGTGTAACTTGCTTTTCTCATGCTTGGCACAGGGTTTGTCAGGTTTCCTTAAGTCTCAGTGTTTACCTGATCTGACCTGCGTTAAGAATAGGAATAGGCCAATAAAATATAAACTGAGAATGTGTGTGTTGAATATTGATTGTACTCATCCAAAAAGATATTTACATGCGTGCCAGTTATGCTCCGAGATATTCTGTCTGTGTGTCTGTATGTGCATCTGTCTGTCTGCGCAAATTTCAAACTACTGATCAGAAATTGATGTAACTGGGTAGGAATGTGAGCGATGAATGCCAAAAGTGGTTGGAAGTTGGTGACCTTTGACCTTGAGAGCTATTTTAGTATTTTTCAGCTTAGGCCATACCTGTACAGTGGCTTGACTTAGGAATTTTATTTATGGTATGGAGATACATCCTCAGAATATCTACTTTATCTAGGTCACGGTTTAGTTTCAAGGTCATGGGCCCAAGATCAAGGTCACAGCAGCAAAAAAGCAGTGGTGTGCAACTCAATAACTACTGGTTGGAAATTGCTGGGGTTTGATCGGAATATCTGTTATGATAACACTCAAAGAAATTTAAAACTTTACATTTGACCTTGACCTTGGACATTGAGATATTTGTTCATATTTTTCAATTCAAGCTTTAAGTTTTGAATGCCTTAAGCTAGCAGCTTCATTATTTTCAGCGTGAAGTTACATCTTTAGAACATCTAGGCGACCTTCGAGTTTCAAGGTCGTGGGGTTAATCTCAAGGTCACGGTCGCTAAACAGCGGCAGCACGCAGGTTTGTGCTCCTCTCAGACGCAGTTGAATTGAGTCTTTGTTATCCATCACTTCTGTTCCCCTTGTCATTCGGGTTTCTTGTTATTACACGCTAAAGTTAAGTAGTTTGTAATGTAGTCATTTTTCTTTAATAATCATTTTCCTGTAAATATCATCTGCCGAGTGATTATATGATCAATGTATATGCTCATGTGGCATCTGTTAACTTTTCCTGGTGTTGTTGAGTTGAGCACTGGAAAAGATTTTGATCAAGCCTAAATGTGAGATGGTTCTGTTATGTTTCAGAGCATGTTGACGACATTATCACTCTGATATTTCAGTACGTAAATTTGCTGCAGAAGGAAGGCCCACAGGAGTGGATCTTCAGAGAATGTCAGGTGCATTCAGCTTTATTCACTTTTAATCTTTGTTGAATATTTTTGTCCCCCCTGTAGCGCGTTAAAGTATAGGAACATTGCTCCTTGGATTCAGTGTGGCTTTTGCCAAATTACTGTGGCCTCTTGTTTAATTAACTGGATAATGGATATGTCTGATTGTTGCATATCTCAGTGTGTTGTGGTTTACAGCCGACTTATGTCTGGGTGCAATACCAACTAGCCATGTAGCAATAGTATACACAGTGTGTGTGCAAGATACACACACTAGGCAGATGTCATAATGGATGATTTGTGAGTTTTGACGAGAGTGTAGTAGAATTGAGCTCTGTGAATTGTTGCATTGTAGAAGCTAAGTGCGATGGCTTTTCGCTTCAAAGATAAAGAACGACCAGCATCCTATGTTTGTCACTGTTCATCTGCACTGCATGTATGTTTCCCAGTTTTTCATGTGCCACTTGTACAAAATTATACTGTTAACACAGCGCATGTGGGCTCTGCGATTTTAAGACTAGATTAGTCTTCTTCCATGCTGTTACATAACTTGCATATTGTTTGAGAATTGTCTATTTTTTGTAGTTGCATAATTTTTTTGGCAGTTTACAGGTTTACCAGATTGGGTTTTTGTCACACTAGAACTCTTACGCCATGCTCAGAGGCAGTTGCTTTGCATATTTATTGTGACCATCTGGCTTCCATCAGTGCTTTGGCACTGGTTGTTAGGGTCATCTGGCCTGTAAAAATCGTCTCAGAAATTACCTGTAATGTGTCAAGTAGGACGTTAAATCTTTAGTCATTCACACAGTGCATATTGTTGAAGAGTTCTTTCTTGCATTGACAGGACTTCCCCATCAACGAAGTGCTCTCTGGAGGCTATCTGTTTGACACATATGATGCCGACTTGATTCAGAGTGTACTTGATAGGCTAACTCCACAGTCTGCTAGGTATACTTACTGGAACTTTCATAGTATTGTTAGTAGTGGTGGCATGGGGATGGTCCAGCAGCTGACTTGCTTAGAGACAAGTTATTTATTGCTGTAGTATGTGACTGCCATGGTCCATTCTTCCTGTAATTATTTCAAACTAGAGAGTCTTTAGCAGTTTTTTCCTACATTACACTTAGCTTTGCTTGTGCTAACCATGAAAAATGGGGATGTTTATGCAGAAGCTTTGACAAGTAGTAGTTGTAGTGGTAGTTGCTGTTGTTGGTGCTGTTCTTGTGACTGTTGTTTTTTAAAGTTTGTCATAATTCTCTGTCATCCAAGCATCTGAGTTCTCATAATGGTTGGTATTTGTGATGCAGGGTAACTGTGATAGGCAAGAAATTTGCTGGTAGCACCGACTCTGTAGAGCACTGGTATGGTACAGAGTATTCATGTATGAAGCTGTCGGAAGACGTGCTGCAGGTAGAATTCTTTGAATTTGAAACTGATGTCCTTCCTTTTATTGTGAATGGAGCCTTTGCTTTTACCTGTTTCCCTTTTGGTATTTGACTAAAACCACCAGTTTTATCGTAACTGTGTCTAGGCTGTAGCTTGTTATTTCAAAGAAACACGTTTGTTGTCTGTAGTGAGCAAATAACATTTGAATCACCATCTTGTGAAAGGATTTGATACCAGCCACTGTATGCTATATTTCAGTTGTATGGCACAGATAGAGAAATGTAGATGTTAATGTGTCGTTACTAGCTTATAATACTGTGCTATATGTGCAGTTGCTATAGTAGCTATTGAACACCATATCAATGTGTGTATTGTCTGAAATTATGCTTAACAGAAATGGAGCTCTTCAGGCCTCAACGAGAATCTTCATTTGCCAGAAAAGAACGAGTTTATTCCGTCAAATTTTGACTTGTTACCACGTGACGAAATGGTATGCATGGCAGTTTGTTGGTGATGAACTTCTTTGGTTGGCAGTGCAGAAATACAAGTAGTTCAATATTCAAGTGATTCTTTGCATTGTTTTGTATAAATTTTGTACAGTAACTGTGCAGATTCCTTAGGATTTGCAGTGTAGGCTTGTGTGTAGCATTTATGCATAAATAATGTATGCACAAGTAATTTGGGTTAGTTAATAATTGATTAATAATTGGGTTCGTTTGTGGATTTCTTAATGTAATAGTGGGCTTTTTGCTGTCATAATTTCATGTGTATTTGTGTGTATGTTACATATTGGTAGATGTTGCCAGTTCCAGCTGTGGTTCATGAGAGCAAACTGTCAAGGGTCTGGTATCGACAGGATGACGTGTTTCATCTGCCAAAGGCCTGCGTTAGCATAATGTTTACTAGGTGGGGAATTATTTCAGCATTAGATACTTGTATGTTATTTGTTGCCTTTATGCTTGTTAGCCAAAGCATTTGCAGTCATCAAAACTTGTTAAACATCACTATAATGAATTTGCATATTAGAATATAACATAATTCACTGATTGTTTGTGTTTAGTGTAACTTTTTCATTTTAATTTTTAAAGGAATTTCTTACATTCTTTGCTTTGGCACTGTTGCATATTATTCCTGCCTGTTATGAATTTAAGTTCTGTTGTCTTATATATACATGCATACGTGCATAGGCCTAGACTAAAGACAGACACATGAACAGATTAGACGGACTCGTTTAGTGCACATGATGGGGAAATACGTCCACAGAAATTCCACACCCGACCCCTACCTCACTGCCGCAGCCTAGCCGAGAAGCCATGCAAACCTGTGATAATTAATAATTTCCAGGCTTGTATAGCCTACACAGTAACATGCAGGCAATGTGGTCATTGGAGCGTGATGGCAGTGTATATCACATGTATGCATGGCTTCTCGGCTAGTCCCTGGCAGTGAGGTAGGGGTCGGATGTGGAATTTCCATGGCTGTATTTCCCCGTTATGTGCACTAAACGAGTCCGTCTAATCTGTTCGTGTGTGTGTCTTTATTTAGGCCAAGGCATGTATGTTTGTTCACTTATAACTCGAGAACGGGAGTGCGATTGTCGACAAATCTTCAGGATAGCTCCAAGTGCCCTGGGATGGTTTTAGATGCAGGGAATAGCCATGCGCCACTGCAGGCAGATTAGGCACTGGCACGCATACACACGGGTATGAGAAGCGTGGGCCTTGGGCGGGCGAAAAGCAGGAAGGAACAGGGAGAGGGCGATTGTCTCCAAATTTTCAGCATAGCTCTCCAGGGTGCCCCAAAGATGTTATTAGGTGAAAAAATTGTGTGGGGGTCATGGGTAAGGACCAGAAAATTGACATTTTTCGTTTCCCATGGGATGGTCTGGCCATGCACTACTGCAGGCAGATTGGGCACTGGGCACTAGGCAGGTTATAGATGTACACACAGGTGCAGGTGGACAATGCACAGATTCAATAGAGGCAGGTGTTAGTGCTGACGGGCTTTAAGGCATACATACAGGTATGGGTACGGGAAGCTGGGATCTTGTTCGGACAAAAGACGGGGATGGGGCTACCTATGTATGCCTGACTGCGCAGGCAGAACTGCTAGTATTCAATAAAAATCTCTGATCTCTCATTTGACAAACAAGACAAAGTCTACTATAAATATGTCTTATATCATTGTGGATGTGTGCAGTCCATTTGCGTACATGGATCCACTGTCGACAAACGTGACTCATATGTTCTGCCAGCTGTATCACGACGCTCTTACTGAGTATACATATGCCGCAGAGTTGGCTGGTCTTGGCTACAACATTCAAAACACCATCTACGGGCTCATCGTTAGTTTTCTGTTTTTTAAACATATTTGTTATCATTTGTTATTTGATCTGCTGTGTTGATTTATAGAATGTAGTGAGACTACTGCTACAATTTCTTTGTCACTATTGTTCTGTGAATTGTTGCTACTCTTGTCTTATTGCTGGTATTGGTATATTTGTATGCAGTTTACTATCAAAGGTTACAGCGATAAACAGCACGTTCTGCTGCAGAAGCTTATGGACAAGATGATGACGTTAGAAATTGATGAGAAACGATTTGCAATACTCCTAGAAAGAGTGAGCTGTATTTGTTTTATTACCATATATTTTCTTCGTTATTTCACAGTGGTTAAATATGTAATATTGTGCATGCTCCCTTTGGATGACTGTGGCTGGGTTGAAAGCCACATTCAGAACTGAAGCCAGCTCATATCATGTGTGTACTATGCTGCAAAACATAATCAATTGCATTACTGTGAATTATAGTAGAGCATAATTTTTTGCACACAGGCTGAACACCAAACATTGTTGTTTTGATGGTTTTCGACCATGTTCCTTTTGCAGGGATGTAAGGGTCAAGTTTAGGTGAGGGTTTGTACAATACTTGTTCTGCTTTTTCTATTTATACTGCTTCTCTGACACGTTTTTGGGTACCTGAGATTTTTATCTAGTTATTTGTTTGATTGCATATATTATAAATATGGTATGACGTGTGTTTTATTACAACAGTATGTTCGAAACCTGAAGAACTTTCGTGCGGAGCAGCCTCACCAGCATGCAGTCTACTACACTAATGCACTTGCTGCAGAACAGTTCTGGACCAAAGATGAACTGCTCGAGGCAACTGAAGGTAGCAGTTTTGAACGAGTAATAAAAGAAAGCCATCGTCAACTTACTGGTGTATTATATCCCACTAGATTGCGGTCCTTCCATTTGACTCCCATGTTACTAAAGAAGCATTATGCCTTTAAGGTGCCAGTTCTTTGAAGTTGTTTTTGTAGAATTCTTGTCTGACTGGTTTCGTATTTCAGTAAATTAATTTCTGATACATTGGATTTGGTATCGTGAAGGGTTATTGGAATGAAAGCTATCTTGTTTCAGCAACTGTGAAAGATTTTTCTATGGCAGATTCATGAAGGACCTGTAGTAGACATAGCTAATTAGCGAAGGGGAAAATAATGCTTATGTTGGAATATTGGAACTCGGTAGGTGTATTGTTGTTTGTTGACAGACATGAATGTGGCAAAGCTCAAAGCATTTATCCCTCATTTATTCTCCCAGATGTCAGTCGAGATGCTTGTTTATGGCAATGTGACAAAGACCGTAAGTTCACATTTGTAGGGTTATGCTTGCAAGAAATAAGCTTTCATTAAATCCATCCCATTAAGAGATAGTATGGTCCATGCAGAAATGGACCTGTACATGTCCAAGAACTCTGTAATTAGTGGCCAGTCTGATCCAGTCCAGACCAAGACTGCTATCTAGAGGACACCCATATTGCATCCCAAACTCAGTTTACAGTTGCAGCTACGTGACATTAGATATGGAAGGTGCTAAGATGTGTTTTGTACTTTGTATGTTCGTATTTTTCTTAGCAATTAAGCAAACTTTTTCTGTGTGGAGTCTAGATTTTTTGCTGGAACAGTAATACAATGCCAAAAATGCTGAGTGGACCTGGACTGGGGAAAAATGGTCCTGGATAGGTCTGGTCTGGTGCGTCCGGTCCGGTCCAAAACCACCGGACCAGTACTATCGCCAATCCCAGTTGATATCGTTTTGTTATTTTTTTTGCATTTGAATATAATAAATATGTTATATGCTTATTCTTAAATAAGAGAATGTTTTGTTTTTATGGCTTTTTGGCTATGACATGTCCCATTGTTTTTGGACATTTTTTGAACACCGAGTATTAGCCTGCCCTAGTTCAGGTATCGTATTAAGGGTTTTGGCTGTGGAATGATGGTTATAGAGAGGTTGAAGCAATGGGAATAATTAGTTTTGATGTGATTACATGTTGTTACAGAAAGCACTGGAGTTGGCCAACATTGTGGAAAGTTCACTGACGGGACAGCACCAGACCCGACCACTGCGACCCAGCCAGAAACGAAGATTCCGTGAAGTTCAGCTACCAGATGGTGCGTGTCTCCTGTTCATTTGCTGATTGATTCGTGGACATGCAGTTGACAGTGGATATTGATGTAGTACTATATGTGAAACTAGTTACCTCATTAGTTCTGTGAAACTTTGCCAGTAGATTTTTTCAAACTTCTAATTCGATTTAAGTGTTATATTGTTTGCACTCTGCATTTATGTGGATCATTTCTCAGATTTACCTAACTAGCTGTCCCCCATGTTGATTTTGGGGTTTAGTATAGACCCACTCTGTCTTCAGGCTGGATGTCATAAAAGGTGACTAAACCAGGCACCCCTCAACCTCTGTGGCTTTGTCTGATTAGTGATGTAAAGAGGGAACATTAACATAGCTGCTCTGGTTACTATAATACAGTGCAATACTCTTGTCACACTGGGACCCTTACGCTCTGCTTAGCTTAGAGGCAGTTGCCGACAGTTTATATTGATGGAGTGGTTCTGGTGGGATTTAAGCTTATCTCAGTAGCCAGCAGTGCTTTGATGCTGGTGGTTGGGTCATCTGGCCTGTAAAAATTATTCCCAAAATGATCTATAAAGTGTCGAGTGGGACATGAAGCCTCTACACACTTGCACTCCTCCCTGTTTCCAATGAATTCAGGAACAATGTGCAGTCTGATGTACAGGAAAACCAAGCAAATTTTTCGGAAAAAACAACTGAGTTGTTATACCAATAAAATAGTTTGATTTAGGCTACTTTCTTCACATCGCATCCAGCGAGGAAACATGTGCATCTTTGGATGCAGGAGCTCATAAGGGGGCATATTAAATGAATTAAAGCTGGCTGTCTGCTGTAGGAAGCTGCTATGTCTATCAGCAGCAGAATGACGTTCATAAGAGCAGCTCACTGGAGGTCTACTACCAGTGCTCTGTTGAGCAGACTCACAACAACATGGTGCTTGAGCTGTTTTGTCAGATCATCAGTGAGCCGTGTTTTGACATTCTCCGCACACAGGAACAACTTGGTAACTGTGTTTTACGTGTCGAGCATAGTGGTGTATTTGTTAGGTCATTTGACTTGCAATCAAGAGGTAAGATACAGTAGAGGACATTGATACAGTGCCTCTTTATGAGGGAACCTCATCGCAGAATGCTGAGGTGTGGCACATGTTGTCGAGGGATCTCACGGTTTTACCTGCACACTCACATTTATCTACGAATGGAATGAACTGTACCTGTCTTTGCCTTCTCATCCTAAGTTGGTTCTTGTATATCATCCCCAGATGCTTATATATCATCCCCAGAGGGATGGAAAGCCGAGTTGGTATGTTGTCACAATGGACATGCATTGTGCAGTTAACTGCAGTGCCCCGAGTGGACTCTGGTATTGTAAAAGATGACACATTGTCATAATGTTCTCATGCATTGTGATAGTAATTAGGTTTTATGTCATATACACATCACATTTATGTTGGACTAATGAATGATATTGCATGTGTCTGTGCTAGGCTACATAGTGTTCAGCGGAGTGCGTCGGTCCAGTGGAGTCCAGGGACTTCGTGTCATTGTCCAGTCGGACAAGTCTCCGGAGTACGTTGAGAGTCGAGTTGAACTCTTTCTTCATCGCATGAAGGTCCTTCTCATTGCTGTCTCTATCATGCTGTGTTGTCTAGTACTAACTCTTTCAGTTGTTTATAAGTTCTGTGTCCCATCATATCCTATTATAATTCTGTTCTATCCAGCTTTGTCTAACTTTCATGTCTGAGGATATGTTTAGTCCAATTTGCTTCCTATGCTGAATCATTGTTTCGTTTTATTATCACTCACCAGTATCTTTTTATTATTCATCTTTTCCTTTCAACTGATTTTTAACATCCTTTGCTTTGTCTATCTAGCAGTCATTGTCTTGTTTTTGTTGGCATCCAGGTCGCTGCATCATACATGCTAAATTCCCGACTGCCGTACTTCAGTTAACTATTAATGCTGTTGTTGGTTTTATTGTCAGTAGTAATGCAGTCAGTTGCCTGGAAAGATTTATTTCTGAAATGATTATTTGATTTTTTTCACAAAAAATAAACAAAAATATACAAAATGTCATACACATAACCAAACGTGCAATAACTTTTTTGTTTTGTTCTTATTATATCTGTTTGGACAGTGATGCATGAGTGATGTCACTGCAGGCCACCATTCAGGAGATGGACAACGATGTTTTTCAAAAACATGTAGCCGCACTTGCCGTGAAACGACTTGAAAAGCCGAAGAAAATGTCCACACAGAATGCAAGATATTGGTCTGAAATTGTCAACCAGCTGTATAACTTTCATCGAGGTCTGTCTGTCTTTATTTTTGTGGAGTTGTAGGTTCAATAACCAGTATAACACATTATGAAACTAGTGAGTTAAGTTCAGTCACTTTACTTGTGAACTGTGCGTGGTCACCACCAAGAGGTTGTCAGAGTCTCGGGGGTTTGTTTGATTTCTCAAAGCTTGTGAACTCTTGGACTGTATCAAAAGTGTAGGTTGTGGTTGAACAGTATAGTGCAGTGCTGCCCAACCTTTTTTGGGATGTGAGCCACTTCTGGCCACAGCCATCGCTTGACTTGATCTATGCTGGTGAACTCACAGTTGTAATTTTATGCTAATTTCCGAAACGTGAGTTAGGTTGTCATTTTTCCTCGTTTGTGGCGATAGAGACAGCTATGGCAGTGACTCAGGGCTTGGATGGTATATTTGTCGGACGTTTCTTGGATAATGTTGCGACGTTTTAGCCGAGTAACAAGATTGTTATTCGTCGCATGGTGTGGATATCAAGGTTGGACTTTGTCCTCCATGGGTACGTCGGGTGAACTATTGGCTTTAAATAGAAATGACGTCACTGTGCCGCGCGCTGTGAGAAAGGTTATTTTTAGCCTCCATCTGTGGCGACCTGTCCGTCAGTGAGTCCATTCACGATGTGTTAATTGGCTGCATCAACTCGCAGACGCTTGGCAATAAGGCAACAGCACTGTGTTGTAACATCATCGACGATCAGCTCGACATCCTGGGTGTCACAGAGACGTGGCACGAAGACTCGTCGTCGGGCTACTACTGCATTGATGCAGCGAACTATGTATCTGACAGTCGTTGTGTCGCTGTCTTGGATATTGCTGGTCGTCAGCGACTGTGCTCAGCACACCGTCGCCGGCTGGATGTACCGCGCTATCAACGGGCAACACTCGGCCGT
>Ga0126335_1001124_pt1 | contig 14452 bp, 12 predicted proteins | sample OlaspJWI45metaG_FD_108409 | JGI IMG/M metagenome (GOLD analysis project Ga0126335, IMG submission 108409) | Marine gutless worms symbiont microbial communities from Oahu, Hawaii - Olavius sp. 1 OAHU.JWI-45 metaG | ecosystem: Host-associated > Annelida > Digestive system > Unclassified | place... | reverse complement strand
GTTGAAATGAAAAATTAAACCATAATTTTGATAAAATATACTTCCTTTCTGGAAAAAATATATAGAGGGGCCTCATTTTCCTTACTGCGCCAGGGCCTCCATAGGTGTTAATCCGGCACTGACAGCAGGAATTAAGAGGGAATAATTTGTGTCAAGTCCATTATAAATTTTACATGCCAATGAGCAACATGTCCATATACTAGTACTGTTAGAAATTATACTGCACAATAAGTTACTTAAATCTTCATATACTGATGCACATTATTCTATCACATGCAAAGTCATACAGACACTCAGACTTTTCCAATCTCAGCTTATATTAGGCCTATTAGGGGTTCTTAACGTTTATGTGCAATACAAATCTACTCACTCACTCACTCTCACTCTATTACACAACTTGTGCCCGTTCATGTCATCACTTTTTTAGCAATCAGTCCACTTCTGGACTTTTCACTGCAGCTTTAAAATACCTTTTCCACAAATTTCCAACCAATGTTTCTGTCCTCAGGCATCGTTGAGAGTACCAGTTTCCAAGTCATTGTTCTGGAACCTCAAGTCCTTAACAATCTGCGTTTACAGAATGTCGACTTTCTTCAGATTTCCTATACTCAGGCCACACTGAATGCATGAGACGCATAGTTGCACCTATTGTGACCGATGAATGATCCTGTAGCGTGGTGGCTTGTATGTCAGTCTGTCTGTTACGTACGTGCCTCCGCTGTGCAAAAACAGCCGCATGGATCGAGGTCCAGTTTGGCGTGGAGACTTGTGGAGTGGGAACCCTAGGCACGACGTATTAGATGCTATGCAGATCGCTCATACGGGGCACCTTCATCAAACTACTTAGGACAGGTACTGTCGGCCAACTGCAAAATTCAATAATTGTTCTAAACATCTATGCGACATTCTGAAGCTGTGAACGTACTGGTAGCATTTAGGCGTAAACATTAGGCGCCGATGCGATAATAGGCCTAATCCATGCAGACCGGTTCCGTTTACCTTTGCCTGGTGTCCAGCAGTCGCAGTACTGAATCCACAACAAAATCCATAACGTAGCGACGACACAACTCGACGACGAATTAAATCGCCAATCCATACTGATTCACAATCCGAGAAATCGAGAAAACTGTCGTTCACAGTCAAAACGGCGACTATAAACAAACGAACGCAACTATCGCCACACCTGTGATCAAACAACAGAGAGATCACTCATCACCAGCGCTGGCCATAGGCTGCGTTGCTAAATATAGTAACACCAGTGGCGTCGCCTGGCGAATACTACGTGCGACACGCTTGCAGGTGCGCGTTCTCGGTTCGCGCTATCTACGCACAACCTGGCTCTGAGAAGAGGAGGCAGTTGCTGCCAATGCTTTTAATACAGCCATACGAGGCAAAGTACTGCCTTAAGAGGGTTTTCAAGCCCTTTGTTGTACGTTAGATATGATTCTGACTTGATCCGTATTAGCCCGCATGGCTTGGCTGCATCCAATGCAGTCGACGCGGACTGTTGGGACCGATGATCCTGTAGCACTGTCCGTATGTCTAGCGGCTGCGCTGTGCAAAAAAACCGGCTGACGAGATCGTGGTCCTGTATGGGGACGGGGTGGAGACTCTCGGCTATCCAAAGCAGATTGTAGCCTATGAAATTAGATTTTAATCATCAGTGTGAATGCCCGTTAATTGTAAATTGCATGCTTTGTCATCGTAAGTAATCCCCCATTCTCACGTGGGCAGATGGAATCACAAAATCTCGAAAATTACTAATCAAATTGATGTAACTTGGTAGGAATATGCCCCATAGTGAACACCAGAAGTTGTTGAAAGTTGGTGACATTTGACCTTGACCTTTGACCTTGAGAGCTATGTTCGTATTTTTTTCATTTGCCATACATATCTCATCTACCGTTAGGAGTTTCGAATACCTTAACCTAGCAACTTAATTTTCGGTATGAACGTACATTTTCAGATATATATCTAGGTCACCTTCGAAATAAGGTTTTGATCATTAGTGTGACGGTCCTGGGGTTAATATCAAGGTCACAACAGCGCAGGTATGTGCTCCCATCGGACAGTTTAATCAATACTTTTTATGCAAGTTACTATATAAAACGTATATCTGCAGTGTGAGCAATATAAGTTTTGAGATTCAATCGTTTCTGCTTGCAACTGGCTGCAACTGGCAGTTGCAGTAATATTTTTACAAACAAGTTTTACCATTTTCTTCTCCTGCAACTGCTGCTGCCAGTTCTTTCCAACGAACTTCACCTTTACAGTCTACACCACATGTACTTTATATACAGTTTGCCGTTGCAGATATTAATGCTATTTATCTGCTATGAAAACGTGTCTGGCAGATTTCTAACCATGCATCTAGCTGTACAAACAGATCATACAAAGTGGCTGTTAGACTAACAAGAAAACAACGAAACGTCCATATGTAACAGTTCTACATACATGATTCAGATGTCATGACCTTACGTCCTGCCGTGGTTCACACTGGGCCAAACTGGCTGCCATCCTGAAGGTAAGGTAAGGGGAGGTAATTCAGATTCAGAAAACTTTGCCCACTGACATTACACAATATAATTCAATGAAAAAACAGCAATTAAAATATTCCTTCACACAGAAAGATACACAAATCAAATGATAAATGCAACATATAAAACACGGTCACAACACAACATGGCTTCATGCGACTAAGAAGCACCGACGAATCACTGATGTCGACTTAACAGTATAGTTAAGTTAGCAAAGTCCTCCCCAAATCACGTGGTCGTTTCAGTAGCCCTCAGCCAGATTACCAACATATGGGAATATGGGGCTAGTGCATCACATAGTGTGTCTGTTAAGTTCCCAGCCGTTAAGCTTGTACCAAATTATACTGCTTGGTGACAGAGGCACACAGGGGTAAATGACTTGCCTAAGGTTACTACCCAGCGGTACCTGGCAGAGACTAAAACCCATGCCAGAGATCCGATTCTCCACCTAGTGAGACACCACGTCACCCTACTTAACAGTATTTTGTAATTCTGGCACAAGTGAGCTACGGCGACAGGCACTTAACTGACCATTTTTATATCGTAAGGATTATCACGCCAGTATGGGACACAGAACAAAAAATGTCTTTGCAAATTATGTTACTTATTAACTACTGGTAACTATTCTTCACTAATACAGAAAGCAAGAAGCAACACAAAATGCACAGCAAGAATCTTAGCTGTAAACTGCACTGAAAACTTGTCCTGATTACAGCCATATACAAAACGTAATAATGAAGCAAAAACATAAATAGACAGACATATAACAACTGTGTCACAACCAGCATAAAGAACATATATACAACACAATTGTGAATTAAGCAAATCACAAGAAACATACAGTGAGTGAGCTGACGTTTAACGTCTCACTCGACACTTTATAGGTCATTTCAGGGACTATTTTCACAGGCCAGATGACCCAGTGAACAGCAAGGAACATATAACCAACAACATAGTTCTAAATATCCACTGACCCAGACAATAATTGAATGTATATTAGCACACATATAGTAAAATATCCAAGGCACAGAACAAAAATCTATTTTATAGTTACCACTACCAGCACGTGTTCTACATGTAGTTTCAGTTAAAAATATTGCAGTGGTACCGTCTGTAACTGGAATTGATAAGAATCGAAATGAAACAACAGTGCTGCAAGTACTACAATCCAAAAGCCCAACCAACTAATCTATAATGCATTAGAATGAGGTTCAACTTAACACTTACTTAACTAGCAGCTGTGAGACATTCCACATTTACAACAGGTTAGCATTCTGTTAATCCCACATACCCATGATGATGCAAAAAGCGAACCACAATCTTTGCAAGGCTGTCAAGTCAAGTAATATTGCATTAATAAATATGTACAAATGTTTTTTAAACCATCAAAAACTCTTTCTTAACAGTGCTTCTGCATTGATTAATCTTATACAGGGTTTTATGCAAGAAAACTGTTTTACGCTACATTATTAATGGTTGAGCAACGTTAGCATTGTTACAGCCATTATAACAAACATTTTATTTCACATCAATGAATCAGAAAATAAAAGTAAGACTACAAGAATCCTGCAGTACAACTGCAACTGATAAAGATCACTAAAGAAAAGTCTGTTATTGTACAAACACAGACCATTTAACCATATAAAAATAATATGTATAGCATTTAATTGTACAGATAATGTGACATGCAAATCTAAAAGTTACCTTTATATTTAGAGTATTTAGCATTATTATTCAACACAAATGCAGTGCCTTAATATTTTAGATCGTCAATTACATATGTAACACGTAGATCTAACGGCATTCAATAACTTTCAAAAACGAACATTAAATATTCTATCTCAATCCACCTTGCATTTGTCACATGACTGAATAAACAGAATAACAGAAGAAAGTACTGTTTCAATTGTATTTAAAAATTCATGCACAAATAAATGACTAAAACAGGAGTCCATTGGCAATCACATCTTCAGGCAGTATCTGAAGACGTTTTTTGTTCACACTGTTCACATTCTACTAATGCACACAGCACATCGGAAGTTTACGATTATGCATTATACAAACTGAGACTGGCACTCATATCATGGTAACCAGGTTACAGATAAAACGGAATGCCACCGGAAACGGTCACTCAGCACATGGTCATATCATACTTGAGATTCGTTCACAATGTCTGACGGAGACGAAGTTACAGAAACGTTTGTCGTAAGGTCATTTCGCCGGGATTTTCGAGAGGAACGGGGTCGATCTCGCTCTCTGCTACCAGTGGGCTGCTTAGATGAACGCTGCCCCTTGTCTTCTGCAGCCTTCTCTTCTGCAGAAACAACAGCAAGCCATGGATGCAAAATTTTATCTGCAAATATGAGGAAGTTTTAACGCTGTGCATTCAACGTTCAAACATGAAGAGTAAAGATCAACTCAGACACTCACACACAAATTATACCACAATGCCTGATGACAAGAGGCACATGAGTGAGAACAACTTGCCCGAGTACTAGATAAAAGTGCAATAACCACCATTTCATTTAAAATAAGCTCTCATGAAAACACCACTCATGTTGCAAAATATAAAATATACACTATGTTTCAATAAAAAAACACCAACTTTGATTTTGCACCATATCTCAGTAAATCGCAAATAGACCAAAATAACATACAGCAGGATTGTAGTTCTTGAATCACTAATTAAAACCATAAAAAAGATTTAAATGAAGTGGTAAATACTAAATTTTACAAAATCTTTTATTAATAATAATAAATACAGCATGAATTCTATAATACAATTACACGAAAAAAGTGAAATCTCATTAAAATGAAAAATCAAAGTGAATTATATAACAGCACACAGTAACATTTAGGGGTCGATAGAAATTGTCAAAGTTAATGCTCAAAATGTCTATACTACTCTGTAAAACATGCTCTGAATCCCATGCGTCATTGTGCAGTCAATGACCAGACATCAGAATTACGTCACCAATATCAACGTGGATGCTTTCTACCGTCCCACTCGACACTTTATAAGATCATTCAGGGACGATTTTTACAGATCAGATGACCAGCAGCAAAGCACTGAAGAAAGCCAGTTGGCCACTTAGATAGGCTTCAATCCACTAAAACCACTCCACTGTGTGACAATATGAACTGTAGGCAACTGTCTCTAGGCTAATCACAGCGTAAGGGTCCCAGTGTGACAAAAACCCAATCTGCTGGACCTATAAGCTGCCTAGAACATTGCACAACAAGAGTATTGTACTACACTATAGTAACTAGAGCCGCTCTGTTAATATTAACTAAGAACAGAAATCTTACTTCCGGCATCATTAGGTGCAGTTTCACGCTGGGTGTTTATGTAGTTGTTTTCATCCGCAACAAGCATTTGGTCGAGCTCCGTTGCAGCATCATCAGTATTATTTACAGGTGCAATGCCTACAGATGCACCAGTGTCTCGCGGTGGTGTGCACGGATCTGACGTGTAGCTTGAACTGCGCTTTCTACTGCGACTTTTACGAGATGCCGAGGCTGCTGATGCTGACTCCAAATCTTTGTACTTCTTTTCAATCTTTAATGATTCGCCACTCTTTAACTTACTCTTCTTACCATCAACGTTGTCCTGTTTCTGTCAAGAAACAAAAATACGAAGCATCAAATCCACAGAATCCTGCCACCAAAAACATGACGAAAATAAAAACTAAAAAGCAGTACTTATAACTAAATCTAACATCATAAAAAACTTAATCGTCATTAACAGCAAATGCTGCTTTGTCATTCTACATCTTGTCCAAAAAATAAATTATTTTACATAAAAAGCAGAATTCAACAATGCAGCAAAATGTATTGCTAAAGCATTACCAAAATTAAACTTGTGAAGAAATTTCTACTAACTATATTACAGCACAATGAATAATGACAAAATCACATCACTGTCAGTGCTTGCTTGCTTGAAGCAGTCCATCGACTTTGATGCCGATGCACTAGCACACTCCGATCGACTACTTCTGAGCGTGGACGAAACAAAGATGACTTCTGAGTCCAAAGTTGGATGCACAGACTCTGCCACAGCTTGAACACTGAGGTCCAAAACCAAGAATGAGTATAGAAACATAACTCTGCAAATTTCTATTCGTCATAACACTGCACATACCTCATCAGTCTTCTTCTCATCCTCAGCCCATCTCAGTGGCATTAGGTACTCATCCACAGTAAGAACTTCTTCTGGTCCTTCAGCATTACCACCGACGTCTGTGATAAGTTCCTCTGCCTTGTAGTCATCATGAAGTGGCATCCGCATTTGCTTGTCTCCCTAACAAGCAGCCACACAGCTCAGCATCACTCAGACTACTACTATATATTCGTTTATTAAAAGCTGTCAAGACACAGCTTTAAAACATCACATATGAGGAGAATGACGAAAGTAAAAGAACAATAAAAATTACAGTCAGTTCAATATGTGCCTTTATAGATAAGTCTGTAAATAAAATTCTGTTCGTCCAGCCGAGACTTTTTTGTAGGAGAAAGTTCACGTCTTCTCGGCCTAAGTGTATAACTGCAGTCAGAGCATTCTGGAGGAAGTAACTGATATAAAACGTGATGCTTGTTTTTGAGTATACTGTACAACAGTTTATCGTCCATGTCAGAGACCAGATTGTCAATGTTTATCGAATCAGGTGAACAGAATCCTCGACAAAATCCATGATGTATGAAGCCTGCAAGTCGTTGTCGTCAGCTGAGGTCGTAAAACCCCACCAGGCATTTCAGAGTCAGTGAATAGAGCTTTTTTGTCCCAGAGGACAGACATACATGCTCTTTTGAGGCAATAAACTGCAGTTGGACTGCCATCCATACCACACTCACAGCAGTATTTATAGTTGTCATAATAATCCGCTCATGGGCAGTAATGCTCAGCTGGCTTAAGTAGGTCAGAGTGATTTCGTTTTGGGTTTGTTATCAAATGTCTCTGCATGCATGATGACAAGTCTCTATATCCAGTGGTTACAAATTGCAACATCCTGGTTAACAGACAGACACAGATTAGCTCAGCTAAGATTTAGCCAGCTGAGCTAAAATACTGCTAATAATTATTGCAAAAGCATGTCTTAATAGCTTTCTGCATAGTGTTGTATGAAAGTCAATATCGTCACAATCTTCAGCGTCACCATCACATTAAATACTACATAAATAGTTAAAAGTCCAGACCTCGATGAGTAAATAGCGGCCGGGATCGCGAGCCATCTTTGAGAATTCCTCGGCCAGCTCAGTAAATAAAGGACGACAGTCCGCATCGACTAGCCAACCTGTTTATCAGCAACACCAACACCAACAATATGCATTAATAACCCTTCTCTTTGGGTTCACTTCATCTTGCAAAAGCTGAGACTCCTCAAGGAAAACAAACATGATGCAGATTATTTCATATTGTGCAAGATCCATTGAAACAATGTATAATCCCAGGTTTGCCAAGTAAAGCGTGATGTCTTCTTATCACTAATGCTGATGCTTCTGACACTTGAACATCCTTTCTTCTACTCTTATCTGTCCAATGCTCGAGACATGTTATTACATAAGACTTATTTCATTACAGTTATTACAATTATTATTATTATTATTATTGTGATTGCAAGTTGTTTGAAATTTTATAGGGAAAAAGTCAGCTAATTACATTTGATGAGAATCATGTAGACATCAATGGTACAGACGGCTGGCTGTGCAAGCCGAGTCCCACGTTCCAGATAGCTTGGAATGTCTACTGCGCGGACATCCTCATATGGACGCTGACCATAGGAAAACAACTCCCACAAAGTGACACCTACAACATCAGATGCTAAATACATCACGGTAATATAACAATATCATTCATTTATTCACTATAAATGCTACACTACACTGGTCTAATGTACACTTAACGTACATTCATCATAAATTTATACATAAACTTGAATTAGGCCTGAAGTAAAAAGAAGCAACTGATAGCCTAGCTGACTTCTGTCTTTCACTGCCATCTACATAAATCAATTACAATATGATGCAGCATACATGTACAGTACATTGCACGACTCATAATTTACATAAAATGGTAGGCAATATCACAAAGTAAAATTAGCCTTAAAAAGTGACAGCAAAAACAGAGACCGCAGGTTTAAGTTATAGCAGACATAAAACAAAAGTGGCAGCACAAGACAAAGCTGGATAGAGACAAGTGGGCAGTGGCATATGTATTTGCTTGACATCAAACAGGAAGCAAATTATTGCAAGCAAATCAGCAAACAACAAGTCTCGCAAAGCATAAAGAATGCTAACCATAACTCCAGACATCACTCTTGTGAGTGAATATACGATGTTCAATGGATTCCAGAGCCAACCATTTAACTGGCATCTAACACCACAGACACATCACAGTCAGCAAATACCCGGTAATCTCAGAAAACTGATAAAATAATTAATACTTAAAAACATGCAACATAAAAATGCAATACAATGGGTGTTATAGGAACATATTCGGTAATGTTGGTATAAAAAACTGTAACTGAAAAAATGGCACTATTTTATTTTTGCAACAACTAACTTTGTCAAAACCTTCTATATAGAAATAATTATTGGCAAGTGCATGCTAAACAAATCTGGAACAAAATAACATCAAATTCATCAATCACCTTTGAGAGGACTGTATGATATGCAGCACACATACAAGTACCATAACCAACGTCAGTTACGTCACATAAGCTTAAATGTTATCATTATCATCATGAGCATTTAAAACAACACTTAACTCAAGATGCCAATTATAAACAGCTAACAATATAAGAAGCATTTAACATAATGTACCTTGCCTCCGGCTGCTTTAAATACATCCTGTTCAGTATCCAGCAATTTGGCCAGACCAAAGTCCGTAATCTTCACAATATTCACATTCTGAACTGAAAGCAAAACAGCAAAACAGCGAAGCAATTTTCCATGTATACAGATGCTCAAAATCAGCAAAAGAGACATCTAAGCAATAAATTTGCAACCCATTACAAAACTGCAACAGAAATAAAAAACACAAATCTAAAATGCAACAAACATAAATAAACCACGATGTTTACCAAGAACGTTCCTTGCGGCTAAATCTCGGTGAACAATTCCACGTGATTCAAGATACTCCATACCCTATACACAGCATCAGCCACAGTCAAGTCAGTTGCTGTAGGCTAGGCTTAGCGGGCACGTTGTGAGACTAAATTCTCGTACAGGTACAGAGCGTCCACCTGTATCCTCATTAAACTGTGACAGGCCAATACACTCAAGTTTACTGGCACCGGAGCTTGTAATGGGTGCCGGCGGCAGGATAACAGATGAAGATACCTCACTGTGTGGGCCACCAGCCTGATGCTTACTATGCTGCACTGCCTATTTAAATAGGCGTGTAGTATAAGAGCTAGGGCTGGTTGGAAAATACTTTAACAGGTGGAGAAGGTCTCAGAGAAACCTGTGGCTACAACCTGGTTACCTTAAATATACAGACACAAAGCCTCTCAATTACTAGCTACACATACACATGCACTGTCACTAGTGACAGTAGCCATGCAATACCTACTCACACACATAACTCACCACACGCACCAGGGGAAAAGCACTGGGCCAGCTGTAGCAGCAGGCCTCAGCACTGACTGTGGCATATCAAGCCCAGCTGGAGCCACAGGCACTCCGCATATGTGCAATTGCTAATATGAACAGCGCATAATATACCAACCAACATTTCACACATAAATGTCTGAAGTTCGAGTTTATCTGAGCAGAACAGAACACGGAAGCCACAGCATCTTATGAGCTAAGACTTGGTCATCTGACACCAGAATAATAACATGCTGACGACTTTTTGAAGACAAACATGTAGTTTCTGCCTACAGAAAGCTAATTTCTTTTCACAAGGTAAAAATTTCAACCTCCTGTAACTTCTATAAATAGCTTGGAATGTCTACTGCACGGACATCCTCATATGGATGCTGACCATAGGAAAACAACTCCCACAAAGTGACAAAGTTTTTCAGGAACTGGGTCTCCAATCATCAATACTGATTCACACAACTTTTAGTAGAGGTGTAAGAAATAAGCTAAGAAATTAATCGGAATAAGATTCTCCTCAATATCAATGCCCAAATGGAGGCTAACCAACATTATAAAAGCACGAAGTAATATTTTAATTATCCAGCACAACAACCACTTATTACAAAATTCAATTAATTACCAGCTGGGTGCATTCAGCTGCATGTTATATCCCCAAATGACGTTATAAAGCAGTCTGATGCTACTGAAAATTACAAGAAAGTGCTCTAAAGACACTCACACGAGCTATCTGAGTGGCCCAGTTGAGCATTCTCTTTGAATCAATGTTGGTTCGGTTCTTGCGCACGTAGTCCAGCAGTGATCCAAGTGGCATCAACGGCACAATCAGCATCAGCCGAGCTGTCATACAGACAGCGACGACACGCAAGCAGTATGGATGAACTACAGACGCCATTATACGAGCTTCATCCAGCAGTTCTTGACTCTCAGACATCGAAGAGCCTTCATTCAGAACTTTGATAGCCACCGGAAGCTTCACGTTTTCATTCGGCGGCACCCACACTCCCTGCAGTGGCACGAGCACACAAACAATTCATATATGCTGCTCGACGCTCGTGCAACTGGGAAAAAAACAAAGAAAAAACAAATAGGACAACAATATAATTGTGCTTAATCATAAACTCAACAAATTGTACAACACACAATACAGCAACAACAAATGCAGCTTACGCAAAAGATTAAACATGCACACTGTGTAAATTTCAGAGATTCTTTAGCAAACACTGACAACTCCCTTAAAAGTGCTAAAATGCAACAAACATAAACATTTTAACCTTTGCAAGATAATTCCATTCCCAACTGAAAGTTTATAAGTTGCAGCTAATGTATGCAGCAAAAGCTGCAATGCAAGTACATACCTTGTAAACAGTCCCAAATGCTCCGGAGCCAATGACATCACCACGATTCAGTTCCGACTCCGTGATAATTCTCATTTTAGCCATGTCAGGTCTGGCCGAGCTTGGTGACAGAGGCTACAGTACATGATAGAACAAAACAAGAGGCCAAAGTAATTTGTCAAAGGCTGCATCAAATGCACCGCACACTGCATGCATTGAACTCTATAACCATAGCCATTCCTAAGATATGTAGGGGATCGCAAAAGGTAGGTCACGTGACCCAGATGCGGATCCGCATATGACCTACTGTTGCACAGTTTTCGTTAGAGCCCTCAGCCATCTATGGGCACACTAAATTTCAATTCTGCAGCTTCAGACGTTCTGGAGAGATAAAGGGGATCCGAAAATTCAGAATTAGGTCACTTGACACCGCCCCCACTCCCTAGGGCCTACTTTTGCATAGTTTTCGTTAGAGCCCCCATCTCTTTGTAAGCAGGCAAAATTTCAAGTCTCTAGCTTCAGGCTCGCACCAGTCTGTATGCATGCAAAATTTCAACTCTGTAGCTGTAGCCATTCTGGAGATAGCAGGGGGGTCCCAAAATTTAAAAATGGACCCCCTCCCATTCTCTGTGGGTGATCAGGACCCACTTTAATGCAGTGTTCTATGGGCCCCCAGGAATGTTCACTCCAAACAGCATCTTGATCTGTTCAGCCATTTTTGCACAGTGAAGCCGAGATGAGCCGTATGACAGACAGACAGACTGACAGACGCCACAAACATCGGTAAGAATAGACAGCATCTAATGCATTTGATGCAGGCTAATAAAAAGAAACTGATACTGACTGGTAACAATGTTTATGTTAACGACAATAAGCATATGTCAATTAGACCACGGGTTAACATATCCCAACTAACTGCAGTTTCGAATCACTGGAAATCTATCAAGACATCACACAATTCAATTCTACAAAAAAATTAGCAGAAACAGCATAAAGGTTCAGTATGAAAACAGTGGGTACTCTGTTAGGCACTTCACAATATACATTTTTTATAAGTCTACTCAACTAATGAATCTCTAAGGTCTACTAAAACATCTAGGTTGGAATTCTTGAGATTTCAGTCAGGGTCTTGAGACTCTTCTGAGACACTCTTAGTCTCATCAAAAGTCTAATCATGTTCTTAGTTTTGATCTTCACAGTTGTGGTCAAGAACAGCCAAGTCTAATTAATCGAGAGATATAAACTGATGGACATTTATTCACTGACAAATATGCAACTTAATATATCTTACAAGAATTTCATCTTCGCCAGCAAGGCGGGCGTTAATGCGAGCCTTGTTCTCCTCGGACCGAGCCCACTGTCGCTTGAAGTAGACAACAGCAACAATGATGATCCCGATGAGAAGCAATCCAGCTAAGCATCCACCAACGATTGCAAAGATCTGTAACTTACTACAACACACCAACGACACTTACTGAAACTCAAGACATTGCATACAAATTAAACAGCAGAAATGATGCACGGCTAGTAACTTAATCTGCATCTGATACTTCGCCACAATGACAGAGTCCTTGAGGCATGTTTATAACATGGTACAATCTTGGCACTTACTGAGACCTGTCATAGCTACTGTTTTGAACTGAAGTACCTATCTCAGTTCATCTCTCAAGCTTTTCGTCATATCCTTAGTTCTGTCTCACCGTCAGTTTTTCACCATATCTTGCCTGAATCAGTGTGTGGAATCTTACTGATTTCACCCTTCAGTCATCTGCTGCGTATTCGACTTTAAAATCTCAAAAATGCTGATGTGTTTGCGGTCCCACACTCTTTGGCTTGCAACTGCAACTCCGCTATCTCTCGGGAAATGTCTCTATCTCAGAATATATGTCTACACTCCATCACACTGACCACAGCTAAGTGCTGACAGCATGTACAGTAATACACACAATTACATGAAATATACAGTGTCTCCTAGACAGGTTGCAGCAGCTGTAGCAGTTCAGACCTGAGGCCTCCTCTGTGAGCATCGTATATTGCCCACGTGACACAGATTGGCGATGATTCATCTTCGCTGACCTCCAGCAGCTCAGCAGGTGCTGAGTCAGGGCAGTGTTCCACACATGTGAACTACATAACCATATAATAACATACGCCACACAAAATGCACAATGCAATGATATATTATTAATTTAACAAGATGTCACTGCACATTACCAACTACGTGCAGATATAAAAACACAAGAAACAGAACAAGTGACTACAGCATAGTAGTAGAAGCTGCATCGAACACTCGCCGAACAGTCACCCGGTTGACGAACAGAGAGACTGACAGAGAAGAACATCAGTAACAATAGTCGGCGTCTCATGCATTCGATGCAGCCTAAACACTAAGTTATGCTCACAAAAAATCGGATTTTAAATTATACAAAAACAATCATAACTTGCCAAAATGTACATTATAATTGTAATTGAATGATAAAGCCGACATTCAAAGATAAACGCAGTAAAGTAACTGACAAAAAAAAAATTGAAAAATCAGCGATGTACTCACGGCAGATTCAGGTGTGCGATCTTCCAGATCGTTGTAAAATTTCATATAACGACATATCGTGCAATCGGCCGCCGTTGGGCCACGGCACTCGAGACATTGGTGATCACATGCAATACAGCGCTTTGCCACCTCGTCAGTGTAGTGGTCACTGGAGCATGACTCTACACAATCGTCGACCTCCTGGTATCCAGTGCATGCATCACAGTGTCCTGATGTTGGACCGTAACAGCCGTCACACAGTGGGTCACATGGTCGACATTCCTGTATGCAAATACAGCTTATAGGTCCAGCAGATTGGGTTTTTTTCACACTGGGACCCTTACACTGTGATTAGCCTAGAGGCAGTTGCCTACAGTTAGCCTAGTTCATATTGTAACACAGTGGAGTGGTTCTGGTGGGACTGAAGCCTATCTCAGTGGCCAACTGGC
>Ga0126335_1001123_pt1 | contig 14465 bp, 12 predicted proteins | sample OlaspJWI45metaG_FD_108409 | JGI IMG/M metagenome (GOLD analysis project Ga0126335, IMG submission 108409) | Marine gutless worms symbiont microbial communities from Oahu, Hawaii - Olavius sp. 1 OAHU.JWI-45 metaG | ecosystem: Host-associated > Annelida > Digestive system > Unclassified | place... | reverse complement strand
CTTTTTACTCGGCCTTTCATCCCTCCGGGGTCGGTAAATGAGGACCAGCTTCGGTAAAGGCAAGTATGGCTCATTCCTGTTGGAAGCTATGAGGAGGGGTTAGGATATGTGGCTTACCTGTCAATCAAATGTAGATGCCCTGGGGTTAGGGGTCATTCGGTGCAAACCCATCAATCAAACCGTCTGGAACTCTTAATTCATATCTACTTTCCTGGTTGTCAACTCACAACTTGACACACTTACCCCTACTGTTCAGCTTCATCATACGAACAGACCCTAAACTCTGGAACTTAACGCTTGTTGAGTGTAAGCTGTACCCATACTGAATGTTGCTGTCTGTCAGTCGTGTATTAACACCAGATTCTTATCGCTATTTACTTGCTGTTTTCAAAGTTCTAAAGTTAACTGTCGAATTTATTTTTAGTCAGAAATAAGGCCTATACACGTGCCACCTCTAGGTTATCGTAAAACGGTTACAATGTGGCAGCCGTTACGTTTTTGCCTCCCGACGCAGTGCGATAGTCTTTAGGGCGACTATTGCTATGGCGACGTAGCTGTCTGTGTGGCTGACACGTTGATGTATTGTGCCCTAACGACAGACTGAGTCGATCATCATGCGACCTTCACGAGATTGTAGCCCAACCATTCTACTCTTCCCGTATACCAAATGAACCCGATAGCTCGAGGGGATCTCCGTCGTCGAGGACGTCAAATGGTACGCAATGCTGGGAATACAAGCGTTAGTCCACGCGGTATACATGGCGCCACTGTGCGAGTGGAATAACACTGACTGACGCTGGTGCACGTATACGGCGTCGGGCGGCATGTCAGCGATAGCTGAGTTTCTTGTCTGGTGCGCAGTGCCATAGAAACAAGTGGCCAAAGTAATTTGACGATGGTTGCATCGAATTGTTTCCCCTCCTCTTCCATTTCAGTGAAAGGACAGGAACCTCCATCTCAAAAAAGAGCCCTGAATATTATCTTCCCGGATATGGACTACAAGATGTCTCTGATTATGACGTGTATTGACACTCTGCAAGTACGGCGAGAAGCGCTCACCAAGCGGTTCTTCAGGCGGAGTGTGATGCAGGAGTCTTCTTCAGTGGCGGTTTTAGGGAGGGGCTAATGGGGCTAATGTTGGGATTAGCACCCCTAGTTTTTAAGTTAGCCTCCCCAGTTTTGCCTAGCCCCAGAGATAAAATTAGCCCCCTAAGTTGATTCCCACTAAAATCATTAAAATTGTTGCCACCAGATGTCAGATTCTAAGGCTAAAATGTTCCAAATTCGATTTCGGCTACGGGCTCCGCCCCAGACCCCGCTTGGGGAGCTTAAGCACTCCTCCAGACCCCCTAGCCGAATTAAGGGGCTAACTTCTAAAAGGAGGAGATGGGAGGGGAAGAGTTAGCCCCAGTCCAGCCCCTCCAGTTTCAAAATCCTAAAACCGCCACTGGTCTTCTTGCCTTCATTATCTCTTCCCAGAGAAAAGAGACTCAGACATTCTCGATAAATTGAGGCATCCTAGAATATTTCAATCACTCTCCATCAAGACTGTAAAATTTACTAACTCCTTTTTACCGTACTGTTTGAAACATTATGCGTAAACAGAGCTCAGACATTCTATTTTATTGTATTTTATTTTTAGTTCTTTAATTGTGTTCATTGTGTTACAATGCAATTTTAATAGGTTTTATATAACTCGTTGTGTCAATCCAGACTCTGGCTACAATACCAAATACATGTAAACCATTCTTCATGTAACGTTCTTTGGGCCCGATGAGTCCCCACTCCAAGCAGGACGTCCATCCGTTCAGACGTTTTATTGACTATGACAGACAGACTCAGAGACCAACACACCACACTACGGGATCATCGATCGCAATAGGCCGCATCGAATCATGGCCTAAAAGTATCGCTTACTTACTTGTTTATCGATGACGACGTGCGGAATCACTGGGACCTCCCCTCCCCCACTGCATGGTCTCGCGGTCCGGTTAGGCCTAAGGGCGTTAGTCCAATATACCGCCTCGCTGAGCCATGGCTGAGCCGTCGCCAGGCCTGCTAACCTGCTATAACCACAGCTTGCTGGAGGCTGGTCGGTTTTTCCGTGTGATACCAATAATGAACACTGCGCATCGTCTGTGATTCTGCGTAGTTTTGAACACGGATGCAAAGCCACATTGCTCAACTATACAAGGTAACGCAACGCTTTGTGTTGTCGCTACGTGTTGCATGAATGTTTGTTTATTTGGTGTTTTCCAACTTTTGCTATTAGGCTATGATTTTCAAAACGATAGTATGTTGTCAATATTATCGAGAAACATACAAAAGTAAGCGTAAACTTAAAAATACAAACGTCTCCAAAACCATTTTCATCTGTGTTAGTTTCGTGTAACAGTAATAATCACACTGTATCATTCGCTCATACAAATGTATTTTCTGCAAGGAGCTGAGCGTCTAGTGTAGCTTCGACGCATGGAGAATAACGTCGCTATACAGGGCGCACTTGTCGACTCGCTAGCAAGAAACTACTTCCGGTTGGCTCGACTGACGCTAATCGCCGGGACGGATCAAATCCGTCAGTGTGTCCTGGATCGACTTCCGGCAGGACAGACTTTACATACGGCGCTCGAGCGCAACCGAAACAAAATGGATGATTTGCTACGACGTCGCGTCATCAGCGAGACACAATGGTGTCAGCTGTATCCCGAGAACTCAAACGTCAATGTGGCTAAGATAGACATCACTTTGTGGATCACACTGCTGAGAAATATCATACCGTTGTCGAGGCTTGGCGTACGTAACATTCGCTGGAATGAAGCCCCGAGCGATGACGAGACGGAGTGGTTTCATGACGTCTTGAGAATCAAAGAAACTCGCAACAGTCTGGCACACATGATTCGCCCTGAACTCGACAATGAATCGTTTGAGAAGTTCTGGAACTACTTGAGTGACGCACTTAAACGACTTGACTGGTAAAACATTTGTACTCTCAGATCTACGATTATATGTACTTATTATGGACTTTTGTATTTGAAAACGAGGTTTATTGAACTAAAGTTTGCGTACCGTTTCAGCTCGTAGTTCATCTTTACTATAGCCGCATCAAATGCATGAGATGCAGAATACTGAGAGCGATGTTTCCATAGCGTGGACTGTCTAAATCTGTCTGTCAGTCTCTCAGTTTGTCTGTCACGCACTTCTTATAAGATGTTCCATTACGCGCTTTCGCTTTTTTTGTCTGTTGGTTGTGTTCTCCGCTCCCATGCCTGGCCTGACGTCAACTTGTAATCCGAGATGCGGCACACTACGTGTGCTATAACAATAAGTATGAGTGAGTGAAGTTACTAAAATGACTTACGAATAACGATTTGCAGTTAAATATTGTACTAATGTCATGATATTTGGAGTGATTAATACAATGATGTTTGAAGCAATATCAACGTGGAGCAATATCGCACGACTAACTTGGATCACGAGGCGGTGCGCATCATCCAACAGCAAGTTAATGAGCAAGTTCTACAGGAGAAGAACACGTTTCTTGAACAAGAACTTCTCCAGCGTCGCCGACTAGTCAGATGTATACTCGTGTTTGTAGTTACCATCATCCTCATCATTGCTTCAGCAGCTGTAGTCGTTGTGTTGATACAGAAAGCGAATAAGCTTACGACATGCGTGAAGTGGCTTCAGAACGAGCAAGTCGGTAAATATGTTGCATCACTGATAAAATGATTATAATATTAATATACACTGTGAGTCAAAAAACAAGACACCCCACACGTGTCAATAACTTCGAGAAATATTAATCGATTTTCAAAATTCTTTTACTGCTAGACTCAGCACAAAATTTGCTACAAAATAATCATTACATATCCACCACACCTTAAAGACATTGCTGCACTACCTTGTGAAACCGTAATTTTTCAAAAAATCGCACAAATTCAAAAATACAGTAGACTACTGAGGAAACGTTGTTTTGAAAAGAAGTTAATGCGGATTTACTTACTTAACATTTTAGTTTCGCCAAATAGCCCAGGCCTTAACCCGGTCAACTACAAGGTCTGGGGCATTATGCAGCACAGAGTTTAGCAGACAAAGGTCAACGATCTGGACGATTTGAAGTGCCGCCTGAGTGACGTGTGGGCTGGTACACAGCACAACCTTATCGACGACGCCATCAACCAGTGGCGTAAACGTCTGTGCGCCTGTGTTTGAGCTAGAGGTGGACACTTCGAACATTCGCTCTGACTCTCGCATCAGTCAGACTTTGCGAACTTTAATTCACTCCATTAACATTATGCTTTAACAGTATGTTTGCTCCAGAACCTGCCAATAACTGAAACATTACGGCTTCACAAGGTAGTGTAGCAATGTCTTTAAGGTTTGGTGGGATATGTAGTGATCACTTTGTAGCAAAGTTTGTACTGAGTCCAGCAGTGAAAGAATTTTGAAAATCGATTAATATTTCGTGAAATTATCGACACTAGTAGGGTGTCTTGTTTTTGACTCACAGTGTACATGTATTTGTCAGAGAAACAAATGAGTTTATGAGCTTAAAAATACGCCAGAAATTTTATATGAAATCATGCATTTTTTAAAATAATAAATCCTTTCTCTTTAGTAGAGAGAACTAGATCCATGAGCTCGGAGGATTGTCTGCAAAATATAAGAGAGAGGGAAGCACCGCGCTCATGGGAACAATTTTCACATATGAACTCGATTTTTTCAGTTTCTTCTTGCGTGTTTTAGTTGAACAAGTTCTAACTTTATGTAGTCGCTGAGAGGTCACATAACCTCGGAAATTGGACTAATGAAATTCGCACTGGGTAACGGTAAAGGTAAGGATAAGTAGTGAGGTAGAGATGGTTAGCTTATAATGCGTTAATTAATTGTAGTCGTGATGGGATGTAAACAGACGTTGCGATTGGTTAGAGACAGAGTGTTTGGACGTCAATCGTTGTTCATTGGTTGCTATGTAAAGTGGGTGTTTTATGATTGGTTAGGGCAGTCTTTAGGCGAGGCTGCTGCTGCTGTTTGTATACGGAGTCAGTCCGTGAGTCAGTCGGTTTGAGTCAGTCGTTGTCAATCTGTCAGTGGGAGAGTTAGACAGTAGGTTAGGCTTAGAGTAAGACTTAGAGAATCAGTTTGGGTCAGTCAGTCAGTCTGTTAGGATAGAGCTAGAAATTGTCAGTGAAACGTTTGGTGAATCATTAAACGGATGCAAGGAATTCTTGGAACAATGTCTCGACTTCCTTTATTGCCAGCACACACTCATCTAACGTTCCTGGGGTCATTACAACAGTAAGGAGGTGGCCTTCCTCCTTACGACAGTAGACATTTGATATAACACCCCTTAATGAGAACCTCATCTCAGAAGCGCTTAGGTATGGCACGCGTTGTCCATGGATCTTATGGTATTACCTGCACACTCACGGTACGACCGTACGACCCATGCTTTTGTCTTCCCAGCCGAAGCTGGTCCTCCTTTACCGCACCGGGGATGGAAGACTGAGTACGTGTACGACTGTACGAGTATAGCACTCGTATTTGAAGTGGATGATGTTCTAAGTACAGACTACAGACTAACCACGTAGTTGCATGCGATGGATGCTGATATAGGCGATCGAGCATCAATGAATGTGATGCCTCGCCACGGTTGGACTGACGTCGCGGCAGACAGCAGTCACATGGAGCTCCGTGTAGGTCCGGCACACTACGTGTTCTATACTCATACAGCTGAGACTGGGAAATGCCACGTCACGTCGCAGTGCTGCGGTCAGCTGCGCAACATCCAGAGTCTTCACATGGACGTTCGACGTCAGTATACGACTCGCTGCTTCATAGTCAGTCGGCTTTCTTTAGTTGTCCTCCGTCTCAAAGACGATGGGAGAATTCGAAAATAGGGAGCGTTGCCCGTGCGGTCGGCTGTACGTCGATGACACGGTTGAATTGCCATAACAATTTTACTATACATTTGCATTTATTGCAAATTTTCCAAATGACTTTCTGGGGGAGTCTTCTTACATATAATCAAGTTCGGGTCAAAATTTAAGTTCGGGTCACAGTGCACTATCAAAGAACTTTGAGCAAGTTTTTTGGCAAATGATGGTGAACGAAACTAAGTAACTTTAATTTTTCGTCATTCGCCAGATGGCGCCATGTGCTTCACTCTGCGAGGCGGGCAACGTGTGGATCTACGCGGTCTATAATGGTAGACATAAGATTGTTGTCATTCGTTTGAGAGTAAGAATCTTGCAACCTTTTTCTTGCTTGCCGTTCTGCGAACTTAACTAATGCATGTAACGTAAACCAGATTGTTGTGGATCGAAGTGTCGGTTGAGTGTACATGTGTGTGTGAGAACAGACTGGGCAGACATCGCATATCATTACCTGTTAGACAGTGAAGGCTACGTTTACGAGGCTCGCAATCCGCTCGCATTTCCTGCGGCAGTTTTCGGGTACGTCATCTCTGTGTTGTGAAGTAATGTGATGAATAGGCCTATCGTTGATTAGTGAAATTTCTTAAGATATTTTGTGTTTTGGCACACCTTGTAGCAACGTGCGTGAGTGCCATTTCTGCCGATTTTGAGCTGCCTTCAAATGGCGATGCATTTGGTGTCTCGTAACATTTTGTAAGTACAATTAAAAGTAAACTACACTTGATAGCGCCTCTTGGTAACGGAACCTCACTGCAGAAGCGATCGGGTAGGCCGATGACACGTTCAAGGGATCACACAGTGTTATCTGCACACCCTGGCCCACGCGTTTATGCACGAAGAGAGTGAACAATACATCTCTAGCCTTTTGTATTTGATAATTTTTGTTTAGGTATGTGGTTGACTGGTAGTCTTTTATCTAAATTTATGCTTTTTCTGTATAGCTGGAACAACAGTTCGATGAGCGTTGCACTGATTGGAAACTTTATGTACCAGACACCGGACGACAACGCTATCGGTTCACTAGACCTGCTGCTCTCCTACTTCCAGATTCAGCGTTACGTTACTGTTGACTTCAAACTGTATGCGATGTGTGAGGCTCGGCCTACGAACAGCCCGGGAATACTGCTCTACTACAAGCTCGACACCATCTGCCAGTCGCTGCAGTCGAAGCTGAGCTATCCGTATATCTGCCAACATTTGGTCAATTTTTCAGCAATTTTAGGCCACATCGAATGCAGGAGATGCGGACTACTGCAATCGATGACCATGAGCGTCTGTCAGTCTGTCTGTCACGCGGCTTCACGCAAACACGGCTGAACGGATAGAGGTCCTGCTTGGGGCGAAGACTCTTAAGGACTCAAGGAACAGTGTATTACATGGGAGTCCCGAGTTTCCTGGGTTCATTGCATTTAATTTTGTATAAATTTTGTATACATATTACAGGGTGTTTTGTTTGTTTTGATTTTTGTTTCGTTATCTCTTGTCTGCTCAGGCTTTACAGCAGTCAAGCGATTGGCTGGGAAGATCGTCTCTGAAATGACCTGTGATGTGTCGAGTGGGGCGATAAACACTACTAAACTACTACTGCTACTATTAGTAAAAATCTATTGTAGCCAGTGCTAAGAGCGATAGGCAACTGGGCTGGCGCTGCACTAAATCTCAGTGCCGATGGGGAGAGATTATAACGTGGAGATTTTGTGTTAATTTTGAGAATGCCGTAGAGTATGATTAACCAATTCGTTTTTCTGTTCGTCTGTTTTACAGGAGCACAGGCCAAAGAGGATATCGCAGTGTACGTTTGATCACTCTGACCCTGAAGTAGTACCAGATGCTTCACCAATTAAAGGCAACTCAAAATCGGCAGAAATGGCATACTCACGCACGTTGCTACAGGGTGTGCCAAAACAGAATAAAAATCTTAAGTAGGCTAATTTGACGAACCAACGAAAGCGAAATACCATTACAGTTGGCACACACGTGTAACAAGTGACTACAGTAGTGTAGTAATGGCCGCATCGAAGTGGCGCCATCTAGCGAATGAGAAAGAAAAGTCGCCCGCGAGACATTCAGATTGATAGACACCCACTCTACGTGATCATCGATTACAATAGTCCGCATCTCATGCATTCGATGCGGCCTAATAACCGACTGCATTTACTAATGGAACACTTTATTGAAGGAAGAATTAGGCAGATGGCATCTTGAGACATTTGAAGTCAAAAACATTCATATACGCTACACAATTACGTCAACATGAAATGCTATTGATTAAATTGTATATAACAAATGGCAAAAGTAATTTGGTGATGTCCGGATCGAATACCCTTTTCCTCCTTTCGTCGTGGGGGATCTGGACCCCCATCTAATACAATGCTGAATGTTTCACCAAGAGTCTCTACTCCAAGCAGGACCTCGATCCGTTCAGTCGTTTTGCAGGGCTCAGGCGCGTGACAAACACTCCACGCTACAGGATTATTGACCGGAACAGGCCGCAACGAATATGAGATACGGCCTATTAAGAAATCACAGTATCGCATATTCGTACTGAACAACGGACTTTATTTATTTCCGCGATGACATGAAAGTTTTACAAGAATCGTAGGCCTCCAGAGATCATGCGAGCTCGACTAAAACCCGGTTAAACCGACAGTAAACTGTGTTTGACTACGAAACGTGCGGTGCCAGTACATAGGCTGATAGTTAGAACATATTTAATGCTGGTATACAGTAGTACACGAACAGCAAACTCGTGTATCCGTCTGTTGGTTGTCATAGTCAGTGACCTCAATGAGAGAATTTGTTCTCGCATTCACGAGATGTTGCCACTAGTTTGTTTTTATTTATTGCAAAATTATTGATAGATTTGATATTAAACTAATAGCCTATTTGGTCGTAATTCGTCGAAGGATGTCGTCTTCGTTCGTCTAATCTCTCCTTGTTGAACAATATGGGCAAATAATTTGAATAAAAACCGAATTAATAGATAGAAGCTATCTAATACAAGTTACAACAATATAACAATCAATACAATATAATAGTTTAATAAGCAAGATGTCAGGACGCAGCTTGAGTAGGCCTGCATGTGAAACATCAGAGGAAAAAATGATGTAAGCTTACAGGAAATATAAAGTAAGTTATGATGAATCAATAGCTGTTTTAAAGAGTTCCTGAGAAGGAAGTTACAGTTAGTTAAACGATGTGATCTATAGCTACGACTTAGAGCGAGATGTGACGTCGGATTTGAGCTGAGTAGTGCTTGGGACGCCCGAACATCGACACATGCCGTTTCTTTTTCCACCAAGTGGGCCAAAAATTGCATTGTTTTACTTTTGCAATAACTTTGTCAAATTGTTTTGCGTTAAAATAATTATTGGCACACATATACCTAGATAATTTCGGAACATAGCAACATCAAATCATCAATTTCGTTTGAATGATATTTTTGTAATGCCTTGTAAAACGTAGAGTGCATACGTGTGTCATATAAGTTATAACAAATGGCAAAAGAATTACGTCACATTAGTTTAAACGTCGTCATTATCGTTATGAATAGGCCTATTTAAATGAAATATCCGAATGAAACAAAAAATTTATTGAGGTACAGTAATACCAAAAATTGTCAAAATGGAGCTTGGTTTGCAATTTTTATGGCCCAATGTGTATGATGTCAGAAGTTGGCCTCTCTATATATTCGTCAGTGACCGCCTCAGGTCAAGTCGTGCAAGTGTGTATGTGATGGGTCGTCTCCACCACGCTTGGCTGAACATAACTGAGCCGCAAGCACTTGCAGCCAGGCCTGTGCGGCCTTAGCGCTGCTCGATTGTGTCTATAAGAGCGCCTCGGACTTAAGGCTGTGCCACACGCACAGCTTAACATTCTCGACGGCAAATTGTGGTGTGTCCACTCACAGCTTATGACAATAAAACAGTTTACGTTTTCTTCTCTCCTTAAAACAAAGATGCAGTAATAAAACACGCCGCGCAAAATATCACTGTGTTATGTCTTCTAAACAGACAAATCACACATACGTTCAAGCTTTAGGTCCTAAAATAAAAATGTAACATTAATTTTTCTACACAACTATTTAGACCATACAGTACGAAGTCCGTATAGCCCTAACTGGCGCAATATTATTAGGCCGCATCGAATGCATAAGAGGCGGACTACTGCACCGATGATTCCGTAGCGTGGGCGACTGTCAGTCAGTCTGTCTCTCTGTCACGCAGGCGACTGTTCTTGGTTATTCGCCAGATGACGCCACGTCGACGCGGCGATGCGGTCGTCGATGCTACATTACTGTATAGCCACATGTTTATGCATTTTAATGATTGCATGCGATAGGCAGTGTGAAAGGTGCATGTATTGAAGCGTGCAGAAGCGTGCAACAAATGCGATTCTATATACAGTAATAGCTTTGATTATTCACTGGCAAGTAACGTTGAGCATGCTATAGGCCGGTACTAGCCTAACTGTCGTCTAGATTGCAACTACAGTACAAGGAAGTTTCACTATATTGCTGGTGTTTTGGAGATAACAAATAAGTTGGTAAGTTATTGGTTATATCTCATAACCTTCAATATAATTATTATAGTACTCGGGTTTCTAATTTTTCTATTTCTATTATAGTAATATGCGTGTTTTATTCGGTCGTTGTAAATGTGAAAAACACAGTGCATGTCTCATATGTTCTGCTTGTCTTGCTGATACTGATAGACGAACACACGCAAAAAGACGATGTAGGGCTGTCCGTACTATACGCTAAGATAGCTCATAGACATATACTGACAGTGTAACAATTCTGTTTACACGTGTTCATCAGTAAAATTTTACCGTCACTTCGCAGAAAATAGCACATAAAACACAACTCGCTGGAGACGACAGCTACTGCTCTACTAATAAAGTTAATAAACAATATCTGAGAGCGTAAGTAAGAAGGGCGGAAAAGGGGCAACAACTTGAAAAAGAAAAAGAATGGGTAAGAAAAAAAGTGAAACAACGGATACCGATAGACGAAAATGTTCTACACCGTGGTCCAAAAAACTTCCACATTTTTTGTTTTATTGTTCTATAAATATTGACCGATTTCTATAAATTTGGCACACAGTAGAAGGAATTTGCATTATGTTGCTACACTATTTTGGGAAAAATTAATTTGTGGTTTGGGGACCATTCTGGCCAATCTACTGTGTAATTAGAGCTGTTAAACCGACTTCAAAACTTGAGGATAAGATATAGCCAATGAAAGATTTTTGTGTTGCATATTATCGTGATATTGTACTGATGCAAGAGATGCTGTCGTTCACTGGTGCCATTGCCGTCGTGACGCTGACATCTTCTACCTTCTGACATGCGCCAGCAGATCATGCACGTCAGACGATTGAGTTACTGCAGCGTGAAGCTCCTAAGTTCGTCAGTCCGGACTTATGACCGTCCAATAGCCCCGGTCTGAATCCTGCTGGTTATCGCATATGGGGCATGATTCAGTATCGTATGTATCAAACACCAATTCAAGACGCGGCCGATCTGAGACAATGCTTGGTTGACACTTGGAGTGGCTTCTCTGCAAGCATTGTGGACAATGCGATTGATGAATGGCGTAAAAAAAACTTCAGGCCTAAATGGATAAAAAAGGGAGGCCATTTTGAACACTTGCTGTAATACTCGGACTCTACTGTGCAGAAAAACTGGATAATTTTTCGTATGTGCAACGATAATGTGTTACTTTGGTTGTAAGATTACTACTGCACATGCAGTTCATATAATTATTTCCCAAGCTACAGTAGAAGAGTATGTAGGTAAGGTGGACACATGAATAGTTATTATGTTGCAAACTTATTCCGTATATTGTATGCAAGATATTGTAAAAATCGGCCATCGTTTGCTGACACTACAATAAACAAAAAATGTGGTCGTTTTTATTGAATCACGGTGTAGTTTTGGAAGGCTTGTCTCTGACCTGTGACCAAAAAGCTGGATCTGACTTAATATGTGTTGTTGAGAGACGAACTATAAATTTCAAAATTACCTAACGATTTATCTGATGAAAACAAAAAGAACACAGACGGAAAGTAGAAAGATAAAGCGCATTCATTTAATGTGCAATGTAATAATTAATTCATATAACATAGTCGTAAACAATTAAAAGTTTACCATAAATCAACGTAATATTACTTGTTGATTTTCGATCATTATTTATGTCTTATCAATGACTAAACATCTGTGCAATTTTGGTTGTTGATATGTCTGCAAACAAATTACTCGCATATTGAACAGTTAAACATAAACATTTCTTTTGATTTCTGTATTTGTTTAGGTTTTACTGTTTCACTGACTTACACTTCGGAGCAAATTTGTCTAAATTTTTCATAGATTGAAAATCTGGAGTCAATATGCAGAAGTCATCGTGGTTACTGCTGCTGTGTCTTTTCAGAGACATCCTCGGTATTTATTTTTCTACAATTACATTGAACGTAATGTCTTTGAACAAAGTTGTAAAACCTTACAGTGTCTGAGGTAAGTCAATTAACTTCAAAAGTTCAGGTGAAATCATTACACGTGTAATTAAACTGCATATAAATACATTAACAAATATTCTAACTATCTTCCTCCATAAGATCAGTAAAAAGTTCAGTTTAATTGCAATTAAAACGTTAATCGTTATGAAGATATACATGAAGATTTATGCCAATTAGCTTGAAAATTAGTTTCTGCGCGAAAAATAACACTAACAATCATTACGTTGAATATTACTTAGTTTATTGCCATTCGGATTTCCGATGTGACGACCTACTGTAGCTGACAAGTTAGTCCAGCAGGTCATATGACGCTGAAGTTGCTGCTGGACCACCCCATGACGTTTCTCAATGAATCACACTGGCGTTATGCTCTTACATCACTATATGTTTTTTTGTTTGGCGCTGATATCGTACTATGTACATGTAGCATAAATCTGTTTGGAGTTCAGGTATTGGTGGAGTGAGCGACTATGAAATGTTTGGCCTACTTGATCCATGGAACGAATACCCAGAGCTGATAGAACGCCAGAAAAAGGATTTTCTGAAAGATGCACGTAACGTTATTGCTCTACTGGATCAGCCAGTGCAGCAGGAAGGCGACGTGTTTGCGTTCGCGGCGCAAATTTACAAAGCAGAAATGTTTTACTTCCAGATCTGGCGACCAGTACCTCCTAACAAAGACAAGCGCTTTCGACTTATAGCTAGTCGACCAGTTATACCTTCGGTCACAGAACAGTTCGAACATGTACGCTTTACTGTATTTTATTTTCCTGTTGTTTGAAATATATTCGTCAGTTTTATTCTGTGAAGCAGTTATCTTCTGTACTATTTATTACTCTGCGCACAGTCTTGAACTTACCAATGTTTGTATGCATGTTTGTCATACTATACGTTTGAAATCCTTGACCTAGAAAGTTCATTTCTGGTAAGCAGGTGCATTTTTAGAAAGTACAGACCTGTGTTCATATATCATATATATTTAGCGTTGAATGCACTGACCTGCCGCATCACGCACACCTTTAGAACCTCCAGGTTACGTTTGAGTTTCAAGGTCATAGGGTCATATTCGTAGCGTCAAAAGGCGCAACGCATACAGGCAAAAAATAAAAAACTACTGGTCCGAAATTAGAATAACTTGATAGGAATGTGCCTTATTATCTTATAGTGAACCGAAATGTAGTTTTGGTGACATTGACCTTAAAAGTTATTTAGGCCTACGTATTTGTTAATCCAGGATCTGACTTTTAAATACTTTGACTTAGCAAGTCTATGTCGGGTTTGGAGGTACACCTTTAGAATATCTAGGTCACGTTCTTGTTTCCAGGTCAGTGAATCAAAGTCAAGGTCAGGGCAGAAAAAAGCGGCTGCGGACACAGTTTATAATTGTGGTATGCCATTCATAGTTTTGATGGATTATCTATCTAGTTTTACCTGTTGGGCGATCAATGCATGCGCGTTAATTCCGGAGATCGGCTTGGTCTGTTCTTCAACACAACTGATTCACCGGTCTACTATGGACTGAGTCTATCGGAATTCTTTGAAGAAGCAAGATCAAATAATCCGTCAGTAAACGACACGTTACAGTTCGAGAATACAATGAGATTGAAATTCGTCGCCACCGGTTTCCTCAACAACAGTAAGTACTAAGTAGCCTACACTAATGGAAGAACGACTGCAGGCTGGTAGTATGTTCTTAATAGCATTTACTAAGTGGCACCACGGCGTGCAAGACCTGCAGTCACTCTACGGTGCGCCGAAACAGAGGTCTCATGCAGTTACACCAGTCATTTCATATTAGTTCAAAAACGTTTCAAATCTCATCTATGTTAAGATATCATTTTTAGCGTGAAGTGCTTTTAAGGCGTCTTGTGTTGCTTACAGCCCTGTGTAATAGAGCTGGGTCGGTATCGGTTTTTTAAGTCGGTATCGGTTTTCGTTTTTTTGGTCGGTTTTTTCAAAAGTCGGTATCGGTTTCGGTATCGGTTTTTCAAAATATCGCGATATCGGTTTCGGT
>Ga0126335_1001122_pt1 | contig 14467 bp, 4 predicted proteins | sample OlaspJWI45metaG_FD_108409 | JGI IMG/M metagenome (GOLD analysis project Ga0126335, IMG submission 108409) | Marine gutless worms symbiont microbial communities from Oahu, Hawaii - Olavius sp. 1 OAHU.JWI-45 metaG | ecosystem: Host-associated > Annelida > Digestive system > Unclassified | place... | reverse complement strand
GTTCCTTCTCTGGTTTGTACAACTGTTATTGTGAACCTTGTATTTGTGTTATACTGGTGTTGAATTCAATACCAGAGTTAATAAATAAATAAATAAATAAATAAATAAATAAATAAATTATGACTATTACATACTGGTACTGATACATGATTATGGCATCCAAATGTCCAAAAAGTGAAGTTTCACTTGGCAGTAATTAATACAATGCAGAGAATCTTAGACTTTTAAAGACACGCTCATCAGTGAACCGGGTAGTTCTAATAGAAGCCGGGTCTCTAATACAAGCCGGGGGTCTGACAGTATTGTTCTAATACAAGCCGGGGCTTCTATTAGAGGAAATATGGTAAACAGTTTATGGACATGTTAACTGATATTTCCAAAACAAAGGGCCTTAAGTGTGGATCAGATAAAATGGCAAATGATAAACTGATAGAGATCGAAACGTCAAGATAAATAAAGTCGGCTTGTGCGAGTTGTAATTTTTCTTACATAAGTGGAGCTGATTGTTTTAAATATTATGGAAATAAAAAGAGCACAATATTACAACTTTTGTACACATGCACTATTATACTGCATTCGTTTACTGTACAAGCTTACACTGTGACCTATTAGGAATGGTTCAAACACAATGGATGACGATCAGTGTCAACAAACTATCAAAAATTAGAAAGTCAAATGTCACGTGGTATACAGTCATCTAGGTTTGGTTTATGCACACCCAGTAGTCAACTCTGCCAAATGGCATAAAACAACGAAACATTCTGATAAATGACACATAATGACAATTCTGGTCGCAGCCTAAAATTCGTAATCTTCCCACGCAAATTTTAAGTAACAAAATTTTTGTCACTTTTAGATCAAACAATAACTGATAAATAAACAATTTTGACAACAAACAAATTATAGGACTACAAAAACTTGCATCACATACAACTAAACATGCACACAAATATATGCAGTATGCAGCTCACCTTTCATTCATGATCATTCACATTAACTTCAAGGCCACCAGAGCCATCAAGAACACCAACAGCATCTTCTGTACTATCCTCTAAGCATAAGACTTCTTTGCTGCCAGCTGTTGCTCGTAAACCAGATCGTTTCCGTGGAGTTACCACTTCAACTGAATTCATCTTCTGTGCATGCCGGCGAGATCGCAGACTAATACCACTGTCTGTATCTTGGCATGTAGTCACTGTTTCTGACTTTTTCACGTCCACAACTTTGGCCACAAGAGTTCGAGCAGACCGTCGTTGAGTAACCACAACAGACTTCGTTATAGGGAGATCTTGTGAATGGTTTGATGATTCTGAAACTCGGTGCGCTCGTCTTTCCGGCGTCTTCACTGGCATCTTTTGGTCGAGCAGTTTTGTATCATTACTGCTGGTCTTGTTTGTCAATTCTGTGGTTGACACAGCTGTACGCTGACTACTTCGTGTTGTCATTCGTGTAACAGACCCAACTGATGTAACTGTCTGGTGTTCAACAGCATGCTCAACACTGTTTGAAGTACAGCTAATGTTCGTTTCTACATCAGCTGAAACTTTACGCCGTGTTGTTAACCTATTACCAATATTAGATATAGCTGTCTGTAATCTATTCCGTTTTAGTATAGTATTACTGTTTTTTGATGACATATTTGACGAATATGTTGCCACTTTCGTATATAAAAGGTCGGCAGCATCTACTGCTGTATCAATTTCATGATCATCGCTTACATCATCAAATGTAGCAGATACACCGGAAGCAACTGACACAGCTGTGATGTATCCATCTTTGACGGTCATGTCACACTGCAGTAATAAACTTCCTTCACACGATGGGCTGTCAAGATCAGCATTCAATGAACCTGCATTATGACTGTGCCGATGATTAACTGCTGTAGTACAATTCATAATATCAGTGTTATAAGCTACTGCAGTGTTAGTATCTCTTCTAGAATCCAGAACACTTGCCATTTCAGCAGAACAAGGAGACGACTGCAGAGACGACAAACCTGCATCAGTCTCAACTGAAGAAAGGCCTTCGAGAATGTCACGGCGTAGTTCTATATCTGAGTCACCCGACGATGCTGATAATCTGCCATTAAGACAATTAACAGTTTTAGCAGCATGCAAACCATCCTTCAAGCTGACGTAAGAACTGACAGCATGACCAGGCAAGCTATTGTCTTCACTGCGCACACACGAACGCAGCTCTGGTTCAGGCACACTACATATTACAGCTGGGCTCAGGTGTGCAGAATTTTTGCTCATCACTGACTCTGGTCGGACGTCACCACTTTGTGACACAGTGAACAGTGAGTTGCATGTTGTTACACAGTCTGTGACACTTGCCGAACCAACAGATGTGACAGCATTAATTACATGTACATTTGCACTGTCCGAATGGGATATAACATTACCATTCTTAATATCTGTCCGATTCTCAGTAACTTCAGCACAAACAGTAGCTAAGCTAAAGTGCGATACACAGTTGGCAGCATTCAATGTCTGATAAGAGGTAGAGCTAAGATTCGCAACTGATGGACCAAAACTATTTACAGAAGAGATGGCAGCAGAGTTGGATGCAGTCAACAACAGTTGCTGTGACATGACTGGTGCTACAACTGTACTTCGATCTTGTAGGAGCTTTCTCGCTGCAAGTTCTGATACTGGAACTGTGCACACAGTACTTACTGGATATGGCCTGATCTCTGGTAGCTTTGCGGAGCCAAAGGTCTGCAATGAAGTTATCGGAGAGACTGGAGGTGACGGATACAGGCCAATGCCACGCATCGCCTTCTTAACAGACTCTGTAAGATTCAGTGGATAACGAGGCGACATAATCGATAATGGTGGGTGCACTGAATATGCTGGCATTGGCAGAGATGTAGAAGCCGACGACGATTCGACAGAAACTTTTCCTGGAACATCAACAGTAGCAGCAGTTAAAGGTGCAGAAACTGTACTGATGTTGGTAACTGTGTTTAATGGCTGGGCTAACAGATGTGGAAACAGAGTGGATGCAACTACTGCTGTAGTTGACTGCGAAACAACTGACGAAGTGGTTACATTAGTCTGCAACACAGCAGAGGTTGACGGAGCTGTGTGAACGTTGCCTGCAGTGGAACCTGACAACGGCATGGACGTAAGCTGTACATGGCTTGGATCCTGTGACGCCATCAAAGTAGAACTACTTTGCAGTGAAAGAGAAGACAACCGCAGAGGTGATGCAGTTAGTGTCGACTGAGGCTGCAGAGATGCTGATGTCACAACTGCAGATGAAGGTTCATCGGGTAATTTCATCTGTTCATCATCACAGACTGTCTGCTGTAGTCGTGCATTCTTTGCCATGTCAAGCAACTGTGCCACAGTCAAATGAGACTTTCCACTACTGCGCTGCACAGCTGCATCATCAGTTCGAGTTATATTCCCACGACGATCTTTAGACGAGGAGGCCTGCTTTCCTGAAGATTTACTACCATTACCAGCAATGGAGAGTTTCAACCTGGTAAGATTATCAGTCAGCATTATAGCGTGTGGCCTAATGCCAGATGTAACAATGGATTCTATGTTCTGCTTGTCTGCATTAGCTGTTACCAATGCAGCTTGGGATGTGGACAGCGGTATGCAAAATCTTCCAGCAAGAGGTACAACAGTGCCTTTGGCGTTTGTAACAGCAGCACTCAAGCCTGCTAACTTCCCATCAGGAGTTAGTGGAGCACGAGTGACACAGTGCAGTATTGGACTTCCAGAGAGAGGCGTTGGAGTAACTAATGGAACTGTCAACACATTCGGTATCAGAGGCCAAGACGATGGCACTAAATTTGTCAACAACGGGATGGACTTCTTTGTGTCAGTGTTCGGCAATGGACCTCGCTCAGTACTGGCTGATAACAGATTACTTTCTGCACTAATGCTGGTGCTGACAGTTATAGGGTTCGACACTGTGCTTGGAACCACTGATACTCCACAAGTCCTCACTTCAAGAGGCATGCTGGATGAAGTCAGTATCTTCACAGCTGGCAAAGTCGACACCAGACAAGACACAACACTTGAAGTGCCTGGCTGCAGTTGTGGCTCTGGGTTAATTCCAAATCCGCCAACACTCACTGCAGACTTTCTGCGATGCTCTGGCGGAAAGCAAGAAACCGCGGGGAAAAAGCAAGTGTCAGACGATACCACTGTTGTAGCACTGCTAAGACCATCAACATTCTTCGGTCTGCTCTGTGCAGAAGACGAAGCTGTTGTTGCTGTGGACGAAGAATGGAGTGGAATGCTGGTTGTTGCAAGTGCGATATTGTGAAGACCATGCAAAGACTGCAAACTACTTTGCAACAGTCCAGCATTTTTATTCCAACTGTCAACAAGACTTGACACATGAAGTGCACTGCCGTTCTGTTTCGCCAGAGTAAATGCCATCTGTATAAGATCAGTCTGTGAAGTGCTCAGCTGTGTTACTGAACTGCAGGTAGTAGTAACATTACTGCTTTGTGGTGGAATGATCTCGGACACAGTTTTCAGCCTCACTGACTCCAAGCCTGACATTGTAACATTATTGCTCGCAGACAAAGAACTGACAGCTGGCTGATCATTAATGGAGAATGGTTTTACAGTCGATAAGCATCTCTCATATGAACTGTAAGTCCCTGCTTTTGTACTGCCACCACCCATGCTTTCACTGGGTGACGTAATGTTAAATGACTTGACACTTTCAGGTATCTCAGGATGTTTCACACCTGACAAGCCACCAGAGAATGATAGCTGGGTAGTATTAGATTGCAGGCCGTTATGTTTATCAGACTGAGAGGCAGTATACCAGTCTATATACTGCGATGATGTGGATATCGTAGATACAGAAACCATTGTCGGCTTTTCTGTGCAAGGAATATCCTCACTCTTAGCAAGAAGATTTCTACCTGCCGACCAAGTGCCTGATTCCGAAGCTTCAACCGCTGTAGAAATTGGTTTGCTTGGTATGAAAGTTGGTAAAATTTGGTTGGATAAGCCACTTACTGTCACATGCTGGTTATTATTTAATGATACAGTGGCTTTGATGACTGAGGTGCCACTACTGCCCAAGACCTCGTTACTGGAGCAAACTGGCACACTAAGGCCATCATCTTCTGCAATGTCCACAAGTTCAAGGTTGCCAGTATATGGGTTGATCATTCGACGAGCACTACCAGTATCTGGACTAACATCAGTCAACTTCTCGCTTTCCATCAGTGTTTGATTATCAGTTGTTGGCGTCATTTGAATGCCTGGAGCACATACAGTAGTTACTGGTAACAGGTGAGTCTGTGCGAAATGCAGCGTGCTATCTGCAGTGAACTGTAAGCTTGATGTTGGAATGTATGCTTCCTGCTCATTTCGGGGGTGCTTAGCCTTCCTTGTGGATGTATTCCTCCGCCGCTTCTGCGGCACAATCATGGCACTTGTGTTTACTTGTACGACAGGCTGAGATGGGACTGCAGTGATGCCATGCTGTCGCTGTGTTTGAAGCAGATTAACAAGCAGCGGGCTGGATGATGCAATATTCTGACTGACTGTGGCCCTCAGTGGTGATATGAAGCATAGGCCTTGTGAAAACTCTTTCATCGGCACTGGTGGTACAGCAAAACGGACTGCAACAGCATCTAGACCAGGATGTCCAGGTATGACGTTAGGCCACCGAACGAGTCCGACAGGTCTCGGCTGCACCACATTCAAGCTGGAGATAACATCAGGAATCGGATGCTCAAGTGCAATGGTTCTTACTGCACCAGACACTGGAGGCAGGATACATGGACTGCAACTTGACATGATCATTGTTGGCACCTTGAACGGTGGAAAACCAGGATCTGTTGGCTGACTGTTGGTCTTAATGCTGCTGCTGAATACGACACTTGTTGCTGGCTGACTAATAGCTTGACTGCCACTGCCAGTCATGACATCAGATGGCTTAGTCTCAGTGCTACTGCTTGTACTGCCAACAGATGCATTAGTAGACATGACACAGTCGTCACCGATTTGTACAGCCAGCACGCCAAATTCTCGCAAAACAGAGTTTGGATGTTGTGCAAGTTCACGTAGTCGTTCGGCGGCATCGGCTGGAATGTTGAATGTCACTCGCACGCTATTCCATGGTTCAACTTTCTTCAAAATAAGACTACGCTCATCACCTGCAACCAAGCCACACATCTCACTTAATGGTATCAACTGCAACCGAAATTCTAACCGGCCCAAGTCCTGGTTTTGAATCCGGCCAGTCAAAAGCTGGTTTCGTCCACATGGATCATAAATCTGAAAATCAAATACTGCATTCAGAATTCTATGATGAAAGGAATTTTTCATTCACTGACATACAGCACAATTACACACATTTATGCCTGCATTTGACAACATCATTAAATTTTTGATTTCTCAATTTATCAGTCCAATATGTAGCATATGAAAACCAGAAACACAGGCTGGTAGTTCAATACGAAAAGTTTCTTCATTTTATATACGCTACAAAAAATACTGGGGTGACTGCTGGAGTCAAGAGAAGTATCTTACGGTTGTCAAACAGTGGGTACACGACATATGCGACATTCTCAGCATCAGGAACTTATCAATGCATAAACTGAGAATCCTATTGCTAGGGGCTTCTACCAGTTTGGTTTGGGCCCATACAAATTACATAATGCTCACAAACCAAGCCATTTCTGTTTCTCTAACTAACGAACTGCAACACATATGCTGTGTATAAGAACGCAACACAAAGTTCTGAACCACTTATTGCTGCATACGTATATTCCTTTTTAAATACGCAACATTACAAAATGAACTATAAAATTTTTTTGTGAAATTATATATTATTCTTACAGAAATACTGTTAACTAGAGAACCTTGAATGTGAGACTTTACAACAACTGTGGGCCTTTACTCAACTACACAAGACTGCACCCCTCCCATGCAATGAATAACAGTATCATGTACCATCAAAAATAATGTGCACTAACGTCAATTACTTTACCAAATCTATGGTCACAGATAATATCGAATATGCATGCCATTTTGTAGAGGGCAAATGCGAATTACATGTAACTAAAGTAGAATAACGGCAATTAAGACACATTGCCACTTAGAGCTGCCATATTGAGGTGCTCCAAACTGGGCCCAAACTGTCCACCATAGCAAAACGAAGAATGGCAACGACATTTGTATATGACATTTTTAATGACTGAATTCCTCTTAGCATTGCATCAACATCAACATTAGTCTGAATAAAAGTGTTACACAAATACACATCTAGTCTCTAACCATTTGCCAAATGGCTGCACCATTATGTTTCAATTATCAGTGTTTCATGCTTTAAGGGGGCCTATTTAAGACAACTGCATCTCAGAGATTGAGGACCTAAGTGCACATGGTTGGCAGCAGACTAGAGGCCAGTCATCGATGTTATACACTATTGTTCAAGATATCTACATTGTGTTATCATGCCAGACCTAGGCCCTAATTATCAGTATCAGCCTACCAGGTATACTTTTGAGGGATGTCGATCTACCATCTCAGAAACTGAAAGCAGAGACTAAAAAAGAAAGAACACTCGCCAGTAAAACAAATAAGTATATGATTTATAATATATATATATATATATATATATTTATAAACTACCAACCAGCAAATATCAGTTGTTGAAGCTGGTCACGAAATATGGACAACTTGCGGTGGAAGTCTGGTGAATAGTAATCGCCCATGCATGTCAGCACAGTCTCCAGATACTGCGACCGTGGACCCATTACAACAGGTTCTTAATATGCCAAGCTACCTGCACAGCAGAAACAGATTTATAGCACACGTGAAGCTCTGCTGCTGTAGAGAAATGCTGCAAGGCTTAGTATTATTAGGCTGCATTGAATGCATGAGATGCAGACTATTGTTACCAATGTGCACTGTGTCTGTCCGTCAGTCTGTCTGTCTGTCACGCAGTTCAACTTGGCGGCATGTGTAGTGTGTGCGGCACATTTGCTGCAGCTTTTGCCAAATTACTTTGGCCTCTTGTTGACAATTTTCTTATGTTAGATCATTGCACTTGCCACTGTATACATTACAGGCATGTTAATAGTTACAGGTATGGTTAGGATCAGAGATGTGCAGATCCTTAAATTATGAGTCTGCATCAGTACACAGATTTTCAGTAAAGACCCACGTTCATGTCCGCAGCAGTAAGCAATCTCGGGTCTGAAATCAGTCCATGTCCACAGATGCAATTCATTGGTGACAGGCCAAGTATGATACTGGTTAGCTTATTAGTTGTTACTTCAAAATGGCAGCAAATAATGGCCCTGCAATATATTGCTAGTTGTTAGTTATTACAACAGAAAAATTAATCATAGCTTGTTAGTGACTCTTAGCATTTATGAAATAATAAAAATCTCTTTAAGGAATAGGATCCACATCCACACTCCACAGCATTGTGTATATGCCATATGGTAGATCCTAAGTCAGTTAGCGAATTGGAAAAATTCTGCAGATCGCTGCCAATTCTGTATACCGCAGTTCGCACATCTCTGGTTAGGGTTAGCTTAAGATGTTTGCACACGGTGACAACAAGTATTGAACTATATGTGTTAGGGAAGTAAAACTTGAATTTTTTATAACTGATGATAGTTTTATGATATCTGAATAATAACAGTAATCAATGCACTAGTTTGACAGCATTTTACTGTCACACTCATGGTCAGATGTACATGTGATGGTTGTAAGCCTACAATTTCTGTGTGTTCAAAAATGCAGATAAAAAACCTCTAAATGTGGAGCTAATAAAAGGCCATTCAATCTAATATACAGATTATTAACACAACTTACAGCAAGAAAAGTTTCTATTTCAGCATTTTGTAAGTTTGCACATCACAAACAAACCAAGGGCCCATTATGAAGTGGGTCAGATCCAGCTAATCAAGTGCTTAATGTGTTGGCACATCATGCCATGAACAACAGGAGGCTTGTAGCAACAAAGTTTACAGCTGTGACCAAATCGAAAGCTGCTACTTGCACTCTATCAATTATATAGTGTTCATACTGTAGCTAAAAGTGCTAATTCATATATTGTGGCATTTCATATCGCGATATCATACCATATATAGGCCTACATTTGCAGCGCAGTGGTTGTCAGTCGGTGTATATAGCTGCAAGTGGCCCGGCAGTCACCAGTAAGATTCAGTCTTTTAGTCCAAGTCGCGTACGGGTTCGCGCACTCTAGACACAGCCTTCCTAACCGTTATTGCCACAGTTGTATATGGCACCTGTCACTGTTTGGCTTTTGAGTTTTTATAAGATGTTTTAAGCTCGATCGTTCAGCACACCAAGCCAACTACGGTGATAGCTTTTATAAAGCATTAATAAACTATGTCGTACTACACTAATACAACAACTTGGTTCTCCTGGAGAAGTTCACCACAACAAATTTCCTAGTTCCGAACGAAATCAACAACGCAAACTCTTTAACTCCATCGCTCCGGACAAATATATCTACACATTTTTAAAAGTAACCATAAATTATTCAACACTTTAATACTAAAATGTCATTTATCACTCACCGAGTTCTATATACCATCTTACAGATACAAAAACCTGGTGCTATCAAAATAAAAACAACATCATACGATCGCCATTTTCGACACCATCATCGCGCATGCGCAGTGGACCGTCACTACTCACTAGAGGTCACCACTTGCACAAACAACAGCGTCGAAATCGAATATCACTGTTCGGCGGTTCGGCCTAGATCGGTGTGACTGAAATTGTGAATTGGTTGATCCTGTGATCCTATCCTACCCCTACACTTCATCAGTCCCGTCAGCTTCATCTCATGTCTCACACACCAGTCTGACCATTTCACCATCTCATTCATCACCTCTTTCACCATCACTCATTCTCTTTTCCACTCATGGCTTAAAACGCACATTTTCTCGAAATCTTTTCCCACATAGTGACTCTTTATTCTCCTTCTACTGTCTGATTCCATCGTGTCGTGTAGTTTTTGGTGTTCATGAATGATCATTGTCAAGTGCTAGCTTCTGGCTGCACAGTAGGCCTACTTGGTTTTTCTGAAGGAATGTCAATGTTCTGTGTATTGTTGTTACTAGCCTATCACTGACGTTGTAGACCTATCATCTGTCTCCTTAGCTCAGGTCTTCTGTCAGCTTACCATCTATTTATAATCTATCTCCTAGACTAGACATACATCAAAAATTAGGCCTAGGGGGCACAGTATGAACCCTCCATCTGCAAGCGTCACAGACAGCAGACATCCAGGAGGAACATCGCGGGTGACTGATAGCAGACTGTATCAGTTGACCACTACTTGACCATAGAAGGTCAGTGCTGGCTTAATGGCACAAAATCTGGCGCAACCCCAGCTTCCGTATCTTTGCTTGCTGTGCTATAGCTGCTAACTGCAGCTGTATGCAAGCCTTGCAAGGTCAAATTCTACGTTGGCCTAAGGCCTACGTGCTAAGCGCGCTGTTTGAAGGTGGAATAGTTGTAGTTTTGATTACGTCGTTGACGGTCGTTGTAATAATGATAATTTGCATTCATTATATCTGTCAAACGTCTGTTTAAGCAGACATTTAGACAGCTTTCTTCATCCACGGACGAGAAAAAACGGTAAATAGGCCTAGTGGACCTAATTAAACATCTAAACGGCGAGAAATGTCTGTTACCAATCACGAGATCCAATCAGTAATCACGGTCATCGTACACAAAAAGACGTTGCATAAAATCCGTAATAAACTTAACTTGGTAACTAGCAACTGTTACAACTCAGTCCATGACAGACGCATGAAACGTACATGTCGCACTTCCAAAACCTTTCAGGTGCCCTTAGCAGCATTTTTCTTGTAAGGGCACAAACAAAAAATACCACTAGAAATTCTCCAGAGAACATTTTAAGTCAAATATTCATTTTTCTGTGTTTTGCTGAGCATGCTACACTACCAACTGCAACACAGAATTAATGCACCGTGCTTCTTTATGAGCACAAGACTACTTTTTATTCTTAAGTAAATCTACAAAAGTTGCTGCCACCAGAGCTGCTCTTTTTGGCTCCGCTCAAATGTGCACCAAATCGTTTGTCGACTGGGGCTTCGCCCCCAGACCCCACTGGGCGAGCTTACAGCGTTCCCCTAGAGGCTAGACCCCCTAGCTGTTCTAGCGGGTGGGGTGGGAACCCCCAGGAAAGGGAAGGGAAGAAAAGGAGAGGAAGGTAAGGAGAGGAAAGGGGAGGGAAAGAAAGGGGAGGGAAGGAGGAAAAGAAAGGGAAAGGGGGAGGAAAGGAAACGCCTCGTACACTTTTCAAATTCTTCCGGGCCGTTCCGGCGCACCTGGGTGGTGCTCAGAACCGATCAGCTGTGTTCCGTGTATTCCGTGATCGTTGGCGATGATTGCAGGAATATAGCGACACCTAGCGAATAGCAGAGACATAAAAATTCACATCGCCGTCACGTACGCTGCAGCCTGTAGCTATAGCCTACAAATTTGTGCAAAATGATGTAGGCCTATCGGCAATACCATACATACGGTGACAAATTGACAATGACGTCAATTCCTAATTAACTCGTCAGTGTTGCTGCCGCCATCTTGTAGGGACCTACGGCATCAGAATGTATTTTTTACATTACACTGTTACGCCTTAGGCCCACCCGCACGATCGTAGGTCTAACCTACAACATGCATGGCTCGACTTGCGGTCAGCTTCTCTAAACTTGAATATTTAGAATAGTCCCTATTCACTACTGTTAACAAACTTCGTTGTTGCTGCGTATTTTCCAACGTTGGCAATGTCTGCAGTTGATAGCAAATAGCGCAGAAATATGGCTTGATTTATTGCATGCCCTACTTTCGACGTCTATCTTTCAACACAATGTCTGGAGTGTTATAACCGCCCATAAACTCACTCCAGACAAAGTGCGATGCGACAATCGTCGTCGGTGATCAACAATCACGCTTCACGCCGTTCTCTTCGCTGCTACCAACCGACCGACAGATGTTTGTCGCAGCATGCAATAAGAAAGTTATAACATGTTTAGGCCTACAATGCATTATAGGCCCTACTCGTTACACTCGTATAATCCGCTGTAGACCATGTTATAACTTACACATAATCCACTTCAATCGTTACAGTATTTCGTACTAGTGTCTTTGACGGGCGTCGCCGTGGTTCAGAGAGGCCGCCGCTGTCGGTTCCGGCGAATGCGGTTGTTGCGGCGGCAGCAAGAGCGCATCAGTGCATCTTAAACAGCGGCCGCCGGTCTGCTCTACCGTCACGCAACGTTCGCCGACGTCGCGCCACGCGGCGCCGTCTCGCATCGTCAACTCGATGCCGGCGTGTGAGCCGTCGACCTCAGCGAATCATGCGACAGCTTGGGGATGGAGCACACTCCTATATCGACCTCAAACGACATACGATTTAACGTCAGTCGTCTCAAGAACTCAACAGCAAATTTGGGCGACAGAAGTTTATCTGCAGCTGGTCCTCGGTTAATGACCTTCCATGCATTCAGACAATGGTGCGCTGTACAGATTTTTTTTCGAAACGCTTTGACAGCAATTCTGACGACGGTTTTCTCGACCGCAGCGTAGTAACAATTTCTTTGAACTTTACCGCCATAAGAATAATGTACTATGGTGCAGCAAACCCATCACTGGAAAAAGCTGGATTTATAGCTTGTATAGTCGTTAGTCGAGCACAGCGCGACATGGCAATCTGAAAGTGACGGATTCCATCAAGTAGGAAAAGCAAGGAGAGGGACCGTTATCTATATACACTCACTAGCCATTCTGCCCGCCCAGTCGGGCATTACGTAGGCAGCCCCGACCCGCTTTTCGCCCGACCAAGGCCCCCGCTTCCCGTACCCGTGTGTAGTATGCGTGCGGGCTCGTCAGCACCAACACCTACCTTTATTACGTCTGCACCTGTGTGTTCAGTGCCAAGTGCCCAATCTGTCTGCAGTTGCGCTTTGCTGGCCTGTCCCGCGACAAACTGAAAACGCCAATTTTCTGGCCTCTTTCCATGACCCCCATTTTTGCGCCTAAAACTATTCCTGAAGCACCCTGAAATGTGAAGATAATCGTCTCTCCTGTTCCCGAGTTATAAGCACACATAGGCCCACATAAAGACAGACACATAGAAAAACTTGTTTTGCACATACATTGTGGGAAAATACGTCCACAGAAATCCCGTACTAATAATCACGTTGATGCGTAGCCTATAGGCCTATGGGCCATGAAGTTATTAATTGTGGCCCCTACACAAAACTCTATACCCCAACTTTTTGCACCTTAAACCATCCCCTTGGCGCCCTGGAGCTACCCTGATAATTTGAGACCATCGCGGAACCGCCCTACCCATTCCCGAGTTATGAGCGGACAACCAAACAGACAGACATACACACGAACTGCCTTAGGGCCTACATATAGATAATAAAAATAGACTATTATATAGGCCTATACTTTTTTCAGCATGTCACAGGGCAGTAGTCGCCTCTGCCGCAGCCCTCTGGATAGGGCACTACAGTGACTAAACACAAAAGCAGGGATGTTTCTTATAAACGCTGAGCTGTTACCCAAGCCGCCACATGAGCGATCGAAGTTCCCGCACGTCTGGTCCGGCGAACTACACGCATTGGAAATCAGTTGTCGATCGACGTCGTAGGGCGGCATCGCAGAGAGAGGGAGAACGTAATTCATGCAAATGATTTCCTTTACGACGACGAGTGCCGCCGAACGACGTGCCTGTCGTGTTTCTTGCCTTTTAGAATGCGTCACGGACGACTGGAGATGAGCAGGAACTCTCAGCGCCGGCTGCGGCGAAGCGTGGTTTGATGCTGGCAGTGGAAGGAAGGGCGGAGAGATCGATCAGTCATGAAACGAAGAGAGCACAGCACCGACACGTGCCAGCCGACAGACACGGTACTTCGGCTGAACGACGGCGGAATTAGAATGGAGAAATATTATTGTCTGAGACAGAAAATCCAGAACATAAATTTATCATGTTGTACTCCATCAAATCATTTTGCCTTAGTCACAAGTAATTATGGAAAATGAAGAAAAGTCAAGAGTTCATATGCCTTCTATATAAATTTGTTTTTAACATTCAACGATATTAACAATACACGGAAGATAACCAAAACGATAAGAAAACACAACAACAAAAAGGCCGGTCATCAAGCACGAATTATTGGAGTTCATTAAATACGAACATGTGCGGACTATTGCGATCGATGATCTCGGCGTCTGTCAGTTTGTCACGGCGGCGGGCTGTGCAAAAATGGCTGAACGGATCAACGTCTGGTTTGGAGTGGAGACTCTGGAGACCCAAGAAACACTGTGTTAGATGGGAATCCCAGTCCCCCTACGGCGAGGAGGAGGGTATTCGATGCGGCCTTTGCAAAATTACTTTGGCCATGGCACTTGTTTTCTTTGTCCATATCAGCTGTAACATGAAGGTTTGTAAT
>Ga0126335_1001121_pt1 | contig 14474 bp, 13 predicted proteins | sample OlaspJWI45metaG_FD_108409 | JGI IMG/M metagenome (GOLD analysis project Ga0126335, IMG submission 108409) | Marine gutless worms symbiont microbial communities from Oahu, Hawaii - Olavius sp. 1 OAHU.JWI-45 metaG | ecosystem: Host-associated > Annelida > Digestive system > Unclassified | place... | reverse complement strand
TCGCGCGCACCTGCACTGGGCTGCGACGTGGCAAATACTCGCGCGACCCAACAGGTAAACAACAACTGTATAAATCGTAGGCTCAACTCAGCCCGCACCAAATCACAGGACTAGATCCTGACAAACTCAGTGAAGACTTTCAGTGCTTTGCCAGTCAAGTGAGCTTGCAGAATAGCTGCATACTTGTCCTCTGGAAAAGTGTTCAACTGAGCTATCTTTTCAAATTACAAGAGAAAGGACTCGATGTCGTGCTCATTAAACGTAGGGATGAGTTTAATAGCAGTGTCAATACGGAAACGTTGATCACCAGCAGCGGGTGGAACTGGTTTTGCCTGTAATTCCAGTCGTCTCCTCTCAAACTCATGTTTGCGTTGCCATTCCTCACATTCAGCATCCAATTCCTGCTGTCGTCGATGTTACTCAGCTTCCTGCTGTCGCCGTTGTTCCTCAGCTTCGAGCTCTAGTTGCCGTTGTCGATCCTCAGCTTCGACGGCTGCACGGCACTCCTCCTGCTCACCATGTAATTTCCTTGCTTCTAACTCTATGGCCATACGCCATTCTTCCAGCTCAAGCTGACAGAGCTCTTAACTGTGTGTCAGTGGAACCGGCAGTCAACCCTGACGACATCCGGATATGAAGACGAGGTCAGACAGTTGGTGCCATAGGATACTGGGCCTGTGCAACAGTTGGAGAAACTCAGTTGAATGCTGTGAACTCGGTGTGGCATGGGAATGTTATTGTTGTCTTATCAGCTGCCTATTTGTCTCGCTGCATGGGAGTATAAGGCCCTATTATATTTATTGAATGTCTTAATGAGAGCTCCAACTTCGTTTGTAAGTGGTGGTATTGCATCCCGTCGTGGGGGTTGTGCCACGCAGTGCTCTGACCAGCATCTGCAGCCTGCAGCCATCATCTAACCTGCAAGAATTTGATTTGACTTATCTTTCTTCTTGGTCGAGTATTCGTTTTTGGGGGTCAAAACTCAACAGAGAACACTTTGAGCTGTTTTTACATGCGTCAAAGTGGTAAAGTGGTGCTTCGTGCGATTGACTTTGCAGTATCATCAAACAGAACCCGCTAAACATGACAAAGGGCACATGTGTGTATGAAGTTACTGAGGGTTGAATTTTGCCTTTCTTCATAGGAATGGCCTGTTGCATATAACAGTGTATCACTGCACTACTGTGTTACCGTGATTAGGATTTCCAAATTTGCTGATTGTGTTTCTATAGCTAAGAGGACGAGTAAGAAGAGGCTGACATCTGAGACAAAGAAGTTGCCGAAGAAGGCGAAAATGGCGATTGAAGATGTAGTTGAGGATGATGCTGATGATGATGGTGATGATAATGCCGAGGTATTTACTGAGCTGTTAGTTTTGTTACCAGTAGCAACTTACTAACTACCAACTTAGTCGTATGGTTGACTCTTTGTATTAGCTTTCCACCAGTTCAGTTACAATTGAATTGACAGCTGTGCTGTGTGCAGTGTTGTTATTCTAGTTAATGTTAAGCGTGATCTGCATATGGTGTACAGAATTTCAGTTGCAGTTTTTGGGCTGCATCGAATGCATGAGATGCAGACTATTGCTACCGATCATCGTGGTGTCTGTCTGTCCTCCGTCGCCTGCGGGTTTTAACGAATTTCACTTTGGGGGCATATCTCTGCCGCCGATCAAGGTATCTTCACCAAATCTGGTATTGTTAGAAAATGGGGACACAAAGGGTGGAATGGTCCAAATACCCCCGCTTTCCTTGAAAATCCAAGATGCCGAATGGTGGCGAAGTCAAATTAGTTAAATCGCCATAACTCCTCCAACATCCAAGATGGCGGACAGTGGCTATGTTGAATTATTTAAATCACTGTAACTCGGCTGCCGATTGTCCGATCTCGCTGAAATTTTGTGTGGTGACACATAAAGGGTCCCCGAACTACAGCGTCTGTCAAAGCATGGAACCGGAAGTAGAATTCCACCGCCAGAGCGCGTTTGTTGAATTCCGTTTTGGGGACATATCTCTGCTGCCGATTAAGATGTCCTCACCAGATTTGGTGGGTGCTTAGAAAATAGGATCCTGCAATGCCTGGAATGGTCCACGTATGCCCTCTTCCAAAATCCAAGATGGCAGACGACTGCTATGTTGAATTATTTAAATCACTATAACTCGGCCGCCGTTTGTCCGATCTTGCAGCAATTGTGCATGGTGAGACATTCGAAGGTCCCCTAAGGACTGCCTGGGTAAAGCTTGCAATCGGAAGTAGAATTCGACCGCTAGTGGGCGATTTTTGTTGCCGATTGTCCAATTTCGTTCAAATTTTGCACGATGACAGATATGATGGTGCCCCAAAGAATGGTCATCTGCGTTGACACTTGGGACTGCAAAGACCCCTGCCATAATGCCCATCACCCACAGCATCTGATGGTGGTTCCACGACATCGGCTATCCACTCTTGGACGCCGAGCTTTCGCTGTGCACGGCCCCATGGTCTGGAACTCCCTGCCGGATGACCTCCGTGCACAGCAGGACTATAAGTCCTTTAGACAGGGCCTGAAAACCTGGCTATTCTCCAGATACTAGCGTGCTCAGCGCATTAGAGACCTTGTGATAATGGCGTTATACAAATCCACACTTTACCTTACCTTACCTTATATGCCCCCGACTCACTAGCGTCCCTGCCCTGTATGTCTGCATAAAAACCGAAGAAAATTTTCCTCACACATCCTCTATTTTTACCGTGGGGACTAAAAGTCCAAATTTTAGCCCAATTTTGATACCACTCCTGTTCAGAGCACCGCTCTCTCAAACTGGAGGACTTTTTCGGAATTCTAAAAAAAGTTGTCAAGGACCAATGGTGGGTGTACCTCGTGGTACCAACCGGGTGGGGGTGGGTCCCCCAACTCTGAAAAACGGCGCAAAGGGTGGCCCAAAATGGCCCCTAAGGATAAAATGGTAAAATCACTATAACTCGGCCGCTGATTGTCTGATTTGGCCGAAATTTTGCATTATGACACACATGAAAGTGCCCAAAAGACAGCAAGAGGGCAACCTTGGAACCGGAAGTAGAATTCCGTCGTTAATGGGCAGTTTTTCGAATTTTGATTTGGGATCATATCTTGTCCGTCAATTCTCTGATTTTGCTGAAATTTTGCATGCTCCCTGGCAGTGGAGTATCTCCGTCATTGATCAAGATGTCGAGCAAATATAGTGTGTGTGTAGACAACAGGGTCTCGCAACGTGCGGCATAGTCCAAATTTGCTTGCCTCAAAATTCCAAGATGACAGACGGCGGCCAATTCCAGTTACTGAATTCACTATAACTTGGCTGCGGATTGTCGGATTTCGTTCAAATTTTGCAGGATGACAGATATGAGGGTGCCCCAGACAATGCTCATCCGGGACAAAAGCCCCCCTCGCAAAGAACCTCCCCTTCCATAATCCCCCTTTCGCACATAAACACCCCCTACGCACAAGCGTCCCCACCTAGCGCATCCACCGCACTTACGCTCCCACTCTCGCCATAACCTCTGGCTCCTTTCGCAGAACCCCCCTCGCCGAATGGGCGCTCGCTTTGCACGGCCTCACATGGCAATCGAAAATTAATTGCCACAGTGTTAGTTAATTAGGCTGTGCGAAACAAGGCTTTCCGGACACTATATGTTTTAATGACGTGCTATTTTTTAGTCAACCACACTTAATGTGACGAAACCGCCGATTGCCGCTTGGTAAAAAGTATACCAATGCTTAGAACAGAGGTGTCTCGCGGATAATCCCTACAAACCTCTCTATCAGCCCTCCCCTATGTTACAGGGGGTGAAAAAGTGTGAAATTTTGCCTTGCATTTTGACCCCACTCGCTTTCCAAGCGCTGTGATTGAAAAACAGCAAAAATTTCAAAAATCTAAAGCACTATTGTATAGCATCGATGCTTGGGCTCTCATCTGCCACAGATCTCGTTCAGCTACGGCCTCCCAACTCTGAGATCCATTTGCCCAATTGGAGCCCCTAAAGTGCAACAATTGGAAAAACGGTTCATGGGCCCAATTGGTCAAATGAATCTGAGTGTTGGAGAGCCCTAGCTGCAGGTCTGTGGCAGATGAGAGCCCAGACAGCGGTGCTATACACTATTAACCCACTAAGAGTCGAATCCAAAATGGCGGATGACGTCCAAATTTTTAATATATGGGCCCCGATATCTTTTGAATGGCTGAAGCTAGAAACTTCAAATTTGGTGTGCGCATTGACTACGAGGCCGATTGTCCGATTTCGCTGAAATTTTGTACGATGATACACATGAAGGTACCTGAACAACGTCAGGTATGGCGACTAGAACCGAAGTAGAATTTTGCTGCCAGTGGGAGTTTTTTCGATTTCGTTTTGGGGCCATATTTCCGCTGCTGATCAAGATACCTTCACCTTATTTGGTTGTGCATAGAAAATGGGGCCCCACAACGTGCGGAATAATCCAAACAGACTTGTCTTCTAGAATCCAAAGAGGCGGATGGCGGTCAAGTCCAGTTAGTTAAATCGCTATAACTCGGCCGCAAATTGTTCAATTTGGCTGAAATTTTGCACGATGACATGTACGAAGGTCCCCTAAGGACGGCATGTGTCAACCTTGAAACCGGAAGTAGAATTTCGCTGCCAGGGGGCATTTTTAAAAATTTCGTTTTGGGGGCATATCTTTAGCGCCGATCAAGATTATCTTCACCAAATTTGGTGTGTATGTAGAAAATGGGGTCCCGCAACGTGTGGAGTGGTCCATGTTCGCCCGCCTCAAATATCCAAGACGGCGGGCAGCGGGAAGTCCAAGTAGCTAAGTTGCTATAACTTGGCTGGGAATTGTCTGATTCCGTTCGCATTTTGTGCAATGACAGACATGAGTGTGCTCTGAACAATTGTCATCTGTAGTAAACACTCGGAAAAAAGCTTCCTCCCCACAAAGACCCCTGCCATAATTCGCTCACATAAATGATTCCCCGCTCACAAACGTCCCCACCCCAGCGCATGCCCACGCACATACGCCCCCTTCTCGCCATAACCGCCGCTTCCCCCGCGCATTAGCCGGACGAGCGCTTGCTATGCATGGCCTCGAGTGGCAATTTAGATTTAATTGCCACAGTTTGATTTATTTTTTGCCTCCAGAACTTATAGATGGTGAACAGCCTGAGGGACGCTTGTCGTTTTCATACTATAGGTAGGGGCACAGCATATCCTCCATAAAAATCTACATAAATTCCCCCATCGTCCCAACATTTTTATGGTGGGTCAAAAAGTCACAAAATTTTGATACCACTCTTGTTCGGAGAGCCGCTATTTAGAACTGGAGGAATTTTTCAGAATTATAAAGACTTATCAAGGAACCGATGGTGGTTGTACCTCATGGTACCATTCGGGTGGGGTGGGTCCCCCCAGTTTTCAGATCGGTTGGTGCAAAGGGGGCCCCAAAGGTAAAATGGTTAAATCGATATAAGTCGGCCGATTGTCCGATTTGGCTGAAATTGTGCCTGATGACACATACGAAGGTCCCTGAAGGACGACCAGCTATAACGTTGGAACTAGAAGTAGAATTCCTCCTAAAGTAGGCGTTTTTACGAATTCAGGTTTTGGGGCATGTCTCTACCGGCGATTTGGTGTGAATGTAGAAAATGCGGGCTCGCAGTGTGCGGAATAGTCCAAATATGCTTTCCTGGCAAATCCAAGGTGGCATACGGCGGCCATCTTGAATTACTTCAATCGATATAGCTTGGCCGACGATTGTCTGATTTTGCTGAAATTTTGCACGGTGACACGTACGAAGGTCCCATTAGGACGGCGGGCAAGAAACCACAAGTAGAATTCCGCCGCCAGGGGCATTTTTAAAAATTTCGTTTTGGGGGCATATCTCTGGTGCTGATCCAGATATCGTTACCAGATTTGGTGTGTACATAGAAAATAGGATCCCGCAAGGTGTGGAATGGTCTAGATACACTTCCTTCAGAAATCCAAGATGGCACACGGTAGGCAAGTCGAATTAGTTAAATCGGTGTAAGCTGGCCTTGGATTGTGCAATTTCGTTCAAATTTTGCATGATGACAGATATCAGGGTTTCCCGAAAAATGCTCATCTGGGGTTAACACTCCGGACAGAATTCCCCCCCCCCCCTTTCGGGTCTGGTTTTGACACGTGAGCTTCATCGTAAAGTGAATTATGGCCCTAAAACAAAATTCGAAACGGCGCACACAGGCAGCTAAATACTTCCTGTTTAAGTTATGACCCGTGCCACCTCTCAGCCAAATCGGATAATTTGCAGTCGAGTTACAGCAATTTAACCAATCTACAGTGGCGGGCAATCACGCCATACAAGGTTATATATCTTTATAAACGTGTCACTGTCTTTAAAATGCACGCACGTCTAGAAGCTAAAATTTTTTAAATGTTCGAATAAAAACGAGTGTACTCGAGTCCTCGTAACAGCCCTAATTAGAACCACGTGGTCATGCCAGAGCCATACGCAAGGCTCAAGCGATAAAGGCTAGCGCTGAATCACATACCGGTAGTTACGGGAATGGCTAGTGGAACGAATAGGGGGTGCTTCTGCCTAGCACTATTTCTTAAAAACCCCTAGTAAATGGACGATTACAAAATTCTTTCACCTTTGGGCTATATTTCACTTGATGACATAATAGGTCTGTCTTCAGCTTGTTTAGAGTAAGAATGTTTGGAATCAGACTAATCTTTCTGATTGCTCATGTTTGGCTAACTGTATTTGGGTGTTTTTCTTTATTCCAATCGTTTGGGGTTTTTTGGGACCCCCTTCTTATCTCCGGAATGGCTTAAGCTAGAGACTTGAAATTTTGCATGCAAATAGAGAGATGGGGGTCCTAACGAAAACTATGCAAAAGTAGGCCATAGAGGGTCTGGGCAGGGTCATGTGACTTAATTCTGAATTTTCGGACCTCCCATCTCCAGAAGGACTGAAGCTACAGAATTAAAATTTAGTGTGCCTATAGACGGCTGGGGCTTAATGATGCAACGGTATAACCAGTCCAGTCCAATCCAGTCCCATGTGTTCTGACTGGCGCATGTAGTCGTCTTTGCCCGCATCAGTAACATCACTTACGTACAAATTTGTAGACTTCCAGTTCCAATTAAATCAGCATTAAACTTAAAAAGAACATCTTGATTAGACCGATATTTTTCAAGACGATTCTTAATGGGTTTTGACAATTCCGCAGCTATCCAGAAGCCACAGAGTACCATCTCGTGAAACATGAATGCAGTCTGTCCACGTGCATCTTGAGTTAGAGCAATGTAACTGCTATTTTAATTGTTGCACTTTAGCGGCCCAGTTTGGAAAATGGATCTCAGAGTTGAGGGGTCATAGCTGCAGGGGGTCTGTGGCAGATGAGAGCCCAGACAGCGGTGCTAATAGCACTGTTAACCCACTAAGAGTCAAATTCAAGATGGTGGACGATGCCCAAATTTTTAATATATGGACCCCGATATCTTTTGAACGGCTAAAGCTAGAGACTTCAAATTTGGTTATTCATTTTTGAGTTTTGGCTCTGTTTTTAAATCAGAGCACTCGGAATGCAAATGTGGTTGAAAAACTGTGCAATGTTGCACTTTTTGACCACCTGTGAAAAATAGGGGAGGGCTAGTGGAGATGTCTGTATGAATTGTGCGTGCCACACCTCAGTTCTCAGCACTGTATAATTTTTACCTGGCGGCGATTGGCGGTGTGGTCACATGTTGGACAGTTGGCTATAAAAAAGAAGAACTGGTGGTAAAACATACAGCCTACGGCAAAGTTTTGTCAGCGGCTAAACAATCGCTCGTAGAGCCACAATTATACTGGGCACAGCCCGGTCCGGGTTGAAGGCCCGGCCGGCTGCGGCCATAGTAAAATCGCGCGTGCGTGCGCGTACTATTTGTATGTTTTGTATGTGGTTGCCGCTGCTGACTTGTGTGTGGTTTATCGACGTGACGGAAGTAGTTTCTCAGCATGATGGAAGTACTCACGAAAACTACGAAAAAGCGTGAAATTTTTCTTTTTGCGAATGCCTCTGAAGCTGAAATTTGCACACGCGTTTGTCGTCGGTATTTGACGGCTTTTGCTGGTCTCCATTTTGAAAATGAGCAGGATTGACAGAGTTAGATGCTGTCGAAAATCGGCAAAACAGCCAATTGTGTGTATCTAAAACTCCGCAACAGCGGAAACAACACTGCCAATTCACGACGAAGGAATAATTGGGTTAATGTCATATCACAAGAGTAATTAGTGCACTGCAGAATCGACAGGTAAATAGTATTTCCACCGTATTCCAGCGCATTGATTCATGTGTCCTCTCAGCTCTATGTCGCTTGCAATGAGCTCCGCTCTTCAGGCGAGCGCCCGGGGTTTAGGTTTCCTAATGGGTTATGGGTTGATATTCCATAATGTTTTAACACCAAAGCCTAATTCCAACCGTGTAACTTACACTTTTACCCTTTTGGCTGACTGTAACTTAACCCTAACACTAACCCTAAGCCGAAATGGATCAAAGCAGAACAAATTTTGAACCATCTTTATATTCAGCAGTTACCTTAACTAAGGGCATAACTAGTACATAGAGCATTTATAACACACGCCAGTATAGTGTATATAAGCAAAGACATTTTAACAACCCATCGACTGGACTAGTGCAAGCAGCCTGAATTAAGTGCTACTCTCCGAGCGATGCATATCTCTCCTCAGTTGCCCGGCTGCAGAGTGCAGCCGGTCATCAACTCATCGTCATAGTATTCACGTAGCCGGTGAGAGCATGACAGTGCATGGAGACCTAGATAAAGCTTTGGTATAGTGCTGTAGCGATTTTCAGGTCCACGTGCTACTATATAGGAGTTCATGGATAGCGTTGCGGTCACCCTAGTACCATTGGCTATCCAGACGGCATGACACCACTTTTCAACAACAAAGATTAGTGTCAAAGTGCAGTTGATCCAACACCCTGCTGTGCCTGTTCCGCGGTCTCAGTCATCCTCCAAAATGCTGGCTGGACCAAATCCGCGACAACCAGCGGCCACCACCCGATGTGTAGAGAGATGCTGTTAAGTGCGGTCATCGTGGAGCGATGCAATGGCCGTTGATGACTAGCTGTGTGTCGGGTTTCCAGTGATCCAGCATGTGCCCACACCACACTGTTACCCAATACCCATGCAGAATTGTAGGGCCTCTGACGCTACTAATGAATCGCAATTAGCCACATCATCTGTTTGTTGCAGCGTGGCATTATGTGGAGTAGCCTTTGGGATGGCCAAGTGGATTTTACACACTGCTGTACATTAAACTTGGATACTGAAGTAGAGTGATTCGGCTGTTATTGGCCTAGACTTGTGCAGCACTGAATTAAATAAGTTGGAAAAAATTCATTGCTGGGAGTTGAGGGAGTGCCGCATAGCTGGTGACGCCAGTTCTCGAAAATGGTGCAAGATACGATGTAAGTTAGTATGACTCACTAATATCAAGTCGTAGGCTATTTGGGTTTTCCATTTGTGTCAAAATCTACCGCGTTAAGTTGACTGAATCTAGTTTTCTAGACCCACACTGTTGGCAGTAAACCAGTAGCTGTAGGGTTGGCTCCAAACAAGTGCATTAAATAGAGACACCCCCTTGACAAAGATGAAAATGTGTCCAAAACATGTAATATCTTGGAAACGATGCAAGATATGATGTAAGTTATTATTATTCAGTAGTAGGAAGTCGTATATGGGATTTCAGTTGGTTCCGAAATCAGTGACCTTGAATGACCTTCAGCAGCGTTCAAAACTTCTACGTCAAGAACTGCAGTTCTGTTGCACAGAGCATTGCGATGTTTGCACCTAGGGTGCAGTTTTCAACTGGCCGATTTCATGGTGTGGCCGCTCTTTTTGTTGTGATTAAAAGTGTAAATACCATTAAATTTCGCCACATACCTATCTGTCACAATGAATGTTTTTCAGTAATGTCTTGGGATCCCACTCATTCACAGTTTCATTTTTAGCATGCGTCTAGCGTGTCAGACACCACCACTGCCGTCGCAGTTCTGGCTGTCTGTCCTTTGTCACGAGGTCGTGAGTGACCAAGACGATGCGCACTATCTTGGCGGTAGGTGGGTTTCTTGTTCTTTGTATGCGAATGTCAGACATGTAAACATATCAGCTATTGCATGTGTATTGTGTAGATATCTGCCACTGTGGAGCTGAGCACAGCAAAGCAGACTAAACGGACACTTGAAGGTGGAATTATGTTTGAGGATGTTAAAGAAGGTCATGGACCAGAAGCAAAACCCGGAAAACTGGGGAGTTGGTTTCGTGGTTATTTCTCTCTATTTTTGCTTACAGTGTATCCAAAAAATGTACCCGGTCGATATTTCTTTAAAATGTGACCGGGTACGGGTAATTGTTTATAAGATTTTCTGTGAGTGAAAATTGCACAGCAAGACTTTGACTCTCGTCTGTCATTCTTTGATGTGTGGCACTGGCTCTAGGCTTGACGGTAACTGAATGTCCTACAATCTGGCGTGAATGATAATTGCTGCTTCGTGGGGAGGGGAGCTGGGCATTTACACCGGGTGGTTTGTTTGCTCGTCTGGCACATAGCTGCCATATATGGACTGATTAAGTGCTCATTCGATGTGGCAGGTTGCTTCTTTCGCTTTATCGGCTACACTGCATCAGCCTATGTGTACATTTCCCACTGTATAAATACTTTCCAGTAGTCGTTTTCAGCTGTTAGTTCAATTGCTCAATTACTATTGCTTTCTAGAAAATTAGAAATATAAAACCAACAAACAAACGACTTAATAAAATAAATAACAAATGATTAAAATAACAGGTGTACTAAGGAACTAATAAATAAACAGTTAAAATCGGACAGGGGACAGTTAGACAGCTAAGGGCCACAGAGGAATTGTATGGTAGATACAGAGGAGGAGTTTGGATGGCAGAACTACCCGTAGCTGTAACTGGTTGGGTAGTAGATGCCGGGTACCGGAACATGGTACAGTATGGTACCATGGTATAGTATCCAACCTCGTGGTCATACCAGGAGGTTGGATACTGTTCCCGCACAGTTCGTTTCTGCGCGCTGTGTCTCTGCGCACTCATATCTCGCGCAATGCATTTCCGTGCAATTACTTGGTACCTTCGCCTTGCTTTTCCTCGTGTATAGTCTGTAGCATTTTACAGGCGATTTCACAAACAACGACATCTACTTCCTTTAGCGCAGTCAGAGTAAAGGGATTTAAAAGTACGGGCAGCAGTAATTAGTGAGACCACGTCTATGTCAGGGAGACAATGGTGGCATCGCTGTTTGAGCACAGTTCAGAGCGATAAATTACAGTCACGTAGTGAGAGCGTTCTACAGGTGACTTCACATACAACGAACACTGCTCAGCTTCGTTTAACACAGCCAGATTAAAGGGATTGTAGACACCGGGTGGCAGCAATTAGTGAGGCATTGTTTCCTATCAATCTCACCCCGATAAGTATATACATGAGCGTCATGAGATGCTACTTTACAGCGACATTACGAATTCTGTGATACATGATACTGGACGTAGTGCTTCTCGCCACAACGTGAAGTATGCCATCATACAGAAGCGCCTGCGGGAGCTACAGGAGTGCTACGACAATGGCCAGCCGACAGCCATAGAGTATATCACCGGCGTCAGCTATAACCTTGCTGAACGACACTGACTCTGCGCTTGACATTAACGTTATAGGCCTGTAGTATAGTATGTAAATATGTTATGTTTTCAGTTAAGAGTGGTGTGCTTCAGGAGTGAACTATAACACGTAGTTGTCTTTTCTTGTTTCGTTTTGCAAATTGTTATACAATGGCAAATTGTTATACAACTTTCTCAGAGACAATTAACTGCGGGCTGTAGGACTATTGCATGGTATAGGGCTGCACAGGGAAGAATTGTGCGGGAATGCCTTGCGTGGGATAGCACTGTGTGGAAAGGCAGCACACGGAAACGAACTGCGCGGGAACGGGGCCCGCCTTACCATGATACCATGGTAAGTGGTAACACAGTCAGTTTTGTCATGGAACTCTCATGCTGGTGAATTTAGGCAGGTCACCGGAAGTAGGTGAAAACCTGAGTAAATGTAAACTTAGCATAAATAATCATTTGTTAAAAATTTGGAACGTAACAAGGTCAAATCATCTATCTGTCTTGAAGGGGATTTTTATAATACCTTGTGAAATGCAGAGTGCAACCACATACGGTTTGCAGTTTGGCATAGTGGGTAGTACGTTGGTCGACTCAACGAGTTAATCAACGTCAGGCCCCATTAGTACTTAGATGGATGACCGTCTGCGGGTGGCTAAACCATTTAGCGCCTCTGAAGTTATGACTTTACGGCGCTGTACAAACCTGTTCATTATTATTATTCTTATCTAAGTATGTAACCAGCCAACTAGGTCGACTCAGTCTACCATCTATCCAGGTTTAGTAAAATTAGGACCAGCTTCGGCTGGGAAGGCAAAAGCATGGTTCATTCCATTTGCAGATGCAAGTAAATCTGTTAGATTCCTCGACAATGCATGCCATATCTCAGTGCTCTGGTGTGAGGTTCTCATGAAGAGGCACTATATCAAGTGTCTGCATCTTTACCTCTAGCTTTAGCTTTGAATACGCGTCACAACCAGCGTCAGTTATGTCACATGAGCTTAAACGTCATCATTATCATCACGGTTGACAATGCGACAGTTGTCAACCGTATGGTTGCCGCGCGCCCTTGTAACGTCTTCGTCGTGTTACGGCGCGGTAGAAATTGTCTGACTATTATTATTATTATTATGAATATTTAAATGAAACATCAGAATGAAAGCATGGATCAACAGTGCAATAGCAAAACATTACATCAAATGCCTCTTGCCTGAATGCATGCCTTTAACCTAACTTGCCACAGATCAGTCGCTTGATCAGTGGTCTTCTGCTGGAGCCTGGATACTTGACCACAGTGCATGCGTCTTCTTAAGCAAATTACAGAAACTTCTCACCTTTCAACACTTCTCTAGAAATGCTGTAATTAATTGTTTATCAGAGCATGCTTTGCCTATCTACAAATTTTTAAATTGAAATTTTATCTTTTAACTTAAAACCATGACAAATGACTGTTCACCATACTGTTCATCTGCTACAGTGTCGACAAAAACATAACTTAAGCTGCTACCCGATTTGCTAGTTTACAGACATTGTAAAAGACATACACATGATAGAAAATTTGTTAAGCTATACGTGCACCAAAAATCATCAAACTGGAGCTTGGTTTGACGAAGTTATTGCAAACATATAAAACATTGTAACTTTTACGACTCACTGTGTAGTTGAGAGTAGATAAGAAATGTCTGTTTTGCTACAGTACCAGTGCAGAGTCAGAGTCAGTGACTGGTGACCAAAGTCACACCAGCTGGGCACTGACAGTGCTTGAAGAAATGCAGCCACAGAGGCAGCAACACTAGGATGCAAATAAAGATCGAATGTATGGAAAAAGTCTTAAAGCCGATTGTCCATTTTACAACAGCATTACGTTGGTATTTGTTAAGAACATGTGTGACGTTTAGTTTACTGTGGCATATCAGGTTCGTGTCTACTACACTGGGCGTCTTGCAAACGGCAAAATATTTGACTCAACCACAACGGGAAATGGCTTCAAATTCAAGCTCGGGAAAAAGGAGGTGATCAGTGGTTGGGATGTTGGCCTTAGTGGTATGTCATTGTACTGTTAATTGAATTGACAAAACAGCGCTCAGCTTTACTGCATTTAAAACTCTCTAAAACTGCAAAAATGAAAATTTTGTAATTATACGCTATAATGAATCTCATGCACAGTACATCATCATCCAGTCGTCTGATGCAACTGTAGAAGGTTGCGGATGTGATTTGTTATAGCGTCAACTCACAAAATTTTCATTTTTGCAGTTTAAAAGGATGGCTTATTAGTAAAACTGAGTGCAGTTTTGTCTATTTAATATTTGCAGTTTTATTACCAAAACTAGACATTCTACCCATCCAGCTGGGCATTATACCTATGGTTTAAGTCCCGCTGCATATATCGCCCATTATCATAAGCTATCCTGCTGCCCGGTCAAAGAATGCATGTTGCCTGCCCACCCGTACGTACCGCTGTGTGTCGCACTTCTAGCGGCAAGGCCGACCTATAGCTAATTCCCCCAAAATAGGTGAAATATAACCAGGGTGGGAATTACCAAATCTGAAGTGGGGGGTCAGATTCGCCACAACCTATGACTACGCATAATTCGATAGCTTTCCAGAATAGGATCAGCGATTGTCGTGTCGTGCACACGAAACGGCATCATTTTCTCATCATTCGCAATATTTTCTTTCATATGGTATTAATTAATTACAATTAGGGCCTAATCATAATGCATGTGAAACGCTACTAAGGCTTAGTACAGAAAAAGCGGATTTCACAAGCATACGGAAAACAAATATTGCACTGTCTGTTCT
>Ga0126335_1001120_pt1 | contig 14481 bp, 9 predicted proteins | sample OlaspJWI45metaG_FD_108409 | JGI IMG/M metagenome (GOLD analysis project Ga0126335, IMG submission 108409) | Marine gutless worms symbiont microbial communities from Oahu, Hawaii - Olavius sp. 1 OAHU.JWI-45 metaG | ecosystem: Host-associated > Annelida > Digestive system > Unclassified | place... | reverse complement strand
GGTGTCATTTTGTTTGTAATTGGCAGCAGTTTAAAATAGTAAATAAATGGTATCTTTTTCTTTAAACAGTTTTATGTTAAATAGGAAAGTTTATGGGGGCTGTTTAATTTGGCCCACTCTGTATATAGGTGTATTTTTACAACTATGCAATCACTAATTGCAACAAGTCTGTGCTCTGATGTAATACAACTACAGTGTGCACGTTATGCCTAAATGTTATTGTAATGCAACTCAAGAGAAGTTGAGTAACATAGCATTGAATCTTAACATTGTGCCTTTTAGATATCAGGGTATATTAATCATTGTCCTGTGCTTGCAAGCTGCAACTTTCAGAGCCTGTCACGGTCGGTTAGTAATCCATCAGTAACACAAAGATAGCCAGTATGTATCCTACTCAAGGCAGCCAGTGAATCGTACTTGGCAAAAATTTTCTGGGTAGTAATTGTTCATGTAAAACATGAACACAGTTGCATACGTGTATTTGACTGTAACTGTGACATTGTGATGTTCACGTTCTTAAGTGTAGCTAAGAGTTTTATAGGCACTGCCATAATCAGTTTGACGTCTTTCTTGTAGTTTTGTTAGCCGACTGGTCATAGTGATAGAATTCCCGAGTAACATTTGTATTTTGATACTGAACTGTTAAACAACGAATACTGTGGATGCCACTTCAGTGTTCTGTAATTTCACATTTAAGATCTAAATGTGTAATGTGAAAGACAGGTTATATTTTGTGAATGTATCATTATCAGCAATAATTCTTGTCAGTGAATTATCTGTTGTTGTTCTGTCAAAACATAAAGGTCTTGGGCATCTTTTGATAGAAGCGGTCAAACTGCAAGTGCACATGCTTTGCAAATGTTTGTACGATTGTATGACTTTTTTCTAAAGATCTCTACGATAAAAACAAACAAAAGTTAAAAGTTAAAATGTGAAGTACTTACCATTTGTTGTAATGAAAGTGTGCATTATTATTATTTTTTACCCTTGGTAGGTATATTGCCGAGGGAGTTTAAAAATTAGGCCTAAAGCAAACAATGTGGATACGATAACTCAGTCCGTGCAGTTATTTTTTTTGACCCTCGGTAGATATGTTCCTGAGGTAGTTTAAAAATTAAGACATACAAAATTGGGTACAGATCTGTTCAGTCCGTGCAGTCAGGGGTTAGCAGGCTGTCATGTAACAAGACAGCATTGAAGCGCTGCACTAGCACCGAAACTATTATTATTATTACCCGTGTTATGTTTATACCCCCGGTAGTAGATCCCAGGGGTTAAAAGCAAATGTGATGAAATGTAAAAGTAGGCTGGGATTGCTATGTGTTATTATTAACATAAACTGATGAGTACAGCTTTATTAACTAAGTTTTGCAGAGACAATATCAGTCACTAACTACACCATGTCCTGATAAAAAGTGAGCCCAAAATAACTTGCTATAATTTAACAAAAACTGTCAGTTTGGCCTGGAATTTTAGACATGTAAACTTTAGAACACTGACGTAATTGTTTGAGTTAACAAGACCAACTGCAGTCATTTCACAAGTGTCATATGCAAACAACAAAGTATCACTGAGGCACGACTTGGACTTGGCCTACTGTGTTGCTGATATTGCAAAGAAACATACACCTCGTCGGAAATAAAAAAAGTCGCAATTCTAAAACTGAATGCAGATAAAATAATATACATTCTTGACTGACTCAGAGTGAGGCTTAATGTCCCACTCGACAGATTATACGTCATTTTAGGGATAATTTTTACAGGCCAGATGACACAAACAGTGTCAAAGCACCAAAGGAAGCCACTTGGCAAAGACAGGCTTCAGTTTCACTGTGACCATTCCACCACGTTACAATACAGACTCGAGGCAAACGCCTCTAGGCCGAGCACAGTGTGACAAAAACTCAATCTGATGGACCTGTAACAACAAAATGCTGCACAATACTACAGAAATAAGAGCATCTCTGTTAACATTCCCTCTTATGCTTGCAATTCCAGACCAACATCACAGAGCAGATGAGGCCACGGAGGTTGAGTGGTGTAACTGACTCACAATTAGGGCCATGGCCAACAAAGAAAACACTGTGACATTATAAGAACAATAGTGGAAACTACAGTTATACAAACATCATCTAATGGTCGACACAACACAGGAGTTAGGCCCATACATGTATACGCCATAAAATACCATAACACAATGGCCTGCCTGAGCACACGTGAAAGAGCTGATCTAATTTATTTTGCTAGAGTCCTATTTTTCCAAAAAAACCCAAAGAACAAGTTTTGCAAAGATAAGGAAAAATACGTAAAACTGTAAAACTTTACAGCAACAATCACATAACAGTCTGGACTGGCCAGCCACACTGTAACCTACTAAATCATAAATGGACCGTCTTTGTTTGAGCACCTTGCTGCTTAATGCATCGACGGGTTTACAGTGCAATTCTGCTGTGTACCTCACAGTTCAACTAATACAAAAGATATTGTGGTATTTTAGTCCATCATTTGACAGCTAAGAACACTACATTGCAGTACAGCATGCAAATATTAACTAACATAGAAAATATTATTAGAGTAAAATATGCACGGATTGCCAAAATACTGATTAACATGAGAAGAGATATAAATGCTACTGCAGCAGGCATTATGCAACGCACCAAACGTGGACGGCTCTGTACCTACAAAATGAATTATTTAACACTTCAGTTCTAAGTAACAACTGTACAGTTTGTTTTGTTTTACTTGGTAGCTGTCAACTGGTGTACTAATTGCAGCAATATATACACTTTCAAAAAATATAAGAAAATTGGAATCGAAAGTGTAGTCTTAAGTTGTCAGTTGAGATAGCAGATGTTATATGGCAATAGCTTGTGCTTAGTGGCATTGGTGAATTTGGTGAAAATAAACAATAAATGGAATGGAAAAACAAAAACGAGGCTAATCTGGTCACCACAGAGTATCAGATCTGCACTGACGAACATTCTGAATTGTAATTAACGCTTTCAGGCACAGTTATGCTCGATACCACCGTATCAACATTAAATGTGTTGACATCAAACGTGTTAACATCAAATAATTACTCAGCTATCATTACAGACAATATCGACCAAGAATATACTCCATGATCTACTGCTAAACTATAATTTCTAGCTAACGGGATGTAGAGAAAACAGGCTGAGAAACACTGATCTCATTCTCACACACACACAGACTTCAACAGTACAACAGTGAGTAAAGATTGAATGTCCCACTCGACACAACAGTTACTTAACTATAACACGGTGAATACTCGTGGTCGAAATAAATTACATTAAACTAGAATAAGACAGTAGTAATAAACGTGAAAATGAGCACTCGGAGAATGCATACCTCCGCCAAGGATCATGTGTGTACCATCCATGCTACACTGCACTGGCACTCTTCAATGAAATTAGGCTCATCACTAATGGAATTGACAATATAGTGATGTCTCCCAGCAAATGATAATGCAAAACTATTTGACAAAATACAAAAATGCTGTATCTTGCAGTGTTCAAGAATCCTCAAAAATTCCTGGATAAGGTGATGTTCAAAATTTCAGGGAGGCTTCCTTGTCCAAAGATATATCTCTGTTAGATCTGATAGTAGTGGTTATGTGAATGTGCTAACAAATAATGGTTACAAACAAATAAATAAACAACATAACAACAACAACAACCATTTAACGGCCTTTGTTCCGGGACAACCTGGGTAGGCCGGTACCAAAAGAAACACTCTGCCTTAGCATAGGGCTGTGCTGCGTTCAGGCTGGGTTTCCTCATCTCCTGTCTTCTGGATTTTTATGGAGCAGCGGAAGATAATGGAGGCAGAGGTACCGACAGTCCAGGTGGGTGCCACCCCAACCGGACTAATGGCGCCCCCATCCCCACAACCCCCAAAGTTTTTTACAGGCCAGATGCCCTTCCTGCCACCCAACCAACAGCATCAAAGCACTGAATAAACAAATGTTTGGTAAAACAGAAGCTCCTTGGCGGAAGTAATAAGTTTTGTACATTGTACCACGTGTGAATGCCACTTTTGATTCATTAACATTAGCAATGCCTGCATCACTGCATCAACAATCTACACTGTACAAGTACAACATTCAACAATATGTACAACTATACACGTCAGCTAATCTAATACAGTCAGGGTCAGATTCACACATGGCTTGGCAGGTGAAGACAAATGCAAAACAAGACTTTGTCAAACCTTGACCAATTTTCAAAATCCTTTCACCGCCGGAAAGATCACAAAATTTACAATCAAAGCCATGTACTACTTTTCACTGCACCTTAAGTATGTTGCTACGCTACCTTGGGAAGTTAAAAAGTTCAAATTTGTTAAACGTTACAAAAGATACAACTTAAAAATCATATCTTATGTGACAAAAATGAAACATTTCATGTTATATGACTAAAAGTAAAAGAATATTAATACTGCCATAATATTGCTTAAGCATCCACATTTGCACACACACATGCACTAGGATGTGGACATTTGCACTGTCAATGATGAAGTGGTCCATGCAACGCAAAACGTTCAGCAAGTGTAACTTCTGTTTGTTAACATTATGCACTCACAACTAAAAAAACTTGCTGCTGGATGAGTTCACCTGCATCCAATACCACAACTACTAGCTATTGACACGACAAACAAGAGGATGGAATGACATTGCACTCAACCACTTAACTCTACGTGTAACAACGACATTGCGTGTGTCAGTCAAACTAATACAACTACAACTACAATACTTGCTATAGAACATGCAGCTTCATACCCAAAAAACCCAATAAATATATCACAACATACACCACACAATCGTCTAGGTCATACATAATTCCCTGCCAGTCAACTATAAGTGATAAGCAGCATTACTCATCTATCAATCTGAGAGTTTACCAAGCACAAAAATGCCATTATTCAAGACTCAATTGTCAAATCATGCATGATCCATCTGCGACTAACATCCTTTCTTAACTTTTCCTTAAACCGACCGATATTTCTCTGACCATCTTTAAATCTCTGCCTTTTCCACATAACTGTAAACCAGGTCAGTTGGCACAGTCACTGACAGGGAACATAAGAACCTTGGAATGCATGAATGAGAGGTCCGGCAGACGAGACAGGACGGCGGAGGCTTCGGCCGACAGTGGCACCGTCGTTCCATCTTTCAGCGCCGCAGCAGTGGTTGTGAGACAAGAGTTTGAAGTTGTCGTTGGTGAAGAGAACGCTTTGAGCACTGAGTCGAGCGGTGATGAACGAGACTTGGTGCTTTGTGTCGTTCCACAGTCAGGCAGTTCCAGAACTTCCAGTAACTCCTTCTCTGGCTTTTTGACTGCAACAATTCCACAACGGCATTTTTTATAGCTCAACTGCACTGACCTTATCACCGTGCCACACAATGCACTGCAATGCACCTGAAATAGAATCCCAACAGATGAGTTCCATATGACTGAACATGACAAACCACTAAATCAGTTGCACAAAATGCGTATGAGAGGCAGAGATACCTTTCTTTTAATCAATTTGACTAACAAGTCCATTTATTAGTACTCTGTCGAATGCCTTGGCACAGTAAACCTTAATCCCTCGTTTGTTGTAATACTTGACAGCCTCCACAAAACCAAACAGCGCATGACTTCGATCACTTCTTAAATCATATCAGTGGTAATTTTTTTAAACAAATTAGGACTTCAAATTTCCCAAGGTAGTGTGGCAACTCATACACACAAGAATGTAGTAAATAAGTGGGTGAATAGAATTACAGAATTACAACAGAAAACGTTGCAAAACTCACAGTCCATCGATCTGCTGGGAGCAGCAGCATCAGCCTGCCTCTGTCGCATGTGTTCCTATCATACAACAGAACACGCTTGTTGCACACACACTTGACCTTTAAGTCTTCTAACTATCGATTTACAACTGACCTAGTGTCTGTCCATATCAGCAGATGCATATTTTCATGATCTTTGCAGACGACACAATAAAAGTAGCACAAACGTAACTACAACTCAATATGAGGATGTCATAGATGACTGCATCATCCATATTACGCTACGTGGCAGAAAATAACCGAAAAACCTGCAGTTATATAATTAGCACATTGTTTAGCTTCAAAATTCAGCTTCCAGTTGGAACTTGGAACCACTAGCACAGCCTTCTGTACCGGTATGCCTGCTATCACACAACTCCAACCAGTTGGAAAAGATATTACCCAAAACTAGTAATAATGAATTCATTCATAACCTCCAAACATTATCTATTTAAACACACATTCTCCACCAGTCTTTCAGTGACTAGTACCTGTGTCCACATGTAATTTGCTTGGTGACACACGACACACTACAGTCTGAATGACATTGCAAATGACTGCTTACTGTTGGAAAAGACAAATTTCCACGAGGCATGGTACTGTCGGCAAGTGAATCGGGGACGGCCTTCTTTGGTTCCAGAAGCCCTAGGTTGGTAGCAAATGCTGGAGCGGCAGATCTTCGAGGTGGATTCAACTGCAAAAAGAAGTATACAGCACAATGAGCACAATGTATAATAACTTTTCCACTACGGTCTACTTTACAATGGGCCACAGTCATCAACTGTGTATGACAGTTGATGACTGTGGCCCATTGTAAAGTAGACCGTAGTGTGTATGACACAGTCATCAACTGTGTGGCTGGTCAAAGTAATTTGACATGGGCTGCACTGAATGACATCGCGCACACGGCACACAGCGTACACTGCACGCACCGCCGCCGATTTAAGCTGCATGACAGACAGACACTGCAAACATCGGTAACAGTAGTCAGCATCTCATGCATTCGATGCAGCCTAAATACTGAACACATTAATTCTTTTGTAATATTCAGATACCAACCATGCCTCAACAATTTGGCAAGCTAAACATAAATTAAAGAACATATAAACATGTTCAATCATACCAGAACTGACAGCTATGCATATTACTGTTAATTTAAAACACATGCAACTAAAGATTTAAGTATGAGTCACAGGTGACGTACCATGGTGCTTTCGGGCTGATTCACCATAAAGCAGCTAACACAGCTATATAGCAAAGTTACTGAATGCTTCAGCATCAACTTACAATGTTTCTGGCGTCAATGTTAACAGCACGTAGCAGCAGATCATTGCAGTGAGACTGCGGCCATTGATATCTCAGTGCTGGGGTGTTCTCCATCATGCAAAGTCCATTCCACACCCCCACTTCATCACCCAGTTCCCTAACAATCACATCAACAATCAACATCAATGGCACTCATTATCTACGTGTGCGACGTTCAATGTCAGCGACGTGCATCTAGCCTGTAAATGAGCACTTGCAAACAAGTGTGATAACTAATGACACTACCAACATGTAAGCTATCTTTTGATCCAGCTAACACTAATATTAATTCATCTCCATATAGCACTGACGAAGTGTAGCAGCACTTGCTGACAAATAAACTAGAGTCCAACAATTACATTAGCAAAAACAACAATGCAAACACAGACTGTAAAGTTGATAAGTACTGACTGTGGACAGATAGCAATTTCCATAAAAGCTAATTTTTAAGCTACTCAAAAAGATCAACAGTCCACACATGAGAATTTTACAATACTCATCATATTTTTTAAACATCAAATCAACACATTAACAGTAAGGAAGTAAGTAAATGAGTAAGTAAGCAAGTAATCAAGTAAGTAAGAATATTTCTACAGTGCACAAAACAAGAAACAGTCAATGTGCCACAGTCAGTTAACACCCAAACAGAAATGTGTTCAGTTTTCGCTCAAATAGTCCATAGCTAATGTCTCATCACAATTATGCTGGCAGACCAGCAGCAGTGAAACACCTAACAGCACCACAACACTACAACTTCAACATACATTAGAAAACCCAGCAACTGCAGTACATCTACTACATATGTCATAGCAATGACATACTGGTACTGTCATGAATTTACAGGCATCATTTGTATTGCAACACTGACAGAAAAATGAGGGACAAGTGTCAGTCGCTTACTTTGATGCTTTACTATCCATAACAGTCGTAGCATCCAGAGAGTCAAATGCGTGATGCAGTGGTCTAACTGCTTCATATTCAGGCTGCATCAATGGCTTAAAGCATGTGTGCAATGACTGCGACAAAGAGTCCTGGAAATTAACAAATAACACTCTATTGTTAGTCTATCTTAAGACACAGCAAGAACTATAATAAAACACATAAATCGCACAGCTGCTACTAAAACTATACTACAACAACAATGAAGTTATCCAGCGTTTGTCCTGTCCATTACAGCTGCGAATTTTATGTTTTTTTCTTCTTACATAAATGATTATAATGACTAGTATTTTGATCTACATTGCATAGGCCTATTCTTTGTTAATATCCATAATGACAGTCTGCATTAACATTCATATTAAAGTGGCCAACAGACTGAGAATTCCACATTTCACAGCTATATCGTTTATTGCCCAGTAAAGGTGCATAAGTGCGATTTTGGACGGATTTTAGGTTTTTATACCATAATGATAAGATAAATTGAGATTTTTCTAGTAAAAGTGCATAAATGTTATCACAAACTGAACTGTAACCACAATCGGACAAACATAGCTGTCTTCTAACAAATAGCTGAACGACAGAGGTTACTAACTGCCACAGTTGCCTTTTATCATAGTCACCTATGGGTTTCTCTGATCTTCAGTATTGGTAAAAGTGCTCATGCATACTTAATTTAAGTAGCAATCTGTAAATAACAGAAGTTCGCTAGCATGTACGTGGACTTTTATGTGCATTCGACTATCACATTGCATTTTATATACCTACTACCAGCATTTCACATGACAAACTGTTCCTCTGAAAGTGCAATACTAACATCAACACAGCTAACAAAATGCGATAAATTCAAGAACATATAAAACATTGTATACCTTTGACAGCTGGCCTGAATATGTTACTGTTGGTTGCTGGATGAATGCAATGTTACTGTCAGAGACTTCACTGATCAGTTCTGGTGGTTCAGAATCTTGAAATGCTGCCCAATCATCGGCATCCGCGTTCTCGAAAGCATTCCACTGAAATATGCCAGAATCAGTGACGGGCTGATGCTCAGTAGGTACCTCTTTTGCAGCCACAAACTCTTCAAAATCATCAAAATCATTATCAGCTTCTTCGTCAGATGCAAGCATCTGTTCATGAGTTAACGTGGACATAATCTCGCCCTCACCCTCTTTCATAACATAAGCAGAATCTTCCACAGCAGAAGCAGAAAAATCTGCTTTGTGTGAAGTATCCACAGTTTCAGTCTCTGTCAAATTTACATTACCTACTGCAGAGGTTTTGGTACACGTGTCAACCTCGTGTTTCTTACAGGACATGAAAGCCAAGCTCTCTTTCTCAGATGCATTAATCTGAGTTTCACCAAGCACACAGTCCGGAGGAGTGTCTATGGCATTGCTAAACGACTGAAAATCATCCGTGGAATCTTCATCTGATGCAAGTTGGTTGTCACGAACACAAACATGCTCATTTTTGTCTGCAACTGTGAAATCTGTGGACAATAAGTAATAATTGTCAAAATCTTCACTCTCTTGCATCACAGCATCAGCAGCACTGTCAAGTTGTAAATCATCACTATCACCAGCAGGTGAATGAGGAAAAGATGCATTTTCTTCATCATCATCATCAATAGGATGCTCAATCTCTTCCGCTTCATCTGACAGATTTGCATCTTTCAACACAGTATTTAGACACAAATCAGGATAAGACTTCACAGCAGGCTGTTCTTCACAGTGTAAATTTTCATCATTATGCTCCACTTCTTCACCAGTGCAACAGCCAGATGAAACATCTCCCAAATAAAACTGTTCTGCCATCACGATATGACTAGTTAACGGAGACACAGATGCATTCCTAACACCTACATTCTCTGAGCCTGATTCATCAGCTGCTAATTTCTTAACCACATCAACAGAATCGGTGTGTATGGGTTCATCAGTTGGCCGCACAACAGCAGTGTCAATTTCTGACCATTCGTCAGCTTCTCGTAAACCACCTGTGTCATGCAGATAGAGGCCATCAGAGGCGTTGACAGTCTCAACTGGTCGAAACACACTGGAACTGTTGGTAAAAGACGTCGTTGAAGATACGCTACCTACCGAAGCGTGAGCAGCAAACTCACCAAAGTCATCGTCATGATCAAGGTTGGACTCACTCTCCTCCAGGGGTGGCGGAGTTGACGACAGTAATGGCGGAATAGACATTACAGCCTCTACATATACCACAAAGCCCAGAAACACAAACGACCGTGCAACAGCCATTATTACGAAATATTAGGCAAACACAATTTGGATATTTTCACTAGAAATTAAACAAAATATAATTATCCAGATATGATGCAGACATTTCTGCAGGAATGAAGGGTTGGTATGGCGTTCCTGGAGATCCACTACCTCACCTGGAAAGTAGGCTAGTCTGAAACTAACCCTAACCATAACCCTAACCCTAAATCTGACCCCTAACCTATCCCTAAACCAGTAGCCTACTTTGCAGGTGAGGTAGTGGATCTCCAGGAGAGCCGCCGGTATTACTACTCCATAACAAAATAATTTAGCACATTTGTTGCATAAGTAAAAAATTTTAAGTAATAAATACAGGTTAGCTAAATGATTACACCAAAGTGACCATGTAATGACGAAATTACAATACAACGCCTGCGACGCTAACTAACCACCTACACATAAATCGTCGCCATGTTTACATCAGAGCTGGGACTGCTCTGCTGGGTTAATATCGCCTTTGACGATATCGATTTCACCGAAATTTCTCACTCGAAAATATAGGCGACATCGAAATCGATATTTTTACTGCAGCACTCTTTGGACTACTCATACTTCGAGAAGTTGAAAAAGTGCCCGACGTTTTTCGCTTTCAACGCTGGATACCCGTCGATTGTCAGTATATCGTTCACGGCGCGTCCACGCTCAGCCTCTCACAATCTTAGTAAGCTTGCTATTTTTTGCCGCCCAACAGTATTTGCTATAGCGACGTGGCTGTCTGTGTGTCTGTCACGTTGATGTATTAGACCCGAACAACGGAGTAGATCATAATGTGATGATGCGACTTGCTAAGCCATGGAGTGCTGCTGCGGATCGGTCAGCATAGAGGGCGCTACGACCCGTCAATGGTCAAGCGTAAGAATTTTGTCAATAACTGCAGACGACTATCACTAAAATTGCTGCTATGAGATGCCAAATTTTAAGCTAGGGTTCTGCATGCCTTACAGCCCGCATGGGGGACCTTCACAGCGCTCACCCAGGTCAGGTCGTCTAGGTATATTTGGGGATCGGTAGGGAGGGTAAGGGAAATGCAGAAGAGGTAAGAAGATGGGGAAAGGAAAGGAGGATGGGAAGGGAAAGAAAAGCTATATGGAGGAAGGTGTAGGAAAGTAGTGGGATGGGAAATGCGGAGCGATGGGGAGGAAAAAAAGAGGGGTGACCGTGACGCCGGAGAAGTGGAGTTGTCTCCAGGGTCTAGCTATGCCACTGTAAATAGCTGGATGTCATCCAAATATTGAAAGATTACGTACGTCTATAGACTATGACTTTGCTAAATATTTAACAGTTAACAGCTGATCCTTTAATGAAAGGATCTAAAATAAAGATTTATCCATTTTCGTTGGGCAAAAAGTGCTGGGCAAGCAATATGGCTTGCCCACTGAGAGCAAAAAGTGGGCGGACAGCTGCCGCCCTGCCAAATAGTCTCCGCCGCCAATGCCCTTGCCCTTGCCCATGCCTGTGGGCGCTTGCGGTGTGGCCGTTTTGATCGCACCACGAATCCCCGATACTGGGATTGGTATGAATGCTTTACTTATTTATTGTGTTTAAAATGATCGCTGTAATTAATGACGTCATCAGAATTGAGCTTTTGGTGAGTAATAAATTTGTTGTTAACGAAAGAGTTGATGTCGTAAATGTCGCTGCAGTAAGTTACACGTCAGTAAATTTGACGTATATAATACAGTAGTCGATTTTACAATGTTGATTGTCGAAATCGACATCGGTTATAGCTGTATTGGTTAGTTATATGAAAACACCTGCTAGCTTGTGCTTGTTGACAGATCACTGGTTACATTAAATTTTGTGTTGTGATAGATATCGTGGTAATGGAAGAATTCAAATATCTGTTTAAAGTGGTGCTCATAGGAAATACTGGTGTTGGAAAAACCTGTCTTGTTCGGCAGTTTACACAGGTAATTTTTTAGGATTTTGGTTTCTGCGATTAGGTGTTTGTGTTAGTGCTCTGGAATTAACGCGTTAAATTAATCGCGATTAAAAAATTAATGTCGTTAAAAACATTAATGTTATTGTCACAGAAAAAGAAAAATTAGTGCTGTTTAGCTGTAGATATGTGTTATTGACATTTTTGTTCGCTCTAGGATGAACCGTTCGGCGGCGTATAGTACTCGTTATAACGGCATCAGTGCGGAGTTGGGATGACCGTCGAGCGCAGAGTTACAGTAGTGTCCATTCTCATAAATGCTCTGAATTTGCACATTTACTGAACCAGATCAATTCAGTTTTTTCAGGGTTCAGTCGCATCTTTCGTTGTGCACACCATTTATGTGTATCAGTAACGCAACTAGGAATGTAAAACGAACTTGGAACATTTGAAGTTGAAAATGAGGATCAGATTTCGGTGGCATATAATCGATAGATTGCAAGCAGCAGCTCTTGATCTGGTCACAACTGTAACTGTGCCGCTACAAGCTTTTTATTGTTCACGGCGTGATGTGCCAACATATTAAGCCTTTGATCAGCTGCCACAATCATTTGCTGTGGGTGCGGGTCCTTTAAATACCCTCTGCTCTCCAGTCCCCTCCTAGTGATGGTTGTTAAAAGCATGCTATTGATAGACCGCATTGTGTACACAACAATGGCACCATATATTTACCTGTAAGCTGTGACCCAGTAATGCATATGGTCTAACCCATGTGAGGGGATTATTGCAGGCGTTTTTCTTGACTCGGGAAGCCTTGTCCCTTTGTACATTAAAACATAGTAACCCAAAAACCTTTAAAATCTTTTAAAAACCTTAAAACCAAAGAACATTTTCTAAACATATGCTTTTCCAGTCCTGTTTGCTTCAATACTAGATTGCAACATCCCCCGGCTGGTATGACCGACTTTATCATGGCCATATGGTTTGTTTATATTGTGCAATTGCACGAACTTTACAAAATGCTTAAATAAAAACTTTTCTTGGTGTAAGTTGTGTTAATATTCTAATAGAAGAATGAATGATTATTTTTAGCTCCACTTTTAGAGGTTTTTATCCATGTTTTCGAGTACACAGAAATTATAGGCCTACAACTGCCACACGTACATCTCACCACGAGCATAACAGTAAAACACTATCAAATTAGAACATTGATTATTATTCAAATGTCACAAAACGAATATCGATTATGGAAAAATTCGAGTTTGACATCCCTAAACACAATGTTCCAGACCGTGGCCAGCCAAACACTTGCAAGCAGCTGAGTGTCATACGCAAAGGAATGATGACATGAGAAAAATCTGTCAATGATGGTGTAGAGAGCTTCTGTATGAACTTCACTGGAGCAAGGACAGATCCTTATTGCACTACACAAGTGAGTTGAGTCGATTCTGATCACCCTGTTGATGTGCTGACATACTGAGTGCGACTAGTCGGGTATGGCCTAAATTAATTGAGCACTCCTTCTTTGACACCAGGTCTGTCCTTCAGCACCGTCAGCAAAATTGAGTGGTCTACTGTGTCGAATGCAGTGCTCAAATCCAAGAGAACAAGAGTGCAAACTTTGCCTGAGTCAACTGCACGAAGGATCTCACTAAGAATGCTGATGATCGCTGTCTTGGTGGAATGTCGCGGTCTGTCTTAATGTAGACTGGTGGACTGAGAACTGACAGTGTGTACTGGCATTTTCGTGAAAACGTTTAACAGCAAAGTGTTCAAGAAATTGCCAATGAATGTTACATTAGATACTGGGCAGTACAACTTCACATCGAGTGGATCTAAACTCGGCTTCTTGAAAAGTGGTTTGACTACTGCATGTTTCTGATAGTCCGGGAATGTTGCTGAGCTGAAGGAACAGTTGATAATAGAAGTGATGACGGGAGACAGAATGCTGGAGCATTGCTTGCTTGTTAGTACCTCTGAAGCCATGGCAACATGGTGCTTTACAAATTTTGTATCATCATTATTATTATTACTATTATCGTTGACTATGCATTGCAGCTGCTAAAAATCTGTCGTTGACATCACTCGTTGAAACATCGTAAATACAAACAATTAACTTAAATGTGTGTTTTTTGTTCATTTTCTAGGGTTTATTTCCTCCAGGTCAGGGTTCAACAATTGGTGTTGATTTTATGATCAAAACAATTGATGTAAATAAAGAACCAGTAAAGGTATGTCGCCTATACT
>Ga0126335_1001119_pt1 | contig 14482 bp, 9 predicted proteins | sample OlaspJWI45metaG_FD_108409 | JGI IMG/M metagenome (GOLD analysis project Ga0126335, IMG submission 108409) | Marine gutless worms symbiont microbial communities from Oahu, Hawaii - Olavius sp. 1 OAHU.JWI-45 metaG | ecosystem: Host-associated > Annelida > Digestive system > Unclassified | place... | reverse complement strand
TGGGCCTGTAGTTTGTAGTGATACTTAACAGTGTGTATTGTTTGGTGTACAAATATTATGATTCGGTTTGGAACAGTTCTACTTCAGGTTCTGCATTACAGGTTTACACTTCTGTGAACTCTGTTGTTAGCTTTTCTTAAGTTAAGTTGTTAAATTTATGTGCTTGTCATAGGAAATTTAAAAAAGTAATTTAGTAGACTTGCAGTAGTAATTCTAGTGTAACTGCATATTATGATCAGAAGTTATGCATATCAGATTATATCAGAGCCACCTTTGCTTTGTTGTAGATGAGCTGCATATTCAGTGGGAAATTATACTTGAGAATGAGACTAAAAATTCATTGATTGATGGTAGTGCACGTGAGAATCATGATGGTCCACAAACCACTGCAGTGGCAGTCAAATCTGCAACCAATCAACAGGTCTTTTATTTTTAATATTGCAAACTGTTTTGTTGGTTTGGCTGCACCATGTATAATGATTGTAACAGGCAAATAGTAATTGTCATTTGGCTTCTGTATGGTTTCTTTGTGTTGAACACATTTCGTATATATGTAGATGCATTGATGCTTCTCCTTATCTGTTGTTAGCTATTGATGACGTAATGGTAGTGTTCATATGTAGGCCAAAGAGCTAATCGATACATTTTGGCATTTAATATTGCGATATCGTATGATATATATAAGCCTACATTTGCGGCGTGATCTATGTCTGTCAGTGTATATAGCTGCAAGTGGCCTGGCAGTCACCAGTAGGGTGCGATCTTTATCATTGTTGTAATATAAACAGTCCTACAAGTCACTGAATCTATAGCCAGATGGTAAAGTGTGTGGCTGCATGTCCATATAGGTGATGCAGATGAGGGTAATGATGCAGGTGGCAGCAGTGATCAAAGCACACTGCCGGCGGAGGGGAGGGAAGTCATGCTCACCACTGCACGGCCATCTATTTAGTGCTTCATCCATCTTTCCCACGCTACCATAGGATGCCGCGGCAGACACTGACAATGTAGACAAAATGGGTTTAGTGATGTAATAAACTGCTGGCATGTCAGCCTGTTCTGCGAACTGCATAATTAATTTGTGTCACGCAGACTGATGAGGCCAAGTAGCAGATCATAATGCACACTTCATAGCTACCTGTAAGCGCTTTGACACAGTCACTTGTCAGGATTAAATACTGCTATTGCTCAAAGTATTAGCGTGTCTGCATCCGCCTTGTAGCAGGGAGAGAGTGAGCTGCAGATAGGCCTAGACACTGACCGTGGTGCAGTGGTCACTTATCAAAGTGATCACACCCTCCCTGCCCACACACTGCCGCCATCATGCCTGCCATTCTCGTCAGCAGAGACGCATGGGTGGTCGCATTGTTTACGAGTTGTTGGGGCTGCGCCTGTCGCTGACTGACTGTCTATTCGCACGACAAATGAAGAGGCAGCAAGATTACTGTCGTACGTAGTTTGTTAGCATTGGCATCCGCATGGCGGCGTGCAATATCGTGCGACATCTGTGCTCTACGATATCGTGATATCGATATGATCGCTGCATCATGGGCGTTTGGCACCATGTAACACTGTGCAGCATTTTGAAGTTTTAATTGGACCTGATAGTGATGTGATATGTTCTGTAGAACATTGTATAGCATACTCTCTGTAAGTATGTACTTTAACTGTATTTAGAGTCAGCTACTTGGGACTAGCATTGGTCAGCAGGCTGCGTCTGGTGGTCAGTTGAATAGCGTGTGGAAAGCACCTGGAGTTGAGAGAGAAGATGCAGTTGTACGTACTGACGTCGTTTGATGCATTTGTTATCAGCAGTAAAAATTATGTTTGCCGTGTAAAAATCGTCCCCGAAATGACCTATAAAGTGTCGAGTGGGACGTTAAAACTCTGCTCACTCACTTGCCCATTGCAGAATTTGTTACGTCATTTTGGCGTGCATCAAAACACTCCGCTACTGCCATCGCAGTTTCATCTCTCTGTTCTGTCTGTTTGTAACACTAGTGATCCACACCAAAATGGTTCAAGATATCAAAATGAATTTTGCACTGTATATTACCCTGTTGTCTGAGGATTCTTCGTGCAAAATTTATTGGTCATAGGTTTAGGGAGTTGCTCCAAACAAATGTGTTAAATAGCCTATCAAGCCTATCAGCAGCAAAAATTTGACCAATAATCTATATCTCAAAGACAGTGCAAGATACGATGTAAGTTAGTATCATTCAGAATAGGAAGTTATATATGGACTTTCCATTGATACCAGAACTGGTGACCTTCGATGATTTCATTATTTCGTGGCCTTGGGTATTTTGACGAGAGAATGCGTGGTAAGATTTATTTGTCTTGTATTGAAAACCTTTATTCACCGAAAATACACGATAGATATAGACAGGATACAGATATGTACAAAAGACCAAAAAAAGAACAATAATACGCAATATACACTACGCAATATACATTACGGCTAATATTAAAATCAAGCTATTGAACATGTATTTGTTATCAGCTGTTAACAGGTTTGTAGTCAGGCAGGGTATTAACAGCGGACAATGTCGGTTCTGTTAAGAGCACTGACAATGATCTGCTAATAGTGCTTGCTTCATTTCATTCATTTTTGTTAATTTTATTATGATTACACTTAGAAGTCAGTGAGCATGTTCAGTTGTGCATGACAGATGTTACCTAAGCGAGTGGCTCATCTTTCTGGCGACGTTACCGAGTCTGATGGCTTGCCAAGACGTCGAGCATTTTCTCTGTCGTTTGGCATGAACCCGAGCGCACCACGCTCACTTGTACCTCGTGAGAGTCCTCTCGTACTAAAGTCATCGTCTGTGTCTTCCATGGTGTCCAAGAGTGTTGAAGATTCTGTCTGTGGAGATGGTGCTTGGGAGCCTGTTGTTGGTAAGTTAAGTGCCATAAACTTTGTTGCAGAATAGAAATGTGTATAATATTTATTATGAGAATGTTATCAGCAGCATGTTAATCACAATGACATTGGGTACTCGGTTTGCTGAATGCTTATCAGTGCAGTGTTGTGAGCATCTAAAAATGTCGCAAAGGGAGGCTTTTCACATTCTAACTTTTGAGCACGTTTTCCAGCCTTCATTGTATGTGAGTTTTTTACTCCTAAAATTGTCATCACAGAAAATTAAAATGTGCTTTAGATCTGCATGGTAAAGATTCATGAACGAAAATTAGATTGTAATGATTAGAATGTCGTTATAAAACCAACCACCGTTTAACGGCCTTTGTTCTGGGACAACCCGGGTAGGCCGGTACCAGAAGAAACACTCTGCCTTCTGCCTTAGCATAGGGCTGTGCTGCGTTCAGCTTGGGTTTCCCCACCTCGTGTCTTCTGGATTTTTATGGGGCAGGGGAAGATAATGGAGGCAGAGGCACTGACAGTCCGGGTGGGCTCCATCCCAACCAGACTAATGGCGCCCCCACCTTTACAACCCCCCAAAGTTTTTTACAGGCCGTATGCCCTTCCTGCCGCCCAACCAACAGCGTCAAAGCACTGACGGCATAATGTCATTATAAAAATTTGGCATAAAGTCCTAATGATTATGGATTTGACAAAACACTAGATGTTATTCGGGTTACCTCGTACAGTACAGTATGAGATTGCATCTAACAGTTTATGGTCTATTCAGGTGCTGGCGGTGGATTCGCAGCAAATGATGCTGGTCATAGGTTGGTGAAAGATGCAGCGGCAATGTTTCAGCAGCAGCACACTGCTATGACTGCAGCGCAGAACAGTATTGATGTCACAAACAGTGCATTGCTGGCGGAAACTGTGACGCGGTCGGCACTGGAACATCACTGGCAGCGGCAGGAGTTGATGCAACTGCGCGGCGAATTACATGCCATTGACTCACGGATTGCTCATTTACGCATCTTGATGGACCTCGCTAGGAGCGTATGTTGAACAGCAATGTTACTTTCTCCTTGGAGTAGTGGTTTTTATTTGCATTTTGAGACTGAAAGATTTTAAGGTTAAGTGGATGCAAACAATTTTGTGTGTCCTGGATCTGTTTCTTTTCATTGTCAGTGTATATTGTTATTTAGGCTGTCTGTGCTAAATTTTGTTGTTTGCAGTTGTTGAAATATTGCCTGAAGAGTTTTGCATTCTTGTACAGTATGGGCATCAACACTTGTATGGTGCAGTGTATATCCTGTGTCAACTTTTGTATTATCAAGCTGGTTTGGTACTAACGAGGTTTTATAATGACTGAATGATGATTACAGTTTGAACTGCAGCCAGTGTTTGTATGCTAATTACTGATGTGTGAGATGATCAGAGTCATTTTCTGGCATTTTAAGTATTTATTTCTTGCATTATGTGCTATAATTGTGTGTATTCTGTGTTTTATTTTAAGTAGTTGGGAGAGCCATTAATTTGTGTAACTTGTTGTTTGAAGGCGTGTGAGAAATGGCACGTTGATGCAGAATGTTGCACTGCGATGGTGAGCACACTTTCTGAAGAAAGGCAGCAGGCTCTGCAGCATACAGATGAGGTAGGACGCACTCAACTAGAACTTCGGGAATCTGAAGGTGGTCAGAGAAACTGAGGGGAAATGTGTTGTGTCATGTAGCATGTTAACATATGCAGACACTATAAGAAGTTGTAATTCATGAGATAGAGTCTCAGTGAAATAAAGAAGAACTTTTTACATAATAATAAGAAGAGGAGAGGTGGCGGAAATGGCTGCCACCAGGAAATGTCAGAAGTACTCTGAGCTATCCACGGCATACATGTTCCTTCCAATTGCCGTGGAGACTCTTGGCTCAATGAATGACTCGGCATGTGAGTTCTTAGAATTCTCGGTCGCTAAATATCTGACGTGTTCGGCAATAGCCGAGAAGTGTCATTTCTTTTTCAAAGACTATCAGTCATTATACAGAGATGTAACGCGGCCCTGTTTCATGGCACTTTGAACGATGATCCGGACCTTGAGCCATTCCAGCTGTTTTTTGCCAGCTTTGTTTTTATTGTTCTTGACCCCTGGGATTTATACTACGAGGGGTGATAAAAAAATAGTAATAATAACAATCACTGCATGCAGTCTACGGCTGGATGACGAGGCCGCGTCACCATGGCATTAAGACTTGGCTCTGAGCTTGGCAGTCCTCATTCTTGCTGTTGTGACAGTTTAGTTGATGCCACTGGTACATGCGGCCTAGTGTGCAAGCATGTCCCGATCCGAGTTGTGAGACATCACGTTTTAAACAAGTGCATCAGTCGTGCCTTCAGTGCAGCGGGCATTCTGGTGAAGAAAGAACCAGCTACTCTTGTTCAAAGTGACGGAAAATGCCCCGACGGCTGCACTCTTATTTCATGGCATGGGGGACGACCTGTAGCATGGGATGTCACAGTCTGTACCATAGTAGCTGCTTCCTATGTAGCGGCAAGGTAATCTGATGTGCGCAGAAGACAGTTCAGTGTATTTTGAACATTTCCTGTCAGAAGCTTGTTCAGTGACCAAGCCTGCTGTAGACAGAAAATGTTCAAAATACACTGAACTGTCTTCTATGTACATCAGATTACCTTTCCGTAATGTATTCGCCAGGATAATGGCACAGTAACCATTGAACGATTGGCCGATGTTGGACGTCAGCAAGGTTGTACATAGGTAAAGTATACTAAAGTAGACAACTGATGTTCCACTGTAAGCAACACGTTGCCTTTCAACAGCACTTCACTTCAAAAATGTCGCGTTGCGCGAGTGAAATTTTGAACAGGTGAGATTTCGAATGTTTATTGAAGCTAGTAGGAGACAACATTTTGTGTAGTGAAGATGGTAGTGAATGGTTATTTTCTGTTGCATCTGTTTCACTGTTGCTGCGTTGTAGTTGACAAGAGAGTTAAGTTCGGCAAGACAGCAGGTTGAGATGTTGCTGGGTGTGCCGTACCTGCGGCCAGTACAGCACTACAGTGATCTTCAACAGTCGTCATTTGAACATCTACGTCACATCAGCAGACAGCTGCAGTCTGATCTTGATTGCTTGTCTCAAGTGTGTTCTTTAGTCTCGCTAAACATGTTTCTGTGCAATTGCTCTTGCTCTCTCTTTAGCCTGCTTGTATGTGGGTAGGTAATGTGAGTTGTGTATCTCTTCTGTGACCTGTAGTAGTGGCTATACACTTGTGTTAACCTAAGCAGAATGCACTCAGATGATATCGTAGCCACCTTAATCATCATGTTAATTTGGTGTCCAGTCAACTCATCCCTAAGTCAACTCATCCAAAGCATGCCTGATAGCTAACCCTAACCCTTGTGAGTGAGTTCCTTCCGGACGAGTTGACCTGCGGATGAGTTAATTGGGTACTTATGAATGTTTGTTCAAGTTGTTTTGACAATTGCATTTTGTGTTCCACTTGTTCTAGTTGGGTCACGTCTAATTCTTATTATAAACTGTTATACATGCAATCCTTGTGCAATCCTTTATCCGTGATGTGAAATGAAATAAACCGTCGTTATTGATCCGTGTGTAATTTAACATTTTCTGCCGCAATGTCTGTGTGCAGATCCTGTCAAGTGACCTGTTGCTGCACTGTGCTACGTGCAAGCAGCCAGTATCGTCAGTGGTCGACACGCCATGTCAGCATTGCGTCCTGTGTACAGCTTGTGCCACCCAGTCTCTCGGCTGCCCCGTCTGTGAGCCTTCCCTTCACAGGACCACCCACTGGCAAACGGCCTGACCCACCTACACTGGCAATCACATTTGTGTACTGTTGTTGATCAGTTGACTTCAGTTAACATTGCGTAAATCCAGTCATGTTTGATAGCAACTTCACTGCCATTGTATTGTGTTTACTGTTTAGTCAGTACAGTGCTCTGGCTTATATTATTGTTGTTGCTGATATCCTCCACACTTTGCAACATGCTAGTGAAAGTGATATGATTTTGTAGCTATATGGGACTAAATTTTTCTTTTATTGCCATATGTGAAAGCAAACTGTGCACTTTTAGTGCTTGTATGTGGTAGTGAGCAACAAACAGTGTTCTGAAATCATCGCCGTATGATTTTGTATTTGTACATCATATGAGAAATATACAACTTGTATGTGACATTCTTTTAGCAGTTTTCTTGCAACACTTGTGAGTAGTGTGATCTGTGATGGAGTATGGTTTAATGTTGTATGGTGAATTAAAGATAGACTTTGTATAACTGGATATGCAGAAATTGCAAAGTGCATGAGATATTTACAGCCACAGACCACTTGTCTCCGGCCAGCTGTGTCTTGCATTCCCATCTCCGTCAACTAAGCCTGTAGCCCACAGTCCACATTTCCCTGTCCAGCAACCAAATTCATGACAGTCTTTCGTGCGACATGCTTGGTGAATAGGTAACGACATTGTAGCCGTGGCGTATGATGGGCAAACATACGACAGCGGTCATATCACCTTTTGTCAATAGAGCCTCAGATCTATTTTTTAAGTGTTTGTTGGTTGTCCTCTTCCTCTGTGGCCTCACAGTTCCGTACGTATGGCAAATTGTATTTGACATGAAGGGATGTGTCCACTGTGTTTTGCTTTCAGATGTCTTGTGCAGTATGGGTACAGCTTGATCTCCAGAATTGTGCAGTTTGTACCATTTCTAATTAGCGATGTAATGTGCATGCCTTTGCTAGTGATTGTTCGTAGCTGCATTGTGTAAAGGTGGACGAAATCGTAAGATTAGTTGTAACTGGCAGTTATGATAACACGACAAAGTAGCATTTAGAATGCATGATTTGTGTGTTAATAGTATTGTACCGGTACATCAACAGCTAGAGTTCACTGCGTAAACCAGTTCCGTTTCCCATCTATGACATGAATGAGCTAAATTGTGTTTCAGAATTAATAGAGTTTTGTCGATTTATAAGGATTATGACTTCACAAGAGATGAATTTTTTGACATATGGCAAGAAGTTATAATTGACAGACGATTGTCATGTTATGGACAGGTTAAGTTTGCTCTAGTTGTTTTGTCTTTGTTTGTTGTTTTGTTGTATGGCTGGCAAGTCCATATCTCTCGCTCTTGTAATGCCTCATGTCTATTCATTGTAACTTCGGTTTGGTGGGATTGAAGCCTGACCTAAACGTCAAACTGGCTTCTTTCAGTGCTTTGCAATAGTGATTGTCATCTGACCTGCAAAAGCCATCCCCAAAATGACTTACAATGTGTCGAGAGAGATGTTTTTACGCACTCACTCACACTTGCAGTGAAATTCTAGGAAGCCCCTTCTGTGTTAGTGATTAGATCTAAGTTTTTGTTTTACATACATTTTACTTGGTGGTAGCTTGGCTTAGTTTTTGTTTCAGTCGGTGTAGTTGTTGCAAGTCAGGCCCAGTCAGAATCGAGATAAGCAACAGTATGTAACGAGCCATCCAAGTTAGCGCTGTATGGCATTCTTCCTGGGTAAGTGCAAAGAGTGTACTTTTCACTAAACGAGATCTACAGTGCAGTGCAAGATTTTGGTATCGTAAAGTATTTTATTTGCTTCATACACATACTCGTTCAGTCATGTCTAGTAGCTGTCGTTTTCAGTCAGTACGCATGTTGTGTATTGTTGTATGCATGTAATAATATGCATCATGGAACATACCTTTTAAGTTACAGTAGTTTGATATTTGAAGTGATGTGTATTTTGTGGTCACTGCTCAGTTGAGCTGTATTTTTCATGTAAACAGACACAGCTCATTAAGAACGCACTTGTGCATCCATATTGTGATTTTTGATGGTACAGGTAGTATGTATTATGTAACTATGTAATAATAATAATAATAAACAGATTTGTATAGCGCCATAATGTCGTAACTTCAGAGGCGCTGGAACACGGCCACAACCTGCGATCGACCACTAGACTATAATGTTTGTATGCTCGTATCTGTCATAAAGGGTAACATGGATTTACAGTTGTTTATGCATTACATACATACATAATTCATATGCATTACAGCATCTCCAATGGTACGTTCAGGCATTTCGGGTGTTATTGTTTTTAGGAATGCAAGAAAACGCAACCTCTGATTAATGCTGATCGATAAGACTATGTTAACTGCAGATGAATGTCCTCATGTTAACAAACAAAGATGGACACAAACACTTTGCTAGTTGTTCAGTAACAGCAGATGTGCCATTCTTATACACAATGACAGATTATTTGTGTGAATAATCAATCGTGCATTGTGATCTATGTAGTACCGCCAATATGTATTATGTATGAGTGAACTGTGAACTATGTATGTGGTAGTATACTTCTACTTGGGTTAGAAGTACCTGTGATAAATAAAACAATTTTTGGCAAAATTTGTTTAGTAGAGTCGATTTTTAGGCTGACCACATCCAGTTAGAATTTCATGCAATATTACAATATGACTGCCATTGATTCAATATTCAGTCAAAAATGAGCACTCAAGATCAACTGTTCAGTGTTGTAAATCAACCAGTTAAGAATAGATGGCCTGCATGTTGGCAGTGTGGGTTTAAAGGTAGGTATAGAAAAAGCAGAATCGCATATAACTCAGCCGCGCATTGAGCGATTTTATTGAAATTTTGTAGGATCATACACAGAAAGTCCCCGAAAGACGACACTTGTCGAAATTGGAACCGGAAGTAGAATTCCGCCGCCGGTAGGCCCGTTTTGAATTTCGTTTAGGGGCATATCTCTGCCCCCGATGAAGGTATTTTCACAAAATTTGATGCGTATGTAGGTAATGAGCTCCATCAAAGTGTGGAATGTTCTAAACAGGTTTCCTTCGAAAATCCAATTTGGCAGACGGCTGCAATGCACCATACATGCAACTTAGCGGCGTTTTGGTAGTGTATATCTGCCCCAGATCAAAATGTTTTCACAAAATTGGTGGGCATGTAGACAATGTTCTCCCCAAATGTGTGGAATGGTCCAAATACGATTTCTTCCAAAGTCCAATTTGGTGGACGGCGGCCATATACCACACATATAACATACCGGTGGTCAATTTTAACGTCGTCAACTACATCGCATTTCTTTACGCCATAAGGAGTGACATCCTGTCACAACGATCGTCAACATCTTAGTTTTTATATCAACTGAAACTCATTCATTACTTAAATTATTTGCATTTTCTGCTTAATTTTCCACAAAACAGCATTTGTTTACAGAATGGCAACGTACGGCACTGTGCCATTATTTTGTACCGTATGCAGGCCATCTATAAAGTTAAATCTGCAATAGCCAAACATACATTATGTCAAGTGAGTCAGTATACGTGAAGGAATGTACGATATTAGAACATTGTGATATGTGACAAAAATAAAACATTCATGGTCTATCAACATTTTCTATACATACTCAGTTTCTCAAATGATCTCACTCACAAAGGAATGGTTTGCTACATGATCAAAAGTCAACAGATATATGACCAACCACCCACAAGAATAGTACAATTTGGGCCGAAAAATTATTACCTTGTTTCTGGAAACCTGACCGACTCAACTTCTTTTACCCCGACCCTAAAAATTTCTTTTGGACTCTGTGCTGAAAATGTTTCAGGCTGATATTAATCCGGGCTGTTGGTTTGGTATTTTAAGCAGACCAATTCAATGCCAACAACTCAACAATTAGTCATGCTTTTTCAGAAAGAGGACAAAAATTTCTCAACCTACCAACACCATTTTCTCTGTTACCAGAAACATGTTGGCCATACAAGCACAAAGTAATTTGGTGAAGGCATGCACATCAAATCCCCCTCCCTTCCCCTCTATGCAGCCTAATAATTTTGCAAAAGAAGTGGTATTCCCTTCAAGAGGACAAACTGTATTATTCATACACTCAGTAGTATTATTCCTCCGAACTTTCGCTGTAAATTAACTACGAGTTTTCTTAACAAGCAACATATTGTCATTTCACTGGGAACGTATCTTTATAACCAATACATAATATGCACCAACTGTTGTCAATTCAGACAGAATATTTTACAGTACATTCAGGTCACTACGTACAACACCGACACAAAAACGACACACACACACGACAAACAACTACGCAAAACAAGAGGTCAAGGTATTTGACAAAGACTGCATCAAATGCACCGCACACGCTGCTTGTGTTGTATTTTATAACTATATCCATTCCTAAGGTATGTAGGGATCGCAGAAGTTAAAATTAGGTCACGTGACCCAGATATATATGATCTACTGTTGCATAGTTTTCATTAAGACCCCCACCGCTCTATGTGCACATAAAATTTCAAGTCTCTATCAGCAGCCGTTCTGGAGATACGAGGGGATACCAAAATTTAAAATTAGTTCACGTGACCCTGCCCCGACCCCCTATGACCTACTTTTACATAGTTTTCGTTAGTGCCCCCACCGCTCTATATGCACGCAAAATTTCAAGTCTCTAGCTTCCGCCATTCCGAAGATAGAAGGGGGTCCCAAAAATTAAAAGTGGCCCCTCCTCCTCTCTGTGGGGGGGCGGAACAGGACCCACGTCTAACACAATGTTCTACGAGCCCCCATGAGTGTTCACCCCAAACAGCATCTAGATCTGTACAGCCATTTTTGCACAGTAAAGCCGAGATGAGCCACGTGACAGACAGAGAGACGTCGGTAAGAACAGACTGCATCGTATGCATTCAACGCAGCAGCCTAAAAACAAAAATTATGTTTTTATTCAGCAGATTTCAACTTCAATAACAAACAACTTTTAATATGCCACACGGAAACACTCGACAATTCATAAGCTTGTACACTAAAATTAACAACTTTAGGCAAGTAAATTAAATTGCGTTCCTGGAGATCCACTGCTTCACCTGAAAAGCAGGCTACTAGTTCAGGGATAGGGTTAGTGTTAGGGCCAGCTTCAGACTTTAGAGTTTACGGGGTGGTAAGCACTAAGTAGCCTATTTTTCAGGTGAGGTAGTAGATCTCCAGGAGCGCCAATTAAATATCTATAACACAACTGGAAAAACAGACGATGTAAAATGGATGATATGATACACTGAAACAAGTCTGCAGTTTAGACAACGACTGGATAACTCAATGGCAAGGTTCACCAGATAGTGAAGCTAAAAGAAATAACAAACAAAAGTTGTCTTGCATGGAAAGATATACACGACGGAACACGGCACCGACAAAGCCACATCACGAGACAATCTAAGTGGAAGAAACTCAATGCTATACCATAGCAGCAGGTTCCATATGGTTCAAGTTGATTTTATACAGCCGAAGGAGGTCTAATCTCAACCCTGACCAAACTCTAACCATAACCCTATCCCTAAGTGGCCTTTCACGAAATTAGCAATCTGATTAATTATCCATGAACATAATCTTGTGGTATAGCAATGAGTGTCTTCCGACCTAAGTTCTGTTATCCTACTGACACAATGTCTCACCTAAGCAGCTTGTGTTAACGTCATCACTGGCTGGATCTACGGTGGCACACTCATCATCAGCTGCATCTGGAAGCGAATCGATCGGTGGAATTTTTGCCACCGTAGCTGTGGCATCATACTCAGCGAGGTCAGAAGTGCTCACTCGCTCAAAGCTCTCCTCAGACGATGTTGCGGAGGCTGCATCATCGGTGACTGGCGGCGGGTCTCCAGCTTCGGTGGTCAACAATGGTGCTACATTCTGTGGCAAATCAACCACTGGAGTGCTGCTACCGCTGCCAGGCTGAGCATTCTTTGGGTCCAGCTGAAGAAAGCTGTTGATACAGTCAACAACCTCATGGCAGTCCCTGCACCGACAAAGTATTTCACTAAATTTCGGTCTCAGAAAAGTATAATATATCACTAATTCGAGTCTTACATAATCTTCAAGCCAACAACCTATTAACAGCTTTTACTCAAGTTAGGAACACGCCTACGCCATTCACGACAGTAAAACATTACAAGATATATCAACATAGTTAACCACGCCACATACTGGTGATGGGTCAGTTGCAAAATGTTCAACTTACAAGTGTGACTACAGTTATCCAGGCCTCTATCTATGACAGTGATATAACAGTTTGTAACATCATGCAACATCGATATGTTGCATGATAATCTGACGGCATGCTGCACTGAGTCCCTGCATGCTGCATAATGCCATTTAGCCACGCTTTGACCACAGTATTTATTGACACTCACGTCTGACTAATTTCCGCCGTTGAGCCACACACTGAGATGACAGAAGCATTGCCTAGAACAACGATGACACAAGACTTTTCCGTTCTATCATCAAGTTTTGCTAACACCAAGTCTTCGAGTCGAACTAACTCTATAACAACCAAACACAAACAGCTGCGATTAACACAACTTTGTTTTGCTATCAGCAAAATGAACTCTTAAAAGTGCAGTAAACAAGCAGCTTGTTGGCTGACATAGTTCCACTGAAGCCTTAGTTTGCATAATTTATGTAAAACTCCAAATATGTCTTTGTAATTTGTTAACCCATAGATCATTTAACCGGGTGGCAGTCACTGTCCCCCAAGTTAACTCGTTAGGGTTAAGGTTAGGATTAGGATTAGGGCAATGGTTAGAGTATGGCTTAGGGTTAGGTTGGCTTTGGGGATGAGTTGAATTGGGGAAAAGTTAAATGTAAACCATTTAAACTAAAAACTTCATAGTTTACAGTTACCTATTCCCAAGTTGCCCCTCCTCTTCAAGGTCAAAGACAAAACCAGGAAACAATGCAAAACAGGCCAGCCAGCTACATGAAATGAAAAACAACAATAGCAGTACACAATAATTACCGAGCCATTTCATTCAAACATGCTAAACATGCCATAACTCTTTCTAACCAATTTCATCAAAATTCTACCAAGGAATGGAGTCATCTGATTGTTATTCGTGTATTCATAATTAGAGCTGTTAGGACCTCAAATTTTGTAACTGCGATTAATTCCTTAACACAATAACACATTTGTTAACACGTTAAATCGACAGGACTACTCAAAATATCTTCCAACAAGTGAGAGAGTAAAGGCTTAACGTCTGACTCGACACACAAGACTTACATGACAGTAAAATGCCATTTATGCAACATAGCAACGTGCAAGAATGCTTGACTTACCAGAACGTCTGAAAGTGTCTGTGTAAATGAATTTCTGCAGTAAACTCTGTGCCGTCACATGCAGCTGACTTGATGATCGGTCAAAAACGGCATCCTAAAACAAGTTAGCCAACTCTCGACAATGTGAATACAGCCATCTGTTGATCAAGTACTGTATTATTAAACATCAACTTCATCAAAATAATAATACACAGCAAACTCAGTTACACTTCTCCAGAGACATTTACTGCCAGATTACACAATATTTAGATAAATAAAAATAAAATAAATAAATATTCGTCTATTAAGACATCCGACAAACCGCAGATGAATACTACGGCAACCACACGTATTAGCAATGCTGGAGCGGCGCTAGTTGGCCACCAACTGCAACGTCTGCCGATAGGCTGCCAGCCTACCAGCACCGCTCCTGTGGTGCACTATGTCCCAGCTGAAGCTGGTACCAACTTATACTGCTTGG
>Ga0126335_1001118_pt1 | contig 14486 bp, 8 predicted proteins | sample OlaspJWI45metaG_FD_108409 | JGI IMG/M metagenome (GOLD analysis project Ga0126335, IMG submission 108409) | Marine gutless worms symbiont microbial communities from Oahu, Hawaii - Olavius sp. 1 OAHU.JWI-45 metaG | ecosystem: Host-associated > Annelida > Digestive system > Unclassified | place... | reverse complement strand
TTTAACGCTGTCTTGCTGCACGACAGTTTTTGTGTTGAGTACCGGCCGGATTAGAAGCCATTCCAGCTTCATTACTTTGAACTTAATTTTTAGACCCACCCTGGGAACTGAGTACCAGGGTTACGTCCTATTGTTCTGTTTTTATTGTGTTGTGTATTTTCTGTTCCGGTATTGTATTGGGTCGACGAATGACAACCGTCACTGAAGACCCCAGGGAAGCAACCTACCTATTCCAGCGAATGTCAGTGTCTCTCCAACGGGGTAATGCGGTCTCCTTCCACAACACTTTCTCCACCGAGTAACGCCGTTGTGGTCTTACTTGCTTAGTCTTCAATATTTTACCCTCAGGAATTTAGTACCGAGGGGAAAAAATAATAATAATAATAATAGGCTGTGACAAGGACCTTGGGCTGTGAGAGTGGTGGTCGGCGAGAATTTTTTTTCTAGGATAGTTGGTACATAGTGTGTATTTATCAACCAATCATAGAAGAGTGGGCGGGGTCAGGGGTGATGTGATTGGTCAAGCTAAAAGTAGATTATGCTTTTATCGCGACGAAGGAATAATTGGGCGTGGGTTAATGTCGTATCACAACAGTAATATTTAAGGGTCATTTTTTCTACAGGTCAACCACAATGATAGGCAAGGTAGGCTACAAAAAAGGTAAAGTCATTTAATGAAGTAGAAAGACAACAGTGAGAAACGAAATAAGTACCTATTAAACTAAAGACAAGTATGGAAAGCACTGTCAAAGCAAACCCAATAAGCCCCTTATCAAATGACTGCGAAAAACGTCAGAAAGCAAGCGATCATGAGTGACCTTTTTTCACTGGTGCTTGCTGTGCGTTTTCCCCAGGCTCTGATAGAAGTAGAAATATCAGCTTTTAATTTAACACATTTTTAGAAAGTTTTTCGACGGCGCGAAATATCCTTTTAGATTCACTCCGCCCTTGACGTCGGATCAAGGTTAAATTATACCGGCATGTAAAACTCATTGAGTACTACCATCATGCAAAATTTGGTAAAAATCCGAGCAAAAAATGGGGCCTCTGGGCCTGGAGGCCCTATATTAACCCAATTCTCATATTTTAGCGTTAAGTCAGAAGTAAAATTCAAGACGCATTCTGAAGCTTAAAATCATTTCTCAGAAGAAGTCGACATGGTTTTTGAACAGATATTATGCCACTGGTATCGTTTAAACGAAAACTGGCAACTTTTCAGAAAACACAATGAAGTTTTGGCATTGCTTTACGTTACCGTGATGTTAATTTGGCTCGGTGTTATCTTTCGTGAAAATTTCATAGAAGATAAGTTGACCGTGTTGTGAAACTTTCACGGCATTAGCTTTGTCTTTTGGCGTTATTTTCCATGAAAATTAACTTCGACTTAAACTTAAACTTAAAATTTTTATTCCTTGTGTTGAGTTTTCACCAATTTGTTGACAAACATGCTGTTCAGGTGCGAAGAAAAACGTTTCACTAAATCTGTTTGTCAAAGTAAGGGATGAAGTACAAAACGTATTTGTAAAGAGTTTTCGATCAAGAAGTGAGCTGTCAGCTCTGATGAAGATCAGTGCAAGATGCAGAAGACGAACTCGATTGAATGGAAGACTGGTGCCGAACGACCGCAGACTACCAGATGAGAACAGAATTACAGGCATGTGACTGAGCTAATATGCAGTCAGGAAGGCAACACAGGGTCTAGAAGAAGTCCAAGCGAAGTGATATACCTGACAGCGGCATCTCTCAGCTCTGGTGCTGCGAGAAGCTGTCATGGACACACAAACACGTCAACGCTTATGTAGTTTTCCATTGTGTATAAACGCTTCCGGGGTGCTTCGACTATATCGTAATATTTCTGTTTGAAATCTTAACACATTTATCAAGTTTTGGTTTTGTCTTGTGTAGAAAAAAACGACGATTAATATACTCTATTGGCTACAGCTAAACATCATACACGTGGAGTATAAACAGCATAATCTGAGGGGTCGGTTTTTATGGCCCAGTCTGTAAACATCTGTCCTATTGTTATCAGAAGCAACATGTGAAGTCACTTAAGTGTGAACATCGAAGTAGGCCTACACGTAAACAAGTTACATGTACACTGGACACATACATCAGCCAGCCCAACAGAACGAGAAAAAAATGCGTTATTAGCAAAATATTATGGATTGTCACACGGCGTACAATAGGCCTAAACCTTATCCAGCTAGTTCACGAGCGACAGTGCGACACAATGTTGTGTGAGAGCGATTGAGGATAGGCTATAAACAAAATATTACACAGCATGGCAACTTGGCACGTGGCAACATGTACCAATAATTGAGAAATTTGGCTAACGACAACATATCGCGCGTCAGCGTATAGGTACGTACTTCAAAATCAAGAATCTTTGGACTACATTTTTATCACAGACATTATGCGTCTACTTTTTCTGACTTCAGCCAAATTACATGCAAGTTTTGCGAAACCTACCGTTTTTGCGAAAAAACCGCAGAATGTCCGCAACGGGCCATAACGCCGTTCAAGATAATTCTAGGTCACCGATTTTGGTATCATCGTCCTATCGTGTACCACTGGTCAGATTTTCGCCGTCAGCACGCTGCTCATATTTGTTCGGGGTAAACTCCCTAAACTTGCAACTACGATATCTGGCATGTATAAGTACTACCGATAAGTAAAAAAGTTCTTTGGCCCATGGGTCTACTTTTAGCACGTATCTGTCGGCATGTCATGCAGGGTAGCAGGGAACATAGATCGCAGCTACCTACGGACTGCACAAGCATAAGCATATACGTCGGTTACATCTGTAAGTACCGTACTAAATCAGATTATCATAAAAATGATTTTTATAAAATTACATTACATAAAAATGGCAGTGATACACTGTTTGTTACATATTACACAGGTTACGCAACGCCAACCTTAAGGTCTTTAACTATATAGTAGGCTATAATTACAACTTTAAACACATATTGGCTCTCGCAATGACTGTTGCACTGACTGTTTTGCGGATATGAAAGCAAAGAACTTCAATATATGATACACAATAGAAACACAAGGATCAGAGCTGATCTTGCTCTATATTTATAAACCGCTACATTCAGCTTCATTTTGACGACTGCAGAATTCCCTTTAGGCCACTTTACTATGTTCCAAAAATTCTTAAAATATATTACGAATGATTAATATTCATTTCCTTAAGTTAGTTTAGTAAAAAACATAGGCCTACTTAAATTGGAGCTCATTCGAATATAAGTGTAGCCCAAATTTTTACTATCCTCGTTAGTGCAAGCCACATGGGTATATATAAATCTGCACTATGGCACAGAACTCTTTTCATATTCGGTAGATATTTTCATGTCTGCACCAAAGATTTTTTTCATTCTCTGATCGGGTCTCCCCATTAATCAACCAAAAACTGTCAGGACCACATCAAACTGCAGGGGGAACGATTTGGCAATACAAAGTCAACAGAATTACAAATTGCAGTAAAAACAGATGTCACAATATGTGACTGCTTCTGAAGACGACGTTTGAAAGTCAAGTCGCACAGTACAGTCAGTTGATATCAGGAACTCTGGACCCCAGGACCCCCACCCCGGCTATAGGGCCTACGTCACGAAGAATTCCAACTGTCTCATTTCATCCGATCCTCGTTACCGTCGCTCAGACGAGTACGAAGCTGAACTGGTTGTCAGCAGGACAGCGGCAGTGTGCGTGCGGTGTCGTCATGACCCACTTGCCACGGCATCCAGGCACGCCGACAGCCGTCCACCGTGTTTCCCGGTTCAGCACTCCGTGCCCCGTACACATGCCCACTCCACCGCCTCCACTCATCACCAACGGCTGACACTCAACGCACAGACGGGTGCCCGGCTTCAGCAACTTGGGCCACTCGCTCAGCGGTGTTCTGCCGCAAGAGCGACGATTTTCTGTCAGCCGGAATTGCGCGCAGTAGCTGCCGTCGTCGACGAGTATACACATGACAACAAAACATAATCGGAAATACATAGCACGTAAAAGAAATTTTTCTGTAAATGCGTAGATCTATTAGATCATCAATGTAGATACTTCGATAGCCAGAAAGCAAGTCGTATCTTAACCACTTAAACGAGTTAGCTGATTTATAGACACAATAGTCATTTACTTTACCAAGTAACGACATTCACGACAATTGGGTAATATCAGTAACAATGATACGACACACAAAGAAAGACAAGTATTCTGTTGTCTAATTTTTCAAACATTTGCCAATTTTACCATTTCGGTCCAAACCGAAGCCAAAATGTGTTGTGCAGAACAGATATAGAATCAAACCGTGACGAGGGGAGCACAAACCTGCGCTCTGCCGCTGTTTTGCGAAAACCCCGTGACCTTGAAACTCAAAGGTGACCTCTAGATATTCTAAAGATGTACCCTCACACTGAAAATAAAGCTGCTAGGTCAAGCCATTCGAAATATATAGTCTGAATTGAAAAAGTACAAAAATGCTCTCAAGGTCCAAGGTCAAGGTCAAATTTCACCAAGTTCGGATTACTTCTATGGTTCATCACGGGGCATATTCCTACCAAGTTACATCAATTTCTGATAAGTTTTCTAGATTTTGTGCGGACAGACAGACGCACAGACTCAGATAGACGCCGCCAAAAACAATACCTGTTCGCAGCATGCGCTCAGGTAATGAAACCCGTACTGAGAAGTGTTGAGAAATACAAGTAGAATAAGCAAAATCAGGACAGCACAGTTGTTTACGCTAGAGTAGAGATTAAGCAATTGACTGACGGCTGAGGTTGATCAGCCAGCATGTGACCTTCGTAGTGTTCAAAGAGGTTCTTGCGGATATCCTTATAAGGGTCGTAACGCTTGCTCTTGCGCCACGAACCGAAAGACGCAGGTACAATCCGTCCAGTTTCTGCACAACACAACATGTAGGCCCCTATCTCACACACTGACAGCGATTGGGGTAGGCTATTAGAAGACCCAGCATATAGCCTACGGCCAATATCCAGAGATGAATATGAATATGGTCTCGGTCTCATGAAGTCCTGGGACGTTTTATGAACGTTGATCTCGTCTCGGTCTTTGATCATGATCGTCTCGTTTGCATCCTTGCCTTTATCACAGCAGAAGGAGGACATACACTGTAGGTGACAATGTGAAGCACGTCGTGAACTGAACTGTTTTGTAAGCTATTAACTCTAAAAATTGCCACTGTTTTCGCACACCGTGCTCGTATATGATTAATATAAACCCATGTTGTATATTTCTATAGTTGTATATTTTCTATAGTTGTATATTTTATATGTTACTTTTTGGTTTGTTGTATTGTTGCTGCTACCTATGGGTGAATAAAGATGAATATAGGGCCTATATATTAGGCGATTTAGGCCTATGTTCGCCATAGTTTGAATGTTGATGCTGATGACGTCTACTGCAGCTATAGGGCTGTACAGGATTTCGGCTCCGGCTCCGGTCAATATTTTAGCCGGATTTGAAAAGTGCTATATTACCTGACAAAGCGCCTCGATTGATACTTCTAAAGTTCAGTTCAAAAACTGATTAAGGACAGTTAAAAGAAACAGATGCTTTAACTGAGTATTAGTTCAACAGACATCAACCAATGTATTGCGACTATATGTTTGTGACTGATGTGAGCACTGTGTTAGCTGCAAAATAAAGTTTCTGAGTGTGCCAGTTAAGGTTTCACAGCTCTTTAATTGTCTTCTTTCCTTGACATTTTAACCAAATTATTAATCCAGCTGCGGCCGGATTTGGAAAAAGCAAACCCGGTACAGCCCTAATTGCAGCTGATGACGTTTTGATGTAGGCCTGTCTTTGTGGTATCGCACTGTGACCGGCGATGTGGTAGACTGCCTGTACTCTGCCAGTTCGTCCGCCTTGTGTGGACGAAATGTCGGTTAACAGACTCGTTCCAGGGGCAGGTGGAGGTAGAATGTTTACAAACATTAGCGCAGCTAGGGTGCTGGAGCTGTACTTCATCTTGCACGTGTGCACGGACGCTAGAACGGAACCGTGAACCGCAGTCTGCTGCTGCGTCTGTTTATGCCACTGTCGGCGACTGTGTGACACTTTAGGGGATCGCAAACAGTCAGCAAAAAATAACAAATGGCCAAAGTAATTTGGCGAAGACCACAGCGAAGGCCGCATCAGGTCCGTGGGAAAATTGGGACCGCATCTAGTACAATGTTTTCCTTTGGTCCCCGAGAGTCTCCACTCAAAGCAGAACCTCGATACGTTCAGCCGAGTTTGCACAGCGAAGTTGCGTGACGGACAAACAGACAGATTAACAGGCTGACGCCGGGATCATCGACCGCCGTAGTCCACATCTCATGCATTCGATGCGGCCCAGAAAGGATTCGTTGTATAGATCCTCCTTCTGGCGATGTAGTGTGATGATGAACATGCAGTTTTTACGTTCTTTGCAGCAGCCAACTGCACAGTGCATAGTTACTTAGAAGTGTACTTTGTTATGGGTCACCATCTCCCTTATGGCCGACTTAACTGTTAACTTATGTGTAAACCTTGGAACTATCAAAACACGGCTTTGAAAACAAGAATATAACTTCACTAACAGATACAAACGAAGTCTGGCGTGAAAGTGAGTAGTTCGCGCGATCGTTTTCAGAACAGCACTGCCGGTAAACAGAACAGGTGAGTGGAATCGACACGGTAAGTGACGCAGTGCGGGCAGGCTTGCGCGAGCGCAGCTGCGGCGTGCCGGCAGAACATACATATGCAAATATGCAAATAAATGACATCACTAGATATTACCATATTGCATAGTAAGCAAGGGGAGGCGAGGGGCCTATCACCCAACTTGTACCGAAGTTTGTTGAAGTCCAAACATCATAAAAAAGAAATTCATCTTTTGTTACACCAATACACAGCACACAATAACAACAGATCACATATCACACAAACACACAAAGAGCGATGAAGCAGTGGACTGGGTTGGGTCGGTTGGAATGAACCCACCCAAGCCATCTCAACCCGTATCCGAGGTAGCAAGGATTGCCCAAAGTGCCATCACACTGCAGCAATCAAGCACGGTTAATGTGCGCAGGTACAGACTATACAGCCGGTGCTATGCTTATCGCAGATACGAGCCAGGTCCAACTTGATTACATTTACCATTCACCCGTCCCTCAAATGGACTTAATGGACATTTGCATCGTTGCCGACAGGCATTGAGCAGATACAACGACTTATGTCTATATAGTACAAGGCAAATGTTGCTATATTTAGCGAGTTTTCTGTATTTTATAACAAAAACTTGCTACGGCCAATTGTGCGAAGAATGTACAGACGAGGTCATAGAGTTCAGTTCCACATAAAACCCGACATAGCTGGCAAAACTTTTAAGAGACTTTGCAGTCTGCAACCCGAAAGCAAAATTTTTTGCAGCACTAATATGCTTTTGCATCACGTTTAAGGTAACGCTGAATAAGCGTGCGACGCTCATTTACTTTTTACGTTTTTGTTTTTTGTTGTTGTAGACTCTACATGTATGCTGCATAAAGAAATTGATGGTGTGCACAAGAACATGCATCTTGCATTTCTGGCGCGCTTCAAACGTGTCAGACGCCTCTATTGCAATGGCAATTCCGTCCGTCCGTCCGTCCGTCCGTCTGTCCGTCTGTCTGTCACACTAGTGAGCCATGCCTAAACGGTTTGAAGTGTGAGGAGGCAACTTGCCACTAATAAAATACCGTCACGGACAGAGTGAAAAGGTCGGCAGTTGGTGCCCTGCCTCTAATAATAGTCCCAACTTGCCTTGGACCTTAACCGTTAAGTTCTAATCTTTAACTTCAAATACCTCTTTTGTTATCCTATTCAATTTTAGATAGGTTTTCTGGGTTGGTTGGCTTCCGGCAAGCAACCCCCCCAGGTAAGGTAAGGCTTACCCCCGACAGCGCTTCCGGTTTCAGGGCAGTATAAATACCCAGCTTCCAGTAGCACAAGGCTCTCTCTGGCTCTCTGTTTGGACGTTGATGAATTGACACGTCGTTGCTGCTGTTGTCAGTTTATTACATCGTCTTCTGTTTTGAGACTGTTTTGCGGACATTTGACGAAGAGTTGACGTTCTGTGAAGATGTGGAGACCTCGGTGCTGATCCTCTGTCTGTCCGAATTCTTTAAAAAATTATTTATTAGAAATTTAATCTATTTTTTCTTTGTTAGTTGTAAGCTGTAGGCTAGCTCCTGTTAGTTACATGCATAGGCCTTGGGTTAGTCATCTAGGTTAGAAATAAGTATATTTATATAAATTTAGTAAGTTAGTAAGAATTACTAACCAAAAGACGGGTTGTCTAAGGATGGGGGTGCTTAACGCCACCTATTACCTCACTTTGCGGCCTAGGTAAACGTAGTTACAATTACAAAGTTTGGGAAATTAGATAGGTAGGTTTAGTTTAAAAAGCACAACACACACACACTCAAGTAGGGAAAACTTACAAAGCGGGGGATCTACCATCTGTCTAAACGCTGTGAGAGCCCCGTCACCGCGACGGATCCCGGGTACTCTCTCCGGAACAGGTTTATCCCGTGTCCGGGGAGAGTGACCTATCTGATGGACACCGACCAGTCAGTCCAGTCCCTCACTCGTCTGTAGGAGACACGGGAGCGTCGAGGATTGACGAGGCCGGGATGGACAAGGCACAACCAGACCAGGGCTTCCGCCTTCCCAGTATCGTGTCTGGCTCGCCATCCCATCTGGTACCATACTCATCGTCGGTGGTGAGGCCGGAGGAACACCCTGAGATCCTGGGACTATCCAGGCCGCGAACCTTAGGCGAGTCTGGTTCTCCCCAGACGCCACAGCAGCTCATACCCGGGGTCAGGTCTGCTCCTGCAGCAGGCCTGGGCCCTTCAACTACCACTTCCACACGGGCCTCCTTCCCAATCCAGGCTGGTCTCACACCATCTACACCCATACCGGTTCCCACACCGGCCGAACTATTTCCTGCAGAAACATCAAAATATGGTTTGCACCACACGACACAACGATGCTTGAGAATTGTTGTGGTGCCGAGTATGACGTTCTATGAATTCAGCCAAGGGTACCATAACGTCGTAGTACCATAAAACAAATCCAGTGTTTGCCTCTAGGCAGGGGTTTTCGACTATGGCCGTGATCTGAATTGACCAAAAAGACGCGCGCCATCTCTGCTATAGCTGAGCTCTTGTTCTTTTATCACTGAACCGAGTTTTAACCATACCATGGATACAGTGGCGGCGATTTCTTCTAAATGGTGGAGGGACGGGGGTCCAGGGGCAGAGCCCCTGGTCAGGGGGCGAAATGTTGGGGGGACGGGGAGGACACGTCCCCCCTATAATTGCCGCCCCTGAGTGGATAGATCTAGGCTAGTTAAACGGATTGATTTTCTTCTGAACGTTTCATTTAGCAAAAATCTGAATTTGTGACGCCTAAAAGATTTTCCTAGTCACCTGGATAGAGAAAGAATACCTTTGATTGCATCCTGCCAGCCATTGGGCGCGCGCGGCTGCTTGCATCCTGTTCCTTCACAGACAGCCTTTTCGACGAGAGGACCGCGGCATGGTCGACCGCCATTCTGAGGTCGGACTGCAACGGTGCGACGTCTCTGTTTGATGCCAGTTCCACAGCGCACATTGCAGTTCGACCAGTCGCTCCACGCACTCAGAACACAGTCCACCGGTCCTACGTACATTGTACAGTACATGTACATTTCTCCGATAACATTCGCGGTTATCTTCAGTCCGATAAAACCAACTGCTTCTCCAAGCATAGATATCAATATCATTAAGCACCTCAATGATAGACGTCTATGCTCCAAACACTGAGGGAGATAACGAGGACTTGACCGCTACGGCAAGTTATCTTACAATAGTCTACATTTGGCTAACGCCAACATAGCGCACGTCGACGTATATGCAACTTTTTATTACCAGTGAATAAACCAGCTTTGGTCCTGTCTCGCACCGTTGCGCAGATAGCGTAAGTATTGATCAAGTTTTCGGTGGCAAAATTTAGTGGTCCAGCGAAAAAAATCAATCGATCCGTCAATCATTGAACTTGTATGACGACGCTGTTGTTCGTCGGTGCAACTAACAAGTCGGAGGCGCGGAAGTGGGCCACACTACCAGTGATGGGTATTGAAGATTTTTTAGTTAATCAATTAGAATTAGAATTAGAATTCAGACATAAACTTAATTCGAATTACAATTAGGATTAGCAATTTTTTGCTAACTAGTGAATTAAAATTGGAAATAGATGCAATCTAATCAATTAGAATTAGAATTAGTTGTCCATGACAGCAAAACGTGCTATCTTTTAGCGAAACTTCCATTGAACAAAATTAGTCTAACAAACTAGTCATTAAAATTTTTAGCAGTAGCACCATACTAAAAACTGGACACAAGTGGCACCAAAATCTTGTAAGCAACAAATTTATTACAAAGTGTCAATAGTCAATGTAGACCGTTCCTGCACACTAGTGTAACTGGACTTGCCGTTAAGTAAGTTTACGTAGAGTATAAAACATGATATTGCGTAAAAGAGCAAAAGTGCCACGTGCCATAGTAAAGACTCAAAAAACCAACTGCACTTTTGATAAGCTTGCGTTCTACATGTAAGTGTCATCCAGCCTATGTATGATCTGTCAGTCTGGTTATTGAGCCCACAGAAATGTATTTTAGGCCTATATGCCCTTTCCACTGCAGCTGATGAGGCGGTAATAGTATAGTCTTTGAGCTGATAGAGGACTGGGAACTGGGTCTTATTCGCAGTCCAGAACCCTGGATGTTTAATTCATACTGTGACTGATATGTTAACTAATCAAGCAGCTGAGACTTCTAATTATGCATCTAGTTATAAAATTCAATTAGAATTAACCGAATATCGATTAGAATTAGAATAAGAATTAGAAGTAGATAAAAACTGATTAGAATTGGAATTAGCTGTCAATCTAATCAATTAGCTAATCAATTAGTTGCTAATTGATTTAATTACCCATCACTGCACGCCAATCAACGTTAAACAGATATCTTTAAAATACGATAAAACTGTTCAGTGGTAGTAACCGTTCTGACTTTTTCTAGGAAGCTGATTCCTGTTGTTGCTGCTGGGCCTACAACTGTGCCTCTGTTTAGTGTTTAGACCTACATTAAGTTTACGATTTCATCGAAGCAGTCTGTAGTCATATAGTCATTGCATGGGCTCTCTGGAACTTGAGGTTTCGACTGCAGAAAGAAACTGAAAAGCAGATTCGACGCCGGAAATCGCGGTACATTCAGAGGAAACGGCCGACAACCGGCGTGGCATGCAGGCCTACACAACAGCTGACCTTAGACACGTGGTCGACAGAGCTACAAATTATATGCCTGCATGGGCACTGAGCAGCTTTAGTTGTTCCGTAGGCCTACTCAGTATGAACAAGAGGCCAAAGTAATTTGGCAAAGGCTGCCACATTCAGCCGCGTGACAGACTGACAGACAGACACCGCGCACATCGGTAACAATAGTCTGCATCTCATGCAATCGATGCAGCCTAAAAGTGGTCGAAAGTACAGTGACTACTGCTGGCATAGAGTGCGACGTAAGCTGAGACATACTCGAATATGAAACGCAGTGCAAACAGATATTTAGGCTGCTATACTACATGCCAGCAGAACATGCAGATAATATGAGGACAAGCAAACAGAACAGATAAGTGGACCATGCTAAATCTGTTGTCGTGCCGTGTCCCTTTGATCTATCATTCAGCCTGTCCACATCACGTGATGAATCTCGCCACAACAAACACTACAGTACGCTCTTAGCCATATGCCAGCAGCATACGTAGCTGCCAAGACGACTGGTCCAGCTATAGGCCTAGCCTTGACCGACAAGTAAACAAAGTGTCCAAGGTTATAATTGCAGCTCCTTTAGCCGTCGGCGAAATGACAACAAACGTCCAGGACCCGCGTGAAGGTGTTGGCATGCGTCGATCGTTGCTCGTACACCGATATAATTAACTACTGTCTGTCTGTCCGTTCGTATATCGGACAACGCAAAGGTAACAAGAAGCTTGGCAGTGTTATAGCCTCCGCTCAGACTGTCAACGAAATTCACCGTTTCTTGACTTGTCCGTCCGGCGTCCGCACCTTTCCATCTGCGCTGCGCTGCGCTGCGCTGCGCGTTAACTGCCAGCGATGGCCGGCAGAAACAGCACTGACCCTCTAAATCTCGATTGTACGAATACAGCGGTCTGCAAAATGCAAACTGCAAGCGGAGTTGCCAAAGCGTGCCACTCGATGCACTTGCATGCCTGACGGTGACAGCTTATCACACTCGTGCTTTGAGTTTTAAATTATTGGCAGTGCATTGGCGATCGTTAATGTAAACTTTTGGGCCGCATCAAATGCATGAGATGCAAACTATAGCGATCGACGTTCCCGTAGCGTGAACGTCTGCAGTCTGCCCGACACACGGCTTCGCTGAGCACTGCAAACACGGCTGAACGGATCGAGGTCCTGTTTGGGGTAGAGACTCTCTTGAGACACAGGAAACAACACGGGGATCAAGAGTCCAGATTTCCTTCAGATTCGATGCAGCCTTCGCCGAATTACTTTGGCCAGTTGGTATACAATGGTTGTGCTGTCTGGCAGGAGATTTCACTGGAAGATGGAGGACGTAAATGAGACATAGAAGGTCATTGTGGCGTTCGTCGGTTCGTTCTTAATCACTGCTAGAGCAGTTACTTAATTCGTTTCGTTGTACTGTCAGTGGCGCAACTGAAAGTCATTAAACTGCAGCAATAAAACGAACGAGCGTCGACTGATCGTTGCAGCAGACCCAGACAGACGTCGATGATGGAGTGATGGACTGAGACGAAAAGCATCGAGCAAGTGCCTGCAGAGTGCAGGATTAGCGTCCGACTCCGCACATAATAGGTCACTCCAGAGATGAAGGCAACCACACAGCAAAGATCTACAGTTGCTACAGCAACACGTCTGCACTAATACAGTTCATGTTGACAGGCGCAGCTCAGCACACGCATCCTCAGTGCATATATATGTATAGGCCTATACACTGGACGACTACTCGACTATAGTCGTATCTTAAGGTAAAGTGAAGCATGTAGTCCCAGATGTAGTCTGGAGAAGTAGGTCCAGATTGCTGACTGCTGAGGTAGACTGTCTATCACATGTGCACATCAGACCTCAGTACTGATATTTATTACTGAAATCTGTGCACTGTCAGCATGTTAAAGGGCGCATAATATTATTCAGAAGAGCTGCAGTAAAATGGGATAAGGGTATCGAAGATGACAATTGCTGCCTGCATGCTTTATGCTAGCAAAAGCCGCCCATGCATGACGCCACTACTGTGACATACGACGGACGGACAAATAATTGCGATGGCATTAACGGCGCGCTAAAACCTATTAAATTTAGCATTCGTTACATCGAAATAAGCTTAGCCTTAGGTTACTATAACAAGTGGCCAAAGTAATCTGCATCAAGGCTGCATCGAATGCCCCACGCACACTGCAGTGACTGCACGCGCTGGACGGCTGGAGTCTGTAGCTCCAGCCATTCCGGAGATACGAGGGGGTATCCAAATTAAAAACCGGATTACGAGACCCCGTCCCTCTAACTTACACTTTCGCATATTTTTGGTTAGGGCCCCCAACCCTCGATACAAAATTTGAAGTTTCTACGTTCAGCCATTCCTGAGATATGTAGGTCCACAGTGAGCGAATTTTTCCCCAACTCCCCTCCCCCTGGCTGTGGGGGATCATGTCCCCCGTGTAACACAATATTCCTTGGGCCTCCAAGAGTTTTCACTCCAAACCGGATCTCGATCCGTTCATCCGTTTTTGCTCAGTGAAGCCAAGTTACGCCGCGCGACAGACAGACTGATAGACACCGCGATTATCCGTAGCAAAAGTCTGCATCTCATGCATTCGATTCAGCCTAATAACTAAACGGTAATCGAAGAGTGCTAAACGGATATCCAGAGAGATAGCTAGGGATTATAACGACAAAGCATACTGATGTTGCAAGCGAATTGCAGGTCAGCGCAGCAGTCGTTGGTCGAGAAGCAAGCCGTGTCACAGTAACATGTGCGAACTCGGCGATCGTTGGCGCGTATTCCTTGCACACGACATGTGCTGTTCTTTCCTGGACAGCACAGACTCGCTCCAAGGCAGCCCCCTCGATGTCTGTGACCGCCCGTCCACGTAGCCGCAGCAGCCTGTGCTCCTGGTGTTCCCATTTCGGTGGTCGTTGTCGCGAGCAGCAGGCAGATGACGCTGATGATGACGTCGAGCGCTAAGCGCCCGCGTGCAGAAGGTTGAAACATCTTTGCTGTAACGTTGTCTTAATGTCAAGCACGCCACGCTGAAATACAATCATTCAGGCCAGTAAAATATCAATCTCCGGACTGAATGACCTATAGCCTATGTGTCGACTTGGACGTTCTTCACTCACTCACTCATTCACT
>Ga0126335_1001117_pt1 | contig 14493 bp, 9 predicted proteins | sample OlaspJWI45metaG_FD_108409 | JGI IMG/M metagenome (GOLD analysis project Ga0126335, IMG submission 108409) | Marine gutless worms symbiont microbial communities from Oahu, Hawaii - Olavius sp. 1 OAHU.JWI-45 metaG | ecosystem: Host-associated > Annelida > Digestive system > Unclassified | place... | reverse complement strand
GGACCACAGGTTGAAAACCTCTGAGTTCTATGGTAAAGACACTGGAGAAGTAACTGCAGAAAGTCGAAGCTTTATCTTGATCATTTGACAGAATAAGAAGGCATCGTGTGGCACAAACCGCATTTCGATAACTTGAACCGTTAAGGCGTAGACCACGTGGTCAACCAGTGTGACGGACAGAGAGACTGATAGATGATGATGATGATTGATATATAGATAGATAGATAGATCGATAGATCGATAGATCGATAGATCGATCGATCGATCTTTATTAAAACAATTGACAGAACGCAATTGTAACAAATGGAATGAGTAGTACAGCAAAAGGCAGATCGGCATGAGAATAAAATGTTAAATCATTACTTGTGTGTAGAATGAATAAATGAATGTTCGTGTATTATGGAAGAAAAAACCTAATATGTGTTCTTATATAACATGCCTGTAAGAAAATTACAATCAGATAAGTGTGTTGAGCGTTCGGGCTATAGTCTAACGACGCGCTAATGAAAACCAAGGATGAAAACTGTTCGTCGGTCGTCGCCGATCGGCATCTATGTTTATTTATCTATGGTTGTTGTTTACGTGTGAGTGTCGATTTTTTATTTGTTATTATTTTTTTCTGACCTGTTTCAGCGAATCCCTGTGAGAGCATCAGATTCTATCTCGCACGTATGTACTACGCACAAGTCCTTACAAAATACAGCGATTACTAGCACGCAGCGCCACACAACTTGTGGGAATCTAAACTTGTTTACAATAACACAGTCACGAGCCCCGACCTTGACACTTCCCTTACAGTTCGCTGACAAACCAACTCGCTGACAGTCATCTCGCTGACAAAGACATTGGGACGAGTGGAGATTATGGGTCCCGGTGGTTGGTGGTTATATAGACATAGCAATCTAACAGCAAAAAAGCGTATCCAAGGTATTATTAATTAAGAAATTTCTGGTGGCTTGCCCCCTCCCCAATCTCTTCCCCCGTTACTTTGATGACAATAGCTCAAGAAAATACAAAGTGAACGTCTTCATAAAAAAAACAAAAACAAACCGAATAACTGCACTGTAGTCATCTGCAACAAAGTAGTTCATTATGTATATGTACTATCACCTATTTATGCAATACTGAGAAGGTATAAAACCCGAAATACGTCACCTTTCCTCACAGAAAGATGTCAGTGGCATCTAAGTAATAACACTTAGCTCTCCTGGAGGAGTTCTTCTCTGCAGTAATGCCCAGAACTTCAGTAAGATGAAGACTCCACGACATGAACAATGGTAGGTGATGCTGTTGCAATGATAGTCGGCTCACTAGAATATAGGCAGGAAACAGATGCAGATATATAAGTTGATGGAACAGCAGTGCAGGTTTAGATGCAGGGTTAAAAACAGACAGTTATTGTCCAGCTCCTCTGGGCAAAGGTGCAACTCTACACTGTACAATGCAGTGGAGTACCCAGTGTATGACTTCAAACAACAAGAACGGCATGTTTAAAAGCTTCGGCAGTACCAAGGTTGACGATTTGTTCTGGTAGAATATTCCAGTCTCTGACTGTTTTGTGGAAAAGAGTGAAGGTGATAATTTCACGCCATTGTAATAAATACCATACTTAGGGTCGGGCTTAGAATTATGGAAGACGGTTTATTGTCAGTGTGGGTTGAACTTCTAACCGAGTGCTTTTCACTCTACATTTGGTGTCCTTCAGCTGCTGGTCGACTCTTATTCATCTGCTTGCTTAATCATCTCCTTCCTATACTCTAACTTCCCGGAGACTTTCGCAGGAATAATTGTGCTCTAGCAGCTGGTGTAGCCTAGTTGTCAACAGGCCGCGGGTAAAATGTGGATGTGCTGGGGGTGCGGATGTGGGATGTTCGACTTGGTAAAGTGCGGATGTTGATGCAGATAAACATCCACATTTTACACATTCAGCATGGCATGTCAGATTTGATCAGCTGATATACTGCTGCATCTTACAAAGTTATTTTAAACACTAATTTGTACCATATAGCGGTGTACATTAAAAGTGATTATAAAGCTTTATATTGTGTCTTTCCATTTCTTAAAGAACTAGACAGTGCGGCAATTAGGATGTATTGCCACTTATAGCTGCCGGCTCTGGGTGCCCCCAAACACCTGACATCTCTAATTGACGACAGTCGTTCGTAGTGACTGAATTCATGTCAGCAGGCATCAACAACTACTGCCTCGACTGCAGATGGCAAAACCAACTGCAGTACCTGAAGTCGCTCACAAAGTGTCATAAACATTATGCACAAGCTCATGCACTATGATGTGCGGTGAAGCATGACTCGCTGATACACCAAAATATTACTTACTTAACTTGTGGTGTATCTCATTTTCGTGTCATGACTTTGACATTTAACCTCATGACCTTCAACATTTGTAGTGCATCGACTGTCACGTGATCAAAGCAGTTACCAAATTTTTGAAGAAAAAAAACGAAAAATCTGCGGCGGAATTCACCAGAAGCATTCTTCATGTGGGGCTTTGCTTGAGCCCACTTGTTAGCTTACAGCCCTCTTCTAGACTTAATGGCCAAATTTAAACTTTCCATGCCTTCGGCACTGGTCTTCAGCCCTGTAAAACTTTGGGCCATAACTGCCGCAATTGCCATCCCAAAATTTAAAGACAGGTCACGTGACTCGGGTGATGCCTCTTTTACCTAGTTTTGCAGCTGTAGATAGTACTCTTTGTAGTGAGTACATGCACCAAATTTGAAGTTTCTAGCTTCAGCCAATGCAAACGTAATAAAAAATTTGCAAAATTGAAAAGTAGGTTACATATCCTAGATTATGTCCCCTTTGACCTACTTTTTTCTGCTTATTTGTTACTCTTTACAATCTGTCTACATTCTAAATTAGAAACCTGTAGCTTTAGCCATTTCAGAGTTATTCACAGAGGTCTTCAAATTAAAATTAATTCAAATTAGCCACTTGACCTAGTTTTCGTCCCCTGTGACCTAGATTTGCACTCCTTCATAGTATTCCCTATAGGCAATGTGCGCATCAAATTTGAAGTCTGTAACTCTGGTCACTACAGAAATATAAAAGAAATGCCAAAACTTAAAGGTAGGTTATTGTGATCTAGATTATGTCCTCTTTTGACCTACTTTTGTACTGCTTATTTTCCACTCTTTACAGTCTATCTGCGTACTAAGAGAGTTTATTTACCATGTCAGAAAAAAACAAATACATATACAAGTTAGACAATGGTAGGCTACCAGAAAGGAAAAACCATCATAGCTGGTCACCTATGATAATTGAAAAGAATAATCATTAACATTATAATTTAAAAACAGACAAATACCAACAAATAGTAACTAAAAATAACTAGAAAGTGCACAAAGTAACTGTTGCAAAAACACAGGGAGAACTGGAATAATTGAGTATTACTAGTATAGCCTCTGGCAACTTTGTTCCGGCAGCTGGCGGCTAAATAATTTCCATGCCTCGGCCTGTCATTGTGTTACATGAGTGGCTGTGGTGAGGCACGTGGCAGCATTTTCTACAGATTGAAAGACATTAAACCAGTCTCTCGGTAATGCCGTGTGTAACTGTATATATGTGTGTGTGTAGTGATGCATCCGACAGGCCTGATGTCTCTGTACTTACTGGTGATTCTGGAGTGACGTTAGATTGCTGAAACTAACGACGATGAAATGTTGATGATGTGGGCTCCCGAACAGTATCGTCATCATCCTCATGATTATCAAGACGTCACGCGTAATTCGCTGAGCGTTAGCCACTCATCGGCGTACAACTGCTCAGACAACTCTAGCTGTGATGAGTTGCTGGTGTCGTCGGCTGTCATGCCAGATGATTGGCAGCAGCACAGTGATCACGAGATGGAGTGGCACAGGCAAAAGTCAGCATCTCGGATGTCGGGTAGCCGAAATCGACTAGATACGGAGGAGCTGTGTCTCATCTGTGGTGACAGAGCGTCTGGATATCACTATAATGCACTCAGCTGTGAGGGTTGCAAGGGTAAGATGTCTGATATGCAAGCCAAGCAGACTTCGGACTTATATTGACTTTTCAAGCAATGTCGAATGTATGAGATGCAGACTATTGTGACCAATGATCGCGTGGCATGGTGTGAGTCTGTCATACGGATGTGCCTTGCGAGAAAGGCTGAATGGATTGAGGCCCTGTTTGGAGACTGTTGGTGGATCAAGGAACATGGTGTTAGATGGCAGTTCTCATCCGTCTTGGAGAGCAAGAAGGGGAGGTATTCGGTATCTTCTTCACTGTCACGAAAAATTACTTTTGCCAAATTCAAATCTGAGGTGTGCACATTGCGCACACACTAGATGGACAGGAGACAGTTTTAATTGACAAGAATAAACAAATGAGTTTTGAGATGGTTTTGGATCGTGATGAGAGAAGAACGATTTTTGACTGTATCGAGAAGGTCATTCAGCTACTGGAGCACTTACAAGATGAATGTCTGTCAGTCTGTGTGTGTGTGTCTGCAGATTTGTCTGTCTGTCGTGCAGGTTTCTTTCGGCGGAGCATCACGCGCAATGCGCAGTACGTCTGCAAGTACAGTGGTAGCTGTGAAATGGACATGTGGATGCGTCGCAAGTGTCAGGCGTGTCGGCTGCTGAGATGTCACACTGTCGGCATGAAAGAGGAGTGTCAGTAGATCTATGAGTTAATTACTCAATTAATTACTGAGTTGATTCACTTGAACTCATTAAGGACTTTGCCGCCATTCGTGAATCCTTGACCAAATTCAAGAAAAAGCTAAACACTGATCTGTTCAAACAATCAAGGGAAAATTAACCGAACTTTCAGTGAGTCTCTGTGTCTTTCTGCAGAAAAACTCGAAAACTACTGGTCAGAAATCGATGTAACTTCGTAGGAATATGTCCCATGGGGAACGCTAGAAGTGGTGACATTTACCTTGACCTTTGATCTTGAGAGCTATTTTCGTACTTTTTCGATTCAGGCTATATATTTTGAATGGCTTGACCTAGCAACTTCATTTTCAGTTTGGAGTTGGAGACGCATCTTCAGAATATCTAGGTCACTGTTCATTTTCAAGGTCATGGGTCCAAGATCAGGGTCACAGCAGCAAAAAAAGCAGTAGCATGTAACTCAAAAACTACTCTCCGGAAATTGCTGGGCTTGATAGGAGTATCTGTTACGATAACGCTCGAAGTAGTTTAGAGCTTTTGACACTTTGACCTTGACCTTTGACCTCGAGACATATTTTTGTATTATTTCAATTCAAGCTCTAAGTTTTGAACGCCTTAAGCTAGCAGCTTCATTTTCAGTGTGAAGGTACATCTTTAGAATATCTCGGTCGCCTTCGAGTTTCAAGGTTTTTGGCGTTAATCTGAAGGTCACGGTCACAAAACAGTGGCAGCATGCAGGTTTGTGCTCCCCTCAGACACAGTTTAATCATTATTCTGTGATACGCAGAAAACCATCATGGCTGGGAATAGGCCCACTCGATTGTGCTGCCTGCACCAAATTATGTCAAATGTACTCTTAGTAGCTATACTGTGTGCAGGTATTGTTTTTGACTGCATCTGTCTGTCTGTGAGTCTGTGCGTCTGTCCGTCTGCACAGAATCTCAAAAACTACTGATCAGAAATTGATGTAACTCGGTGCGTCATGATGAACGCTAGAAGTGATGAGAAGTTGGTGACGTTTGACCTTGACCTTTGACCTTGAGAGTCATTTTCATATTTTTTTCATTCCACTTGAAATAGCCATATATATCTCAACCAATGTTCGCAGTTTTGAATGCCTTTACCTAGCAGCTTCAGTTTCTGTGTGACGGTACATATTCAGAATATCTAGGTCACCTTTGAGTTTGAAGGTCATAGGGTTAATATCAAAGTCACGACAGCAAAAAACGGCCACGTGCAGGTATGTTCTCCCCTCGGACGTAGTGTAATTAAATTTACAATTATGCGCTATATAAATTTGCATTGATATTGGTCGGTGACGCAGGTCTGCTGTCGGAACGTCAGTGCGTAGCGCGTAACGCTCGACGTCAGGAGACCCACAAAGTGAAACGTCGACCGCATCGGCTGAGTGTCGTCTCGGCGGAGGGACACAGAGTGACAGCCGTTGACACGTCCAACACCACTACTAATACCAGCTCCACTGCAGTGAGCCAGTCTCCGCCTCTCTGCCGCAGCCCACTGCAGCTACTCAGTGAGGAACACAATGACCTTATTGCACTCCTCGTCACCTACCAGGACAAATATGAGATGCCGAGTGACGAGGATATTCGCAAAGTCGCGGTTTGTCTCTGCGTTTGTCTGTCTGTCTGTATAGTGCTGTTCACATCTTTGGAATGCTGGGATTTCTAGACATCGTACAGAATTTGCTTTTCTGACCTGGCAGTTATTACTTTTCTGAATGCACTTTATTCTCCGATAATCCCGTGATCAGCAAGGACCGTAGGGACTAGCCACAAATGTTCTCTGTTCAGTCGGTGAATCAGTCACTGGACTTGCATGACGGCACCGTAGTTTGTCAGTGGGACTGATGAGTTGGAAGTGAGCCACGCGATCAGTCAACGTTAAACGTAATCCGTCGTTTTTCTCCAACTTGTGTCATCTGAACGACAATAGGAATTGCTAGAAGTGGTTTAGTACTGCAGCTTGTAATATAAAACCGGCTGATTGATTTGCAATCACGATGAACGTTGTACAAGTAAACATAACAAGAGGCCAAAGTGATTTGGCAAAGGCTGTCATATGACCCTCACACAGTGAAGCCGAGTTGAGCCGTGTGACAGACTGACGGACACAGCACACAAGACTGCTAAGCTCGAGGACGCTCAGTATTCCATAACCACAACGAACTTATGCAAATACAAGTATGCAGGTATTGCATATTTGTATTTTCACATGTACATCGTTATAAACTAGATATGTGGTTTTTTGTCGGTTTCTTAAGAATCTAAACGTTCTTTGCTACGGTACTGTGTTGCTGTTACGTTTAATTAGCAAACACAGTTGGGGATTTTCGCTAATCTTAGCAGGCAGAAAATGTCAATAGTTTTTAATTAGACTGAGCCGATGCCGCGTTCTGTGGTCGTCACTTTGCCATGCATGATTGTACCTTTTGCTAATTAATTGCGTTGCCAGATTGCAGTCACATATAATCTTGTATCGTTCCATTTATTTGTGTCGGGTGCATTTCAATTTGGTCCAGCTTTGACGGCTGTGTACAAAACATTCTGCTGTGTTTTTTGCTATTTAAACGGAAGTTATTACCTACCATATCTCTGAATTTCATCGTAATATTCCTTCGAAAAATAAAACTATAGCTGTGAGAATCCATAAGTTTACTTCTTTAAGTGAACATCAACTCAAGTGAGCCTGTAATTGAATAAGTAATTGTAATTAATTGAATAACTGTTTCCGTTGTACAGCAAAATTGACAGAAGTGACAGCTTAACGCTACTAGCATCAGTTCACAGAGCATGTTTGAAATGTCAGACGACTGTTTTAATGCACGACTGAAGCCTTTTACAAAAGGACAGCACCGCCAACTCCGCCATCTATCTCTTTGGGGTCGGTAAATGCGACCATCTTCGGCTGGAAGGTAAAGGCAGGTATGGTTCATTTTGTTCACGGGTAAACACCTGGATATGCAGGTAAAACTGTGAAATCTCTTTACAGTGCGTGCCATACCTAAGTGCTTCTGCAGTGAGGTTCCTTCACTAAGGGGCACTATATCAGGTGTATGACCTTTGTTTTTTTACCTTTATGAAACCTCGGCCACATTCAAACAAAAACTTGAAGCCCAATTTCTCAAACAGTAGTTGAGCTGTCTTCACCTGCGATTCCATGCCAACGTACGATGCTATGTACGTTACTACATATGGGCAGTGATTTTCTTAAGAATGCAGTTTCACCGAAACATGGATTCAGAACCATTCTGTGCCGTGTGCGTGGTCAGGAGTTGAACATAGCGTCGTCTCTGCAGTTGTCATGCGAGGCCGATGCGGCATTCGGTCACATGGTGGAGATGGCCATCGTCGTCACCAGACTCGTGGTGGAGTTTGCCAAGCGCATGCCGGGATTTCAGACCATCGGCAGGGACGACCAGATTGCCTTACTCAAGGTCTGTTAGTCAGTTAGATGCCGCAGTCAAGTTACAATTTTTGTGTTTTTCCCCCTCGACCTCTGCGGCCTTGTCTGGAGTTAGTTAACCTGAGCAACTGACCAATTTTATTGCAATGCAGAACTGCTCTCGTTGCCGTTGTATCTTGTAGCTTTTCGTATGTTTAGTTGCGTATCTTTTCAGGCAGCTCACATGTCCATCAGATTGGGATTTGTCCTGAGCGGTTGCATAGAGGTGGAGTGGAGTGGAGTTGTCCTGGTGGGATTGAAGTCTGATCTCGACGACCAACTGGCTTCCTTCAGTGCTTTGACACCGTTGGTTGGGTCATCTGGCCTGTAAAAGCCGTCCAGGAAATACCTATAATGTGTCGAGTGGGACGTTGAGCCTCTACTCACCCACTCACTGTTGTAAATGCAGGCCGCGTCGTCTGAAGTGATGGTTTTACGCGCGTCTCGTCGCTACGACCCCGAGACCGACTGCGTCGTCATGTCTTCTGGCACTCCGTTCTCGCTGTCGTCCATGTCGTTCGCACACTGCGGCCTGATGGACTTCGTTGAGGCTATGTTTCACTTCGCACGGGGCATGGCGTCGCTTGGCGTCGACAATGCCGAATATGCTCTCCTCGTTTCGCTGTGTATATTCTCCGGTAGGTGACAGCCAGGGATATTTTAGTAGGCCTGAAAATTTGCATCTTCTGTATTTCATGGCACCAGCCAGGAACACACCACTGCGGCTGGGATGGGGACGAGGCACTGTAGGTGCAGATGCGAGCTGGCAGGTTGAACTTAGGAGGCGTTGGTGCTGACCGGCCGGCATGCGTACACACGGGCATGGGAAATGGGGCCTTGGGCGGGCACAAGGTGAGGATGCGGCTGCATATGATATGCCCGGTTAGGCCAGCAAAAGCGCTAGTTTTGCAGTATTTGTAGGAGTATATAGAAATTGTGCCTTCTCTCTATCTGGTGACTGCCCGCACCTCAGGTTCAATTTTTGGTGACCATGCTCGCGTTATAAGTTCCTGTATTATTATTATTTATTATTGTTATTGGTGCGAAATATGTTAAAAATGGCATAATCATGTAATTCTGCAGGCCCCGGCTGAATGAGCTGTGTTCACTGATGTGTGTTGGTCGTGTGGATAGATCGACGCAGTGTGAAAGACACTCGAGCTGTAGGACGCATTCAGGAAGTCTACACGGAAGCTTTGATAGAATACGTTAAGTTACGTCGCGTCGACAGCAGTCGGTTCCTCGCCAAACTGCTTATGAAGCTGGTCGACCTGCGTACAGTCAACTGTCTACATACCGATTGTCTCTACAAACTCACCATAGCCAAGGGCTCTCTGCCGCCGCTGTTACAAGAGTACTTTGACATTCCCCATGTTGACTGAAGTATCTGTTTTAATTGAATTAGTGTTGTTTTGGTGATCGACTAGTGATTGTTGTGGCCTCATGCTATGCTGTGTCTCAGAAAACTTAATTTCCCATTTGAGGTGGTGCAGGAAACTGGTTTGCTGAGTGTGGCAATGCACTCGTGATGTGATGGGAAATTTTACGCGACCTATGGTGAATTTCTCACTCTTTCCGGCACTGGAAGAATTTCGAAGACGATGTTACAACCGATTACGCAGTGGGAAGTTCTTTTGAGACACGGTGTAGTAACATTTGTTGATGTTGTGATGTTTGACAGTATGGCTGAGGCTCACATGCATACCTGTCGAATGACGGCTAGGGTTTGTTTGACTGACAGACGGACTGAGAGGCACTGCCTAGTGGGGCATGCAAAAGTATCCAATTTTGTTGCCTTTTTGGCAGTTTTTGCACCATGTTACAAATATTGTGTAATTCACATTTTTCATTTTAATGCCAAACAGATCGTCGCATAACAGCACACAGCTATTTGCTATTTAAACTTTACAAGAAGAACAGTTTTGTCAAAAGTACAGTTGGTCCTGTCGCCGAACGCATCCACTTGGCATCTTGCTTCAGATGACGTCGACTTTTCGTATACTGCTGCATCGTAACAGGCCGACGGCAGCAAGTGTCTTAGCATGTGAATATGAACCTGAGCAAGCGACTAATTTTATTGCAGGCTTCTGAAGGAGGGGTAAAAAGAAAAGATTTTTAGATCTTTTTGTTTGATTTCTCGTGCAAAAAGAAAATTGCGTAATATCGCGTAAATCTTTTCGCGTAATTTAAAATTCAGGACATTTTAAGAAAACAAATTGCATCATTCTTGAGGCACTGCTGACTAGTCAGTGATGTATGGTGTTGTGTAGTGCTGTGAGTTATGAGTGGTTGACATCGTTGTCATTGGAATTGTGCCTGTTGTTGATGATACTAGTGGACTGATGCTCCTGTTGTGCTGTTGGTGTTATATTGTAACATGGTGGAGTGGTTCTGGTGGGATTGAAGCTTAAATCAGTGGCCAACTGGCTTCCTTCAGTGCTTTTACACTGTTGGTTTGATCATCTGGCCTATAAACCGTTCCCGAAATGACCTATAGAGTGTCGAGTGGGACGTTAAGCCCCTGCTCACTTACTTGGGTCATTAGGTAGCTGGAGCAGAACTGGAAACACGTCAGACTTTCCGGCTGTACAGAAAAGAATTAGCTAAAGTTTGATTGTTATATGGTTGTCTAGTCTCTGTGTGGGTGGCTCGGTAGCCGAGTGGTTAGCGTGCCGGACTCAGGCTCGGAAGAGCATGGGTTCAAATCGCAGTCGCGATGCTGTTGGGTAACAGTCTTAGGCAAACTGTTCACACCCATTGTGCCTCTAGTCACCAAGCAGCAAAATTGGTAGCAGCCCGCTTAAGGGTTGCGAGGGTAACTGCAGGCCTGGCGGAAAGTAATGGCAGCCTACTGTCGGGTTTATGACTCGCATCACCTGCAGGCTGACTGCCAAGAACCAGGATCAGCTCCGGAACCCTGCGCTTGGTAATCGAGTATGGGCTACCTTTACCTTTAGTCTCTGTGTGAAAACTAGGGACCGTGCAAATAACAGCCAGCTAATAGTTGTCATGCTCGTTCCGATTTTTACTTGACTTGACTTGAGTTGGTTGCCGCACGTGCTTCGATAGTTCGGTGATTTGAGTACAGATGGCCTGCATGATGTCACTATGTCGTTGTGCTGTATGCAGGCCATCTGTACTAGCTGCTGTTTTGTGAGTCTGTTGTCTCTGGCTTGTCTCTGTGATCGTTCGTAGTGAGAATGATAATGTTAGCTGCATGTTGACGTGAATTATTTTTACGGCTGGACTGCATTAGCTTTTCCCAAATCCGGCTGGAGCCAGAGCCGGTTTGTGTCTGTATGCTGTTGCTTATAACTCGTGGGAACGGCTGCGACGGCTGTCTTCAGATTTACAGGGTAGCTCCACGGCACCCAGGGGGTGGTTTTACAATGCAAGTTAGTCACGGGTAGGAGGCGAGAAAATTGGCATTTTCCATGTTATATTTGTAACTTTGTTAATACGTCACAAGGAAAGAACTCAGAAACATGGACTAGCACACTCAGAAACATTACGTAGCAACTAGCACAATGCTCACATCAGTCACAGACGCTGCAAACAGCTGAACCACTGCTCAGTTCAGCTAGCTGTTTCTTTTAATCGGTTCTAAGTTGTACTTTGGAAATGTCAACTGAGACACATTGTTAGGCAACGTAGCACGTTTTCAAATCCGAATATCCCGCCAAATTTTGGCTGGAGCTGGATTTCATCCGGATTTGGGGAAAAGGTGGGATTTGGGCCAGCGCCAGACTTTCGTACATCCCTAATTATTTCTAGACGTGTGTATAGTTGGTTGTGGCCGTTGCCAATGTCTTGTACCCCGTTTACACATTCCCGAATAAGACGCCAGATCGCACGTAATGACTGGTCTGAGACAGACCAGAAATGAGCAGGTAGACGCTGGCTTGACATCCGGCTGTATGCGCGATTGTCCGCCGTGGTCGTCTGGCTTTGTCGGCAAGAAGTTAAACGTGTTCAATTTTTGTCTCGGAGCTTCCCGGAAGAAAATGATCCGTGTTGACTGGTGACGACAACGAAAATGTCTGGCTGTGCTGTGTGGAGACTGCAATCATCCAGGAGTTGAACTTTATCACGGAGAACACCGTTGCCTGTGCTGAGCGTTCTCGGAGGCCACATGGATACTTCCAGTCTTATCGCAGTGGCACGAGCCGGTTTTGATGACTTCACAGCGTCTTCAGATGCCAGTCCAGTATGATCTGGCATCTCGTTCGGGAATCTATGGAAAGGGCTTTAGTCACATATAAGACTTAACAGGTTATGTATGCGTGGACCACATGACACCCATTATGTGACGTGATTTCGAGTTGTGGCCGTCGTCATTTGTGATTTGAACATTTGTACATATCAGATGATCTTTGTACGATTGCGTAGAAAGCTTTCATAACTTAGGTGATTTGGGATAGTGTAATAGGCCCCGTGAGGATCTGTGGGAGTGAAACATGTTCCCCACTCAGCAGGGGCTGGGCTGGGGCGCTGTTTAGACCCATCTTTATTTCAGAAGGTCAGAGATTGCTGAACCGTGCAGCACTTCTGTCCAACTCTTGCTCTGTCTCACCATTGTCTGTGTCTCTCCAGTCCAGCCGGCAATATCGTCACCCAGCGTCTCCTTGCCATATCTCGGCTTCGTTTGCTTTTAGTCTAGTCGTTTTTCAGAAATATATAATAGCAACATACTATGTGCATTCTGGGACGTACTTGACGTATATCGTTGTCACTCCCAGTGTATCATAAGCCACTACCCCACCTGTCCTATGCTGCCATCTGCATCTACTTGCAGCTGAAGCTGAAGCCCACTGTCCACATTTTTCACTCCAGATCTCTTTTCCAAGTGTTTCTTGGTCGTTCTCTTCCTCTGTGGCCTTGTGGCATCCACTGTAGCACTTGTTTGGCATTGCTGGCATCACTTCGTCTCAGTGTGTGTACGAGCCAGTGCTTAGCCTAGAGGCAGTTGCCTACAGTTCATATTGTAACACAGTGAAGTGGTTCTGGTAGGATTAAAGCCTATCTCAGTGGCCAACTGGCTTCCTTCAGTGCTTTGACGCTGTTGGTTGGGTCATCTGGCCTGTAAAAATCGTCCCCGAAATGACCTATAAAGTGTCGAGTGGGATGTTAAGCTTCTACACACTGACACCCACTGTGGATCAGTTGTGCTGACTGCTGGTCGGCTGAAGCATTGTCGTTGTTGTGCCAATGATGATCACTGTGATTCTGTTGTGATGTGCCAGCCCAGTGCCACCCACATTGCCAGTGTTGTGGTAGTAGTGTAATTAGTTGCAGTTTGTCCGTGTGTCTTGTCTCTAGTTGAGGTAGTTTATGACACTGTGGTGCCTGCTGTTACTGTGCCATATACCATGTTGTGCCACTTGAGATGTCTGTTTGACCTCAACGTCTGCAGCCTTGTCTGATGAGTCATGTTGGTCGGGAGTATTAACGCAGCTGCTCTTGTTACTGTAGTATTGTGCAAGGTTTTTGTAGTTGCGCAGTTTTCTAGACAGCTTACAGGTCCAACAGATTGGGATTTTGTCACATTGGGGCCCTTATGCTGTGCTTCGACATTGTTGCATAGTGTTTATTCATTGTAACACGATGGAGTGGTTCTTGTGGGATTGACGCCTGATCTTGACAACCAACTGGCTTTCTTCAGTTCTCTGACGCTTTTAGTTGCATCATCTGGCCTGTAAAAGCTGCCGGACCTATAATCTGTCGAGTGCGACGTTAAGCATTTACTCACTCGCTCAGTGTAGACTGTGTTGTTTGGCTGCTGTGTCTGTTGTATAGCTGTTGCAGAGAAACTACACATGTTGTGATATTTGGAAATGTTTTGTGTGCATGTGTAAGAAGTTGTTCACTGTTGTGCTGTAACATTGTTGAATTCGTGCGTATCATATATAATGCCATTGTCGCGCTCGTTCCAATTTTAAATAGCATTGAATTGGCTAGACTTGACTTGCGTTGATTGCCGCACGTTTGTGGATAGTTCGGTGATTTGAGTATAGATGGCGTGTGTCGTATGCAGGCCATTTATACTGGCTGCTGATTTGTGCATCTTTGCCAGTTGCGTGTCTTGAGTTCTCAGCCCGGTGTTTTTTGTGCCATTTTATGTTGTCTGGTATGTTTAGCATTTTCTGGGTTTTTTGTGCCAGTTTCATATTGTGATACTGCCTGTTGGACATCTCGTCTGATGTTTAGAGCATTCCAATTCGGGCCAAAAAAATTTCGATTCGATTCGATTCACGTTACCGTATCGATTTTTTCGATTCGATTCGGCAATCTGATAAATTTGCCGCTTGTACACAAATAGTAAGTTGGGAGTAATTTTTATAGTATGCATTGTGTAACTGTTTTGTCGATGT
>Ga0126335_1001116_pt1 | contig 14496 bp, 15 predicted proteins | sample OlaspJWI45metaG_FD_108409 | JGI IMG/M metagenome (GOLD analysis project Ga0126335, IMG submission 108409) | Marine gutless worms symbiont microbial communities from Oahu, Hawaii - Olavius sp. 1 OAHU.JWI-45 metaG | ecosystem: Host-associated > Annelida > Digestive system > Unclassified | place... | reverse complement strand
TGTCTTATGGGCCATGTTGCCTGTTTGCTTTTGTTCTTTTATCTCCTTTATGATTTTAAACATTTTAGCTCGTTTGTAGTTGTAGCTGTAGTTTTAGTGTTTTGTGTGTGTTTCATTGTTTGTATTTTATGGGCCTAGCTGCCTGAATTAAAATGAAATGAAATAGATGTATTATCTCATGTCTGTGATGATTATGTTAACATAGTGTCTGTTCACACGGCCAGCCGTTTTTTGTCAGTCATATATCTTCAAACGCTCGCGCAGTGCAAATATTACAGTCATGATTTTATACTGATTAGATCTATTCTCTATGCTAGTAAGCTGCTTTCCTAACAACATAGTGCTTTATCGTTGAACGTAGATCGTTGTCTTTCAGTAAGTCTGTGGAGTTGCTTGAAACTCTCTTTAAATTTCATTTTTTGCAGGGCGTTTTTCACGTGATGTCATGTTGACTTACTTTGTTCCCCTCTCACAAAGTAGTTAGCACTGCACAGCCCATTTGTCATAATTTTCGCATTATCGCACACGAAAGTGTCGGTTCCAGTAACGACTGTCTTTATGTTTTCCACAGTGTGAGCCACGTACATGTGGCTGGCTGCTAGCAGTGCCGATCGCCGGACCAAGTTGTTGTCAAGCCATTGGGCAGTCACACTTAGTATTGAGTCAGTGCACTGAGCTGTGCTCCAATGAGGCGTATCAGTCCTACAGCTGATGATGTCCACTGACTCCAGCAACTTCATCAGTTCCATGCTCAGTAACATTTTTAGACTAGGAAGAGAGACCGGATATTAGTGCAAGATCACCATTTTACACCGTGCACGCACGCACATCAGTTATTGATGCGAACAGAACATATAGCGTACTACTTCATTTTCAATCTTTGTAATTCAGTGGAGATTATACGAACACTCTGAGATCGATAAATGCATACATAACTGCTGCTGAGTTTGAAAGCTTTCACTGGCAGTCATGGCTGTCACAGTTCTGGGTCTGGATGATGCGTGTAATGGATTTGACTGGGTTAGTGGTTGCCACTGACTGCCAGCAAGATTGGCATTGAAAACTTGAAAAGGCTTGACTGCTGCTGTATGCAGTAGGCAAAGAAGTGCCTGCATGAGGACGAACATGCACTGATATGTTGATGTGAAACAGGCACCATCTGTTTGGTCTTTTGCCTTAGTAAACTCTTTCTGAGGCAGTATGAATGCAGGGCATGAGACTATTGGTTGGTGACAGCCAGTCACAGCTCAGTATCTGCGCATGGTGGTTAGTGGAAAGCAGGCCAATACGCACTGGAACGTAAAATTTTCAGTTATGCTAAACTACGCCTGCAACGCCTGCGGCACATTCTTAGCCAATAATTGAGCAAAACACAAAAGGAGGCTTAGGGTTATGGTCATGCTAAACAGTGCATGCAATGCCATATTTAATGAATGAAGTTAATGGCACACAACAAAAAAGTTGTTTAACTGCTACCGGTCTGCTGAGCCGCTACGATTTGTAGCCTTTGGTGATTTAATGGTGGACTTTTGCAATTGAGACAGAGAACACCATTGCTAGTATTGAAATCTGTAATGTAAGTAGTGACATGGATGTTCTTTGGCCTATGGCCCTCGCTTATAGGCCCCGCAACATCGCACTTGGATGATGGGGCCAAGTATCATCACGCCTGATGCCAGAGAGCAAGTCAGGTGATGTGTAGGCTGAGGGCCGTCTTCCATTGTTGCTGGTCCATTGGCAGCCGGTCTACCCATTATGAGTAGCCTAAGAATACGGCTACCCATATTCGTAGCCACTGCATATTTTGTTTGGCTCTTACTGGTACTCTTCCATAGTATATTCTGTTTTTTGATGAAGAACATTTGTTCATTTATTAGAATTTGACATTGTCAATTCGTTAACAAGCAGTAGTTTCATTTTGTTTGATAATGGATAAGCTGTTTGATAATGGACAGACTTAGCCTATGTGTTTGTTCTGAAATAAATTTTTTTGATGTACGTTAATGTTAACAGAGATCATTCAATAGATACTGGTACACTGTTTGTGACAAGAACGTCTGGATGTCATTATGACGTCAATTATTAAGTTCACAGCATTTTCGGGAGCAGAAGATGAGAGTCCACATTGTTATCTGCTGCAAGTGGATGAATTTCGGTTTCTGCTCGACTGCGGTTGGGACGAAGATTTCCGATTCGGCTTTATTGACAGCATTAAAAAGTAAGTTTTCATAGAAATAAAAGCTGACTTGTCAGATTTTTTATTAGGTTGCATCAAATGCATGAGATGCAGACTATTGTTACCGATGATTGTGGTGTCTGTCAGTCTGTCGTGCGGGGTCATTCGGTGTTGCCTTTACCAAATCACTTTGGCCTCTTGTTTGCTATCATTACTGTGACTAAGATCTACAGTGCTTTCACTTCAGGTGAAAATTAAACTCCTGGGTTTTCTTGTGGAAATTTGGCATTGGCATCTGTTGTATTGGTGAAGGACATTTCAGTAGGACATCAGTGTAACTAGTTGCTTAGCATTATTAAAGAAAAGTTGCAGTATTGTCTGCCTGGTCCAAATAACTTATCCAGCTTCTCCAAATTTTGCATTAAGGAAATTAGTGTTACTAGAATCGTTCATTGCTGGAGATGAGTGAGTTTAAGTTATACAGTTTATATTTTAGGTAACCATAGGAATTAGAGAGTAGAGATTACAATTTCCAGTGCATTGGTTACTCTATTTGCTGGTTATTGCAGACACATACACCAGATTGATGCATTGCTGCTGTCTTATCCTGACACACTTCACATTGGTGCTTTGCCATACCTTGTTGGGAAACTTGGTTTGAACTGTCCTATATATGCTACAATCCCAGTTTACAAAATGGGACAGATGTTCCTGTATGACCTTTACCAGGTGTGTATTGGCAGGAAATATTACTACAAGTTATAAAAGTTATAAAATTAAATTTTCTGATGTAGTTTTTATTGGAATTTTATAGCTAGAATATTTGTTTGTCTGTTGTAATTGGTAGAATGGTAGTAATGTATTTGTCAGCCCTGTGTTTTTCTGAGAATTGCAACAGTTGTACAATTTGCAGAATATCTTAATGAAATATAACATTGTGATGTGTACACAGTGGGCCAATTTGACTATAACTTTGGCTAATTTTAAGCAGTTTTTGTAATTCTTTGATCATTTTAATCCTGCATGCAACTAATGTAAAACTGACCGCATCACCTCAATATTGTCTGTACCTTACCTCTTAAAATGAAATAATGTTTTTGCAGTTAAAATGCTACCATTTGTGCTATATTTATGTTCAAAGCATAACAAAACAGAAAATCAGTTGCAGCACTTGATAAAGTTTACAGTGCTGTCATCATGACAGTGTCATTTGGGGAGCAGCAATCATAAGTAATGTTCAAAATGTCCGCCTTCAGTGTTTACACTGGCTGACAAACAATGCCTCTAGTCCACTGATCCACAGTGTGATTTACAGCAAACTGTAAGCAAACAATCACAAGTTGACGCTAGTAGAAAGACACAGTTAATGTAATAAGTAAGTAGGTGTTTGCCTGATTATTTAAATTTATTTCCAGTTTTATTTATGCAAAAATTATTCAAATTGGTCAAGATCTGACAGAGTTGTAATTGAACCTAGACTGTAGTCACATGAACAACATCAAAAGTGTAGTTTTGTATTTTATGAGGTAGGGTGTGCACATATTTTAGGTGATGCAGACAATTTGTTATGGTTCATGCAGAATTTATTCCTGACTAGTGATGCAAAAATTATTAAAATTAGTTAAGACTAGCCAAAGTTATAGTCGTATTTAGACTACCAAGTTTTTATGCACTACTGTGTATATAAGTCGTCATCAGTGTGTACAGTCTTTGCTGTTCAAAGGTGTATATATAGCTGAAGTTCGTATACTCAACAATTACGTTTGGTTAAATTGTTTTGTTGAAAAGAAATTGTTTTTTACATACTCTTGTAGTCTCGTCACAACACTGAAGAATTCACATTGTTTACACTGGATGATGTGGACATGGCGTTTGACAAAATTGAGACATTAAAGTATTCGCAGACTTTAAATCTTAAGGGTATATATTGTTCTTTTACCATTTTGTACACTGCTGCCTGTTTAATTTGGCAAATCTGGTGCCCTGCAGTGACTGACATTCTTGTTGCACTTTCACCCTCTTGAGTTTTTTTTCTATAGTCAATTAATATCAATTATTGTTGATTTTGTTACTGTTTTTTCCTTCTCTTAAACATTTTTATTTTGCCATGCCTTAGCTGGCTAGACCAAAGCAAAGCACTTCTGAATCTTCCGACGATAATTCTAACTTATACTTTGTCACTTTTTATGCTATATTTATAGGCAAGTTGGTCTTAATAGGCTGCCTTTGCAAATACTGCTGTTGATTTTAAATAATGAAAATTTATCAGCTTAACATGGTATTTGTGTTACTATGAATGGTTTGTCTTAGGGAAAGGTCACGGTCTACAGATCACTCCGCTGCCTGCTGGTCACATGATTGGCGGAACGATGTGGAAGATTGTGAAGGACGGAGAAGAAGAGATTGTCTATGCCGTCGACTTTAACCACAAGAAAGAAAGGTAAACAGTAAACAGTTTGTATTTAGCATATTAGCTTATGAGGATCAGGTCTGAAGTTTGCTGACAGATAATTGAAGTTTGATAGATAATGTGTATATCAGTCACACTAGTGGTAGAAGGTAATACAAGATTGCTTTTTGTTAATGGTTGAATGCCAGTTGCTGTTTCAACATGCATCATAAAATGTTTGCTTTTGACATATTTCTGTCTACATTATATCATTATGTGTGTCAGAAATGTTTTTGGAAAATTTAAACACACCAGTGTGGATGGTCATATTTGATGATATAGTTTTCATATTCACTAGAATGATTAGATGAAAAGTTCTGAATTAGTTATTTTGTAAATAGATCGTTGGGAAATTGGAAGGATTTGGAAACGAAGTTGTATTATAAGTATGATATTTTAAGTTGCAGAAATATTGTCATTTACAGTGTAGTATGATCATTATTATATAAAAGTCATGGTTTGATGCCGTAGCCATATGTCATGTTTGTAGGCATCTGAATGGCTGTCAGTTGGATGCTATAAGTCGTCCACATCTACTCATCACAGATGCATTCAATGCTGACTATGTACAGACTCGCAGAATGCAGAGAGACGAGCAGCTGCTTAGTATGCCATTAATCTCTTAATACGAGCAGTTAATGTCTTAATGTCTCTGGTAGCTGTAGAACAGTCTCATTCCATTTCATGTGTTTAGCACCTGACTGGTGATTTGCTGTGAACATTGTATTCGACGACCACAAGTGCCAATGTTCCTGATAAATTGGCTAATTGTTGCTGTTTATTGAAGCTGGTATATTTTCTGGTTCTTTGTGTCTCACTGATGCAAGTTTGTGTTTAGAGTACCCAGGGTACTACAATGGAATTTGGCATTTAACTTTTTTCTGTTCTTTTCTGTTATACGGTATTGTGCAGCAGCAGTAGTAAATAAAGTGATTGTAATAGGGCCATCAAATTAACGCATTAAATTATCGATTGCAATTAAAAAATTAACACCGTTAAAAAATTTAATGCACTGACAAAAAACTACAAAAGTTATTACTGCAAGCTTCGCAGAATCGAAATACAAGGTCTGACTGAAATATACCAGTATGCCAGGCCACAGGGAAATGCTGGGCAGTTAATTGCCGTACTAAGGGGACTGGGCTGTACTAGGTGAGACTGTCATCTGTCAATGTGGGCTATTCACATGCCAGCCGCATGCACTAATGAGACTAATAATCACTGTCATGAATGACAAAAGTATACACAAATACAGTGTGTGTTAAAAGTGCATTAATGCATGATTAAAAGAATTACACATGTATTAACGCAATTAAAAAAGTTAACATCTCAACAACTCTATCTATAACGAGAATCACTTGCTGTTTGGAAGCATTTTAGCATTGGTGGCTTCACATGATGCACGCTGGACTTGTTCAAGTTACTCACATGGTCTCGGTTTATCTCGTGGCTGCACAGTCAGATAATAATTATTGTCGATTATTTGTGTGCGTGCACAAAAAAATTAGGCCCTTTTGAAGGGTTTGATTTTAATTATATAAACTACGTTACACCTCTTAAGTTGTACCTTATGGCTCGATAGAAATGTGTTTGTTTTTAGTGTTGTTAAGTGTTATTCTGATTATCATTCTAGCACCATTGTTGTGTTTTCTGTGTCAGCCAACATATTGCAGACAATGAGAAGTGATGGCAATGTTCTAGTAGTGTCTGACACAGCAGGACGTGTACTTGAACTCGTTCAACTTTTGGTCTGTTTTTAGCATATTATAACTTATTACAGTTATGGCTTTGATTGATCAAAATATTTTAGTCCATTAATAGAAACAGTTGATTCCTTAATTGGTCAGTTTAATTTTTTTATTAATTTAACACATAATCCTGACACTGCAGTTATGTAACATTAGAGGTATCGAACTTCTGCAGTACAGATCAAAAAGAATGCAAGTCATTGAAGTCAGTGAATCAGTCACTTAAAGTAGACCATCACTGTCATGATTTCAGGCACTGTTGCATTTGGACATTCTGGTGTGTTAATTTTAATTTTTAATTGTTTAATTTGGCTCTAAAATCTGCAGCCTAATTACAGTACATAATAATAATACAAGTTTACTTTTTATATGTTTCCATTTTTCCATCTGAAATTATGCATACTATTTGTTTGATTTGTTGCTTCTGCTGCAATTCAAAAATAGAACGTTTCTCATAGCTGTAGCTTCTCACAAGTTAGTTGTCTCAGGTTTTTTTTAAATGTTAGCACCTTTTTTATTATACAGTATATTATTTTTGTTGTATTTTGGTGACTTGCAGTTGTGTGTCTGTGTACATGTATTATCAGGATCAAATGTGGCGAAACCAGGAATCTGGCCTGATGGCATATTCTCTCGCATTGCTGAATAATGTTGCCTATAATGTTGTCGAGTTTGCCAAATCACAGGTGTATCGGTGTTTGTTGAATGTGTCTGTAGGTAGCATACGTATTGGGGGGTTGTATTTAAAACTTTTTTGTGAATGCCTTTGAAAGTGCAGCGCTGTCTGTTAAAGCCATACCCATCAAAACTGATCATTTTGTGCATTCAATGTAATCGGGATAAGCAGAAGCTTAAGTTAATCACCTACAGTTAATATACTTTGGTTTACTAAAAAAAATTTGCTGCGAAGATAAAACTTGTTTAGTTAAATTTAATCCAGTTTCACTAGAGTAACAACAACAACCCTTTAACGGCCTTTAGTCCGGGACCACCCGGGTAGGCCGGTACCAGAAGAAACAACTCCTCTGGATTTTTATGGAGCAGGGGAGGATAATGGAGGCAGAGGCACTGACAGTCCGGGTGGGCGCCACCCCAACCGGGCTAATGGCGCCCCCGTCCCTACAACCCCTCCAAGGTTTTTTTACAGGCCGGATGCCCTTCCTGCCGCCCAACAGCGTCAAAGCACTGAAGGAACACTAAAGTGATTGTGTATGAAAGTGGTGAGTTGTGAGGGCTGTATAGAAGAATTTTAATCTTTAATCCAAAGTATTGTGAGGTATCCACACCAGGCAGTATTTTGTCAGGTTCAAATATTCAAGATACATTAATGTAGATTTAATGTTTTCAGTGCAGATATTGTCTAGAAAAGAAGTCATATCGTTGACTGCATTATGCCACATTAAACATTAAACTACATAAATCAACCTGCTGTCAGTGGATGCACAGTGGGTCAGCTCTGATAATGTTTGATTTGGTCATGACATGAATTATTTTAATTGATTGTAGATATTAGCCCCTTGCAGTATTTAATGCATAGGTGATATAGCATAGTGCTGTGAGCAGGTTATTATGACTGATTGTTACGTTAATGTCATTACATTGTGTTAGGTGGAATGGATGAGTGAGAAGATAATGCGAGCATTTGAGGAGCAGCGAACAAATCCATTCCAGTTCAAATACGTTCAGCTTTGTCATAGTCTTGCCGACCTTAACTCAGTCCCTGAACCAAAGGTCTCCACTGTGTTTTTGATACAAGTTTTTATTTAATGCTGCATTTAGTAGTACCATCACTATATAATGATAACTGTAGAAATAGCAGCCTTACAAAGTCTTGTATTTAGATATTGGTAGTGTTTATCTACATCTGCTGATGTTCATTAGAATTGTTCAAGTACATTTTGCAGTTTCTTATTTATGTAATTTTTCTCTAAACTAATATTTTGTTGTACTGTCAAATTTTTATGATTAAAAACTTTATACATGTTGCATATAAATTCTTCTTGTGTGTTTTTCTGAGCTGGGGCCAGTTTTTTTCCTGTTATTTTTTGTTTGTTTTTTGTTGCATTTGAGTTGGTTGTTGTGAGTTTGTTGCTTTGCAAAAGTGCAGCCAGTACCACGAAAGAGTCATCTCTAAAACTGACATTGTGTGTTTAGTGGGATAGTCTGGGTAATGTCGGCGTACTTGCCCACTTCTTCAGTATTAGAGTTGAGTGTGTGGTTACTAAACCATTGATACTGCCTGTTTGTCACCTGATGTAGCATTGTGCAAGTAACAAAGCTGTTGTTATTTTCATTAAATTACAAATTAATTGCTAAAGTGATCGCAACAATTACTTACAGAATGTGGTGTCATTTTGACAGCAATTTGCTGCTTTCGTCGAACTGACTTCTGCATGATGTCGCCACTGAGAGCAGTTCATGTGGAGAGTGGAATTGTTGAAGTTATTGTGGTGATAATTCGTAATTTCGTGTCGTTTTAACCATTTATTTAGATAGGCGGGACTGCGGTCTGGTTTGTGCGTGTGCAGGTGGTGTTGGCAAGTGTCCCCGACATGCAGTGTGGCTACTCACGGGAACTGTTTCTTCAGTGGTGCAGCAACTCAAAGAACTGCATCATTCTTACAAACAGAACGCAGCCCGGGACACTCAGTCGTATTCTTGTAGACAACCCTCTTCTGCGTACCATTACGCTTGATGTATGTCCTGTCTTGTGCTGTGTTAAAAGTTGAATCTTTTCCCGAATCACATGGGCTTATTTGGTACCACTGATCTACATTTCCTATAGCTTAGCTTAGACTGTGAGACACGTCCATGGACGTGCAATGCATGATGTGTTGCTCGTGCTCATTTTACCTACTCACATGTCTGGCAGGCTAGACCTTGGTGGCTGGTTACATAATGAGATGGTATACCCACACACCTGCACATATGGCCACTTATTCCAGTACTGACCAGGCTCAATTATAACGTACGCACGACCACTGAGCCACACCACGACATGCGATATAACAGTTGAAATGTGTGACATTATAAGTCACTTTAAATCCGAGGTAGAAACTATGATGTATTAGGAGTGCAAGTTAGTTAATGTGCACTTGAAATGGTGGTGAATGCAGCTGGCAACGGAAGGTTGCTGCTCGAGTTTTTTTAGTGTCTGGACAAGTTGATTACACACATGCTTTTGTCACCAGTGTAATGTGGTACTGGCCAAAGGGCTCTTGTATTTTGTAGCTTATAAATTAACTATCAGTTCTGCTGAAAGTGTCACATACCTTTAGTTTTGTGACTGTGTTACCTGCTTTTTAGCTTTGACTCGTGTGCTCGTGTCAGATAAGGCGCTTAGGTTTTGTTTGTTGTGGAAAAAGTGAAGCTGTAGAGTGTATTGCATTGAACTATGATTCTGTGAATATTGTTGGCCTGACTGGGTGTTTTGTGCATCAGGTGCGACGGCGAGTACGGCTGGAAGGAGCGGAGTTGGAGGAACATCAGCAGCTGGAGAAAGAGAAGGAAGTGGAAACTGCACGAATCAAACAGGAACAGTTACGGAAGTAGGTTTGCTGCTGTCAGTTTGTTTCACAAGTGCTGTAACTGACATTGAATTTTATGCATTGCGTTGTCTTTCACGTTGTGAAATGGTTCTCTGAGTCTAAACTCTCTGCTGTGCTGTGAATGATTGAACATTTAGCTTCACAGAGACCTCTGTGTTTAGCTGTCTTATACGTGAGGCTTGTCAGTCTCAGCTTCCTGGCCAGTCATGTAAACTTGATTTGGATGCTGTATTTCCTGCTAGGATTTGCTTTCTTGGCCAGATGTCAAGAAAGGCAACAGCAGCAGGCTTTAGTTGTGTTATGTTTTGTTTACGGTAAATTTGTAGTTTTGTATAAGTCTTCTCTGTTGTAGTTTAGTGACAGTTAGGTTATGTTTGAATGTATTTTGCGCCAGTCAAGTGCTTGGCTGGGAAGAACATCTCCGAAATGTTCTATGTGTGAAGTGAGATGTTTAGTCTTGCTAGTACTATAATAATGTGTTTTAGAGACAGGAAGACGGTGGAGTCGAGTGATGATAGTGATGATGACGATGAAGGTGAAGTTCTTACAAGTCCAATGGCTATCAGAACCAAACATGATCTCATGATGAAAACTGAGGTCTGTACATGACTGGCAGTTGCTAATTAGTCAGCTGTGAGTGGCCTCGGCATAGTAGCCACAGTGTTTAGTACATGAGTCCGCTGTCTGACTAGTTGCAATTATGAACAATATTTTTATCCACTTTTTTCTAAGACATCTTTCCATGTTGATTTTTTCGTCAGGAATTATATTATGAAGTAAACTGTGATGAGCAGTTAGAAATAGTAGAGTCCACAGAGACAGTCTAGTAGGTGTAAGCAATCTGTTTACATTGTTGCAAAATTGCAAACGTGTTCGGTGACAGGCAAAAACGAAGTCGGGATTCTTCAAACAAGCAAAGAAAGCTTATCCAATGTTTCCTTGTAAAGAGGAAAAGATCAAGTGGGATGAATATGGTGAATTCATCAAGTAAGCTCAAGTTACATGGCACTAAGTTCTACTGGTAGACATACTAGCTCGCAGACTTTGCATGGGTTTTGGTTAGTAAGTGGATACACTTATGGTATATATTTGCAATTAACGACGATTTGCATGCATATAATACGATCATTGGATCTCTAAAGCAATAATGATTGTCTGGAAGTTAGAAGGAAAAATTATCGGAGCCATTCTTGCATGCATGTTGTGTTAATTCACACTTGTCACTGTCATTACACTTGGCTTGTTAGTTTAGTTCGTGCTTTAGTGTAGTTTTTTGGTTATACTGAATTTTTGTTGTCATAAAGTATGTTTGATTAGAATGTCTCATTTTTGCATGACCAACTGTGAGTGACATGGCATGTTAAACTTTGCTGTGTAACTCATTCACTCTCTGTGTCAGGAAATTTACCTGTAGATGAGATGAACTGGCATGAAATATTGCAACAAATGACTAGTTATTCAGTTATAAACTACTGATGTATTTTGCTCTGTCAGTCACTACTATTAGTATCGCTGACATGAATCCAGTTTGAGTCCAGTTATTGTTAGTAGTGATGTGTTTGTTATAGTCCTGAAGACTTCAACTTCAGTGATCCTGTTAGCAACGAAGAAGAGAAAATGGTACGACACTGCAAAACTGTTTTGGTAGACAATGTAAAGAAACCATTGATTGTAGCTGTTAGGAGAATAAGATAACCTGTCATAATTTGTGGCAGAATGTGATGTTTTCTGTAGTTATGCATGCATTTTTCATAGTTCTACTAAGTGAATATTCAAACCACTGAGATAGATGTCTACTAGGGTGTGGATGAGATTTTGTTGCTGGACTCTGCACGTTGATATTGCATTACATTTTATAATTTGAATTGCAGGAAATCGATGACTCGGATTCAGCCACAAAAGGTTTGTTCTTGAATTTTATAACTTATTCAGTTATCAGTTATCCCTTTTTGGGCTGCATCGAATGCATGAGATGCAGACTATTATTATTACCAATGTGCGCAGTGTTTGTCAGTCTGTCCATCAGTCTGTCTGTCTGTCATGCAGCACTCAGCTTCACTGTGTGGGGGTTATTTGGTGCAGCCTTTGCTAAACCACTTTGGCCTCTTGTTTATCTTAAGTAGTTAGTTTCTTTTGTGCTTTTTTGTTTTCACTTTAGTTTTGTGTTCATATCTGAGTCGTTTTGTTTGTCAGTGTTAGTTCAGTTGGTTGCCTGGATAGACCATTTGCAAAGGAGCATCTCATTGGCTGTTAAAATGCTATTAATGGTTGGTGCAGAGTATTTGCACATATCCAGTATTTCACATTGTAGCATCGAACCATTATTGTGTTAATGTCAGATATTTGTGAAGTACCCACAAAGTGTGTGCGATCAATGGAAACCTTTGACGTATTTGCCAAGATTCTCTTCATAGATTTCGAAGGCCGTTCAGATGGAGAATCGATTCGCAAGATAATCTCTCAGATCAGACCTCGGCAGCTGGTTAGTGTGTCATTGTTAACATTCATCATTTTATTCAGTGGCAGCAAACGTGGGCTGTTAAACAACAAGTGTCAACATCGTTGTGTTTTGTTCTGGAAAGTATGAAGCTTTTGCCCGGTGAAATTTTTCATGCTTTTCCACCTAGATAGATGTGGGACACATTAGGTTTATTGAGCAGCACATTTTCTCTCCATGTTTCTCTCTGTCATCATATTTTACAACTGCGGCAATAACTGCAGAGATGTTGAGAAGACATTGCATCTTGCTGTAAACTTGTGGTGATGTTCGACTGCAGTGTGATATGTGAACTTGTGGCTGGCAAGTGCACACACCAGCAGAGGGATAAGCATTTGACTTTTCTTTTTTTATTCCGTTACTTTGTAGTGTTGCATATGCCACTCAGTAACTGCACGAGTAAAAGCAGGAATGTGTCGAAGACTTCTTAAAACTCTCAGAGAACTTGGCATTATCTGGAGTTATTCTTGACAAGTAGGCTGGTTAAATGAAAACAGAAAATATTGATAGTAGTAAAAAAGTATATTGGCCCAATGAATATCTGACTTCCTGGTTTTACGCCCTCAATGAACACTGAGTCCATCCTCATAAAGCAACCTTAGCCACATTTCTCCACTAGCTGAAGACGTTACCTCTCACCAAGCTCTTAGATGTAGAGTAGATGCCTCCTTTGGTAGCCCCTTACCAGCTGGCTTGAGAGCCATTGACCCAGGTATCTCAGGTTCAGATGGCTGGATCAACTCCGCTGGGACTCCATTTGTTCCCCTATTGAGGAATGGAGGCATCATGATCATGGTGCTGGAGCAATGCTACATCCCTCTGCAACTGACTAGTTGATGATGATAATATTGCCGGTACATGGTATGCAGATACTGATCCGTGGAAACAAGTCGACAACTGACGGTTTAGCTGAACACTGTCGCACTAACATCCCGCAAGTTTCAGTGTTTGTGCCGCGACTGAATGAGCTTCTGGATGCTACAACTGATAGTCACATTTATCAGGTGAGTTACGCAGCAGTAATGTAGTGTTCAAGTCAGACCAAGTGCATCTGTGATAAACAACTTGTTCACTGTTTGCTACTCCATGCTGTTTCAGCGTACCCATCCATGTTTCATTTGACCCGTGCTGTTCAATGCAGAATTACACGATAAAGGCAGTACAGGTTGTTGAAATTTTGATAGCACTTCAAAGAGCATCATCTCCCATTCTGGACTACAAATTTTTGTGTAAATAAGTTACATAATGACGAAGTTGTGCCATTAAAAGCTAGGGAGCTTGCTAATTTTGGAACACTGTGTACATTCATTCTGTGATATGATTTTTATATATTGAAAATATTTTAAAGTGTATGACCACTGTACTGTCTGTGTTAGACATTTTTTATTATTCTGTCTGGGTGATGTTTTTATCTGGTGTGGCTCTCGGTACTTGTCGCAGGTGAAGCTTAAGGACTCGGTGGTGAGTGCCCTACGTTTCTGTAAAGCCAAGGAGATTGAGCTGGCATGGATTGATGCACTGCTTGATCTTAGTCACGCGAAGACTGATACTGGCTGTGTCACTGATGGCAATGTGTCTGACAGCAAAGGTACTGAATAATTTGCTTATTGGGCAGAAAATTAGATTGTGTTTCAGGAAACATGGCGTAAAGAGTTAGGGTCGGTAGGTCAGTTTTGTTATTTTTTTATTCAGTTTCATAGCCACTTGTGCATGCTGTATGTGGTATTATATCGTGGCTGGCAGCAGATAAACATGTATGAAGTGTGTAAATGTTTTGTTCTTATTGAATACACTGTGTGGCAATATTATTTAGTTGTTTTTTCGGTACCAACACCTCCGTCATCATTTTGTCGTAGTGTGCATTAAAATTCGGAACTGCTCGAAATGACTGACGTCAAAAAATGGTCAAAGGCACGGTATATGTGAAAAACAGACAAAAATTGCATTGAAAAAACGGACACTTGGGAAGCCAAAAAAATCGTTAGGGTCGACGACTTTGTTAGGGTTGGTTGGGATTCCCGAAACACACCCCTTTTTTGTTTGGCCTTATATGACTTGATATTTTGCTCATTAAACAT